>Ga0325404_1008466_pt1 | contig 10580 bp, 3 predicted proteins | sample PopdelMetagenome_18_FD_205664 | JGI IMG/M metagenome (GOLD analysis project Ga0325404, IMG submission 205664) | Populus deltoides microbial communities from Bellville, Georgia, United States - Xylem-Control-R1 | ecosystem: Host-associated > Plants > Phyllosphere > Stem > Wood/Secondary xylem...
TTTAAAAATATATCCTTGTATTAATTTATTATATTAAAATAAATAAATTTCTAAGCGCTCATCTCAAATTTTGAGTATAAAAATCTCATTTAATCATCAAACTTATCTTTTAGATATTATCAACAAGATCACGGCCACGAGATAATGTAAAAAAAAAACTTCATGGATGCTTGATTGCCATATATGGCACCTTCTATGTGCTGCTGCAAATATTAATTTAAAAGATTATCAATTACTTTGCACAGTCTTCTATTGTTATGTTTAGCATTAATTAACAAACAAAAAAAAACTAAAACTGGGGAAGATTTCATTCTACCTCTCCTTACAAAATACTATTTACTATAATAATATTTTTTTAATCCTTTTTTTTTCTAATCTATATTTATTTTTTAATTTCAATTTTATCATATAACATTAACAAAATATTAAAAAAGAAGGGGATTTCATTGTACCCCTCCTCACAAAATTCTATTTACTATAATAGTGTTTTCTACTTTTTTTTTATCTATGTTTTTTTTTCTAATTTTAATTTCATCATTCAACATTATGTTCAATGGGGATTGAACTTTATAATTTTTTTTAATTTATTTTTTATAAAGTTATTTCAATCTTATGACCTAGACCGCAAGTTTAACGAGTTAACTTAGTTGACTCAAGTCTTTTTCTTCTTTTCCCGGTTGACTCCCCCCCTCAATTTTATTTTTCAACAATAGATTGATAAAGAATTTAGCATCGTGATTTGTTTCGGTTCGCTTTCTATAAGGTTATTTATGTCTCATGACTCAAATCACGAGTTTAACAGGTAAATCTGGGTTGACTCGAGTTGTTTTTTTAATTATTTTTTTTTTAAATTTCATCTCTTAACATTAGGTTAATTGAGAATTCAACTTCATAATCGTTTCAATTTGCTTTTTATTGGATTATTTTAGTTTCATGACTTAGATAGTAAACTTGACAAGTTAACTTATGTCTATTTTTAGGTCATTTTTTTTAAAAAAATCTTATTGTACTCATCTTCATAAAACACTATTCACTACGATAATGTTTTCTTCTTCTTCTAAATTTTTTTTTTCAATTTTAATTTCATCTTTCAACATTAGATTTATTAAGATTGAGCTTCATAATTTTTTTGAGTTTATCTCGTTCTTTTTATTTGGATTGTGAATTTAATGAGTTAACTTGATTCACTCAAGGTTTTTTTTAATAGATTTTTTTTCTTAATTGAGTGACCAAAGAATATGGCTGATTTTTCCTTTGCCCATGCAATTCTATCCCGGATTCTTTAAAGAAAAAGGAGTTGAATATTTGTTTGCTATTAAAATTGGATTCTTATAGATCCAATTGTTTTAAATCAATAAAATAACATTTAATTTTATCAAACCGAACATCAAATGAGCAATAGTTTTTTCCCCGTATAGCCAAAAAAAACATCATTCATGATTTTAAATAAACACACCTTAAGATCCCATAATCTAATGCATCTAAAACAAGCTACCAAGCGCTAATGCTGAAGAATGCAATTTCAAGGGAACAAATTAAGAAAACAAAAATATTTAGGGATCAAAATAAAAAAAATAACCAAAAGAAAAAAGAAAAAAAACCATTGTAAATTATTATTATAATCTATGTTACAATGCATGTTTGCAAATTGTACTTTCCCCGCACTCTTTAATTTTTTTTCTTTTAACTTAATAATAAAGCCTTTCAAAAGGTTCTTCGTCACCCACTGCATTTTTAAAATTTATTTATCAGTATTATTATAAAGTGGATGTTCTAATGGGCCTTTGATTACAAATGGAAAGTAATCCTCTACCAATATTCGTAAATTTAATTTGGATTCTCTTATTTGAACAAAATCTCCTTCGTATCATTGAGATTACATATTTAGCTTTATTTAATTTATCCTGAAATGATTATCTTGTGAAAGCATTAAGTCATTTATTTAAAGAAAACGAAAAAACAATGATACTAGACTTTAATATTTTGGAATGGTTATAAAATAACATAAAATCTCAAACATGAAAATCTAAAACATGTGATAATATATCAAGAGGTATACTTTTCAAAATATATTTTCTTTGAAATTTGAAATATATTAAAATAATATATTTTTTATTTTTTAAAAATTATTTTGATATTAGTATACCAAAATAATATAAAAACATCAAAATATATTAATATTTTTTTAAAAAATTAAATTATTTTAAAAAAATTTTAAAACATAAAAATAAACACACCCATAATTCACTTTTATATATATATACACACAAACCTTGTGTTGCTAGTGTGAAAACGCAATATGCATTGTTTCTTTCTTCGATATTTTTTTGTTCTCGAGATCTGTTTAGGAACTCAAAGACCACATCACTCCCATGTGAGGTGCTCTGTAAGCAGTGACGTGATGTAAATGGCTATAAGCCACAACTACTCTTGCCGTAAATGCATCTTTTCACCGTTTATACATATCCTTGGAACGCTCTCCACGTTGCCCAAGGGCTCGGCATCCACACCTGCCATTTGCATACATCAAATCCAAATCTTTTTTTTCTTTTCTCCTCGCGAACCAAAACCAGAACCACACAAGGCTGTATCTTACATACAAAATCTATTTCTCTCTGATTTTCTTCTTTACCTAAATCTATTTCTCTCTGATTTCTTACCTTCCATCTCACTATCTAGTTCTATTTACATGTACATTGGCTTTTGTACGTTTGGAATCTTGGGATGGAGCGAATTTGTAGAGTGTTGCAAGGGTTGAAACCTGCATTGCTTATGGTGTTGGTTCAAGTTGCATTTGCGGCAGTTAATGTTCTGTACAAATTGGCAGCAAATGATGGGATGAACTTGAAGATTATCGTTGCTTATAGATTCATATTTGCCACTGCTTTCATGGCACCTCTTGCATTCATCGTTGAGAGGTTTGGTCTCTTCGCTTCTTTAACCATCTCTCTCAAGTAGCTACTCTTCGAAATATCATAAAATCTGGGCATTCAATCCAATGTTCCTTATTGTTTACAATATCCTTACAAATATTCAGAAACTTTCAAACTATCAATGCATGCGAGAGAAAGGAGTTTTTGTTCGTTTTCTACCTGTCTCTTTGTCCATTGGCGGAATAAAGTTGTTTCACTTTGCTCTTTAACGATTTTTTTTTACTATAAAGTTTTCCGTATTTTGTGGTTTCTCCTCGTCAAAGCATCAAATGGTCTTACGCGGATTTTTTTATTATTATAAAGTTTTCCGTATTTTGTGGTTTATATATATATAAAGGATGACTGCTGCTCATACTAGTCAACTATTATCATTTCATCGTCTCTTTCATTCCTTAACTTTTTTAATTAAGATTTTATATTTTATGTTATTTTTCATAATCAGTATTTTCTTTATATAATTTTAGGTTTTAAAAAACTCTAATTTCTTAATATATAATTTAAAACTGTAATTTTTAAGATTTAAAAAACCTTAACTTTCTATCTTTTATTTTACTATATGATCATCATGTATCAATTCATGTCGTCATTTAATAATTCTATGTAAAGTCTTAATCAGTAAATCTGGTATCGCGAGACAAGCATCTTTAGCCATTCCCAGGGTTCTTCAAATCTTCTTTTCTTACTTGCAGGAAATGTCATGAAATTACTACTGAAAAGGAAATTAATGGTTTCCTTGTACTGTATATATATAACCAGAAGATTAGGGGAAAGGAACGAATAAACCAAAAGGTTTTAAAGTCTATAACACACAGAAAAAAGATTAAGAGTTCCATGTACTCGTTTACAATCTAATAATTGTTATGTGTTGTTTTTGCAGGAAGAACAGGGGGAAATTAACGTGGACAGTAATCATTCAAGCATTTTTTTGTGGTTTATTTGGGTAAGCTGCATGTCATCACAGCTCAATGAAAAATTTAGAGAACAAAAATAACAGTTGCTTGACATTCATTGCACTTTCCCTGTTATCGGGTGAGCGATCTTTATAGTAAACAATCACTTCAAGAGAAATTAGTCAGCATATCAAGTTGATTTGTTTTATAAAGATACCATATCCATGAATTATTTTCTATTCCAGGTGTTCGTTCGCTCAAAATGCGTACATCGAAAGCTTGGCCTTAATATCTGCAACTTTTGCCTGTGCCATGGCTAACCTAATTCCAGCTGTTACCTTCATCTTAGCCTTCATATTTAGGTAAGTATACAAGTGCGTTACCTCAGGCAACGTTTTGTTCTCTTAGTTTACTGTGCAATTAATGGAAGTGATCCTTCATAGTAAATTATAAATCATTATCCCTTTTCTTTTAATGGCTTTGTAAGTGTAGTTTTCAAAATCATTAAGTTCATTCATTGTCCAGAGTTTACTATTTTTTTGTCCTTTCAAAAAGGTGTTTTTTAGTTTATTTTGTAGCATAATAAGTTGGAAGATTTAACAATAAAAGGGCATTTTTAATTAGGGAAATACATTATCATGAACATAGAAGGACTAGGTTAATTACTAGTAAATATAAGAATTTAAACACGTCGACTAGTTAAAAACAAAGGCTAGTTCACTCTATGTTTATTTTTTTTTTATAAATGGTTTACTCTATATTTTTATAGCAAATTTACCATGTTTCTCATTCGTTGAACTTGATCAAAAGGATGGAGAGAATGGAGTTGGCGTCCACAAAAGGAAAGGCAAAGGCTATAGGGACATTGATGGGAATCGGTGGTGCCATGCTTCTCACATTCTACAAAGGCGTAGACATTAACAACGGGTCAGCAAAAGTTAACCTTTTGAATCATCGTCAGTACTCTCATGCGGCTTCATCTCATGGTCACGGGCGTATCCTGGGCTTTTTCATGGCGTTATTGAATTGCTTGTCTTATTCTTCGTGGTTGATAGTTCAGGTAATTTTGACTGGTAGTATTTTAATATGTTAATGTTAAAATAAATGAAAAACACTAATTTTATAAAATATTTTACGCGATAATATCAAAATGCACTTTATCCATACCAAAAGAGTTGAATTAGCATGCCTAAGCTGGTCCAAGCTAAATCCAAGAAACACTTGATCTTTTTTTAAAAAGAAATTGTGGTAAATTTTAGACAATAATAATTTCTTCGAGTTTGATTCCTTACTTTTGAGGTTATCTATAAATGCGAAATAATCTTTTTGCTGTTTTTTTTTTAATAACATGCATGCTTGTTAACGCAACAATTGTTTTTTTTTAACAGCGTCACCTATTAAGAATAGTGTTCTTTAATAAATTCAAATAATCCCTTCATTGTAGTATAATACGTTAATATATATATATATATATATATTAACGTATTATACTACAATGAAGGGATTATTTGAATTTATTAAAGAACACTATTCTTAATAGGTGACGCTGTTAAAAAAAAACAATTGTTGCGTTAACAAGCATGCATGTTATTAAAAAAAAAACAGCAAAAAGATTATTTCGCATTTATAGATAACCTCAAAAGTAAGGAATCAAACTCGAAGAAATTATTATTGTCTAAAATTTACCACAATTTCTTTTTAAAAAAAGATCAAGTGTTTCTTGGATTTAGCTTGGACCAGCTTAGGCATGCTAATTCAACTCTTTTGGTATGGATAAAGTGCATTTTGATATTATCGCGTAAAATATTTTATAAAATTAGTGTTTTTCATTTATTTTAACATTAACATATTAAAATACTACCAGTCAAAATTACCTGAACTATCAACCACGAAGAATAAGACAAGCAATTCAATAACGCCATGAAAAAGCCCAGGATACGCCCGTGACCATGAGATGAAGCCGCATGAGAGTACTGACGATGATTCAAAAGGTTAACTTTTGCTGACCCGTTGTTAATGTCTACGCCTTTGTAGAATGTGAGAAGCATGGCACCACCGATTCCCATCAATGTCCCTATAGCCTTTGCCTTTCCTTTTGTGGACGCCAACTCCATTCTCTCCATCCTTTTGATCAAGTTCAACGAATGAGAAACATGGTAAATTTGCTATAAAAATATAGAGTAAACCATTTATAAAAAAAAAATAAACATAGAGTGAACTAGCCTTTGTTTTTAACTAGTCGACGTGTTTAAATTCTTATATTTACTAGTAATTAACCTAGTCCTTCTATGTTCATGATAATGTATTTCCCTAATTAAAAATGCCCTTTTATTGTTAAATCTTCCAACTTATTATGCTACAAAATAAACTAAAAAACACCTTTTTGAAAGGACAAAAAAATAGTAAACTCTGGACAATGAATGAACTTAATGATTTTGAAAACTACACTTACAAAGCCATTAAAAGAAAAGGGATAATGATTTATAATTTACTATGAAGGATCACTTCCATTAATTGCACAGTAAACTAAGAGAACAAAACGTTGCCTGAGGTAACGCACTTGTATACTTACCTAAATATGAAGGCTAAGATGAAGGTAACAGCTGGAATTAGGTTAGCCATGGCACAGGCAAAAGTTGCAGATATTAAGGCCAAGCTTTCGATGTACGCATTTTGAGCGAACGAACACCTGGAATAGAAAATAATTCATGGATATGGTATCTTTATAAAACAAATCAACTTGATATGCTGACTAATTTCTCTTGAAGTGATTGTTTACTATAAAGATCGCTCACCCGATAACAGGGAAAGTGCAATGAATGTCAAGCAACTGTTATTTTTGTTCTCTAAATTTTTCATTGAGCTGTGATGACATGCAGCTTACCCAAATAAACCACAAAAAAATGCTTGAATGATTACTGTCCACGTTAATTTCCCCCTGTTCTTCCTGCAAAAACAACACATAACAATTATTAGATTGTAAACGAGTACATGGAACTCTTAATCTTTTTTCTGTGTGTTATAGACTTTAAAACCTTTTGGTTTATTCGTTCCTTTCCCCTAATCTTCTGGTTATATATATACAGTACAAGGAAACCATTAATTTCCTTTTCAGTAGTAATTTCATGACATTTCCTGCAAGTAAGAAAAGAAGATTTGAAGAACCCTGGGAATGGCTAAAGATGCTTGTCTCGCGATACCAGATTTACTGATTAAGACTTTACATAGAATTATTAAATGACGACATGAATTGATACATGATGATCATATAGTAAAATAAAAGATAGAAAGTTAAGGTTTTTTAAATCTTAAAAATTACAGTTTTAAATTATATATTAAGAAATTAGAGTTTTTTAAAACCTAAAATTATATAAAGAAAATACTGATTATGAAAAATAACATAAAATATAAAATCTTAATTAAAAAAGTTAAGGAATGAAAGAGACGATGAAATGATAATAGTTGACTAGTATGAGCAGCAGTCATCCTTTATATATATATAAACCACAAAATACGGAAAACTTTATAATAATAAAAAAATCCGCGTAAGACCATTTGATGCTTTGACGAGGAGAAACCACAAAATACGGAAAACTTTATAGTAAAAAAAAATCGTTAAAGAGCAAAGTGAAACAACTTTATTCCGCCAATGGACAAAGAGACAGGTAGAAAACGAACAAAAACTCCTTTCTCTCGCATGCATTGATAGTTTGAAAGTTTCTGAATATTTGTAAGGATATTGTAAACAATAAGGAACATTGGATTGAATGCCCAGATTTTATGATATTTCGAAGAGTAGCTACTTGAGAGAGATGGTTAAAGAAGCGAAGAGACCAAACCTCTCAACGATGAATGCAAGAGGTGCCATGAAAGCAGTGGCAAATATGAATCTATAAGCAACGATAATCTTCAAGTTCATCCCATCATTTGCTGCCAATTTGTACAGAACATTAACTGCCGCAAATGCAACTTGAACCAACACCATAAGCAATGCAGGTTTCAACCCTTGCAACACTCTACAAATTCGCTCCATCCCAAGATTCCAAACGTACAAAAGCCAATGTACATGTAAATAGAACTAGATAGTGAGATGGAAGGTAAGAAATCAGAGAGAAATAGATTTAGGTAAAGAAGAAAATCAGAGAGAAATAGATTTTGTATGTAAGATACAGCCTTGTGTGGTTCTGGTTTTGGTTCGCGAGGAGAAAAGAAAAAAAAGATTTGGATTTGATGTATGCAAATGGCAGGTGTGGATGCCGAGCCCTTGGGCAACGTGGAGAGCGTTCCAAGGATATGTATAAACGGTGAAAAGATGCATTTACGGCAAGAGTAGTTGTGGCTTATAGCCATTTACATCACGTCACTGCTTACAGAGCACCTCACATGGGAGTGATGTGGTCTTTGAGTTCCTAAACAGATCTCGAGAACAAAAAAATATCGAAGAAAGAAACAATGCATATTGCGTTTTCACACTAGCAACACAAGGTTTGTGTGTATATATATATAAAAGTGAATTATGGGTGTGTTTATTTTTATGTTTTAAAATTTTTTTAAAATAATTTAATTTTTTAAAAAAATATTAATATATTTTGATGTTTTTATATTATTTTGGTATACTAATATCAAAATAATTTTTAAAAAATAAAAAATATATTATTTTAATATATTTCAAATTTCAAAGAAAATATATTTTGAAAAGTATACCTCTTGATATATTATCACATGTTTTAGATTTTCATGTTTGAGATTTTATGTTATTTTATAACCATTCCAAAATATTAAAGTCTAGTATCATTGTTTTTTCGTTTTCTTTAAATAAATGACTTAATGCTTTCACAAGATAATCATTTCAGGATAAATTAAATAAAGCTAAATATGTAATCTCAATGATACGAAGGAGATTTTGTTCAAATAAGAGAATCCAAATTAAATTTACGAATATTGGTAGAGGATTACTTTCCATTTGTAATCAAAGGCCCATTAGAACATCCACTTTATAATAATACTGATAAATAAATTTTAAAAATGCAGTGGGTGACGAAGAACCTTTTGAAAGGCTTTATTATTAAGTTAAAAGAAAAAAAATTAAAGAGTGCGGGGAAAGTACAATTTGCAAACATGCATTGTAACATAGATTATAATAATAATTTACAATGGTTTTTTTTCTTTTTTCTTTTGGTTATTTTTTTTATTTTGATCCCTAAATATTTTTGTTTTCTTAATTTGTTCCCTTGAAATTGCATTCTTCAGCATTAGCGCTTGGTAGCTTGTTTTAGATGCATTAGATTATGGGATCTTAAGGTGTGTTTATTTAAAATCATGAATGATGTTTTTTTTGGCTATACGGGGAAAAAACTATTGCTCATTTGATGTTCGGTTTGATAAAATTAAATGTTATTTTATTGATTTAAAACAATTGGATCTATAAGAATCCAATTTTAATAGCAAACAAATATTCAACTCCTTTTTCTTTAAAGAATCCGGGATAGAATTGCATGGGCAAAGGAAAAATCAGCCATATTCTTTGGTCACTCAATTAAGAAAAAAAATCTATTAAAAAAAACCTTGAGTGAATCAAGTTAACTCATTAAATTCACAATCCAAATAAAAAGAACGAGATAAACTCAAAAAAATTATGAAGCTCAATCTTAATAAATCTAATGTTGAAAGATGAAATTAAAATTGAAAAAAAAAATTTAGAAGAAGAAGAAAACATTATCGTAGTGAATAGTGTTTTATGAAGATGAGTACAATAAGATTTTTTTAAAAAAAATGACCTAAAAATAGACATAAGTTAACTTGTCAAGTTTACTATCTAAGTCATGAAACTAAAATAATCCAATAAAAAGCAAATTGAAACGATTATGAAGTTGAATTCTCAATTAACCTAATGTTAAGAGATGAAATTTAAAAAAAAAATAATTAAAAAAACAACTCGAGTCAACCCAGATTTACCTGTTAAACTCGTGATTTGAGTCATGAGACATAAATAACCTTATAGAAAGCGAACCGAAACAAATCACGATGCTAAATTCTTTATCAATCTATTGTTGAAAAATAAAATTGAGGGGGGGAGTCAACCGGGAAAAGAAGAAAAAGACTTGAGTCAACTAAGTTAACTCGTTAAACTTGCGGTCTAGGTCATAAGATTGAAATAACTTTATAAAAAATAAATTAAAAAAAATTATAAAGTTCAATCCCCATTGAACATAATGTTGAATGATGAAATTAAAATTAGAAAAAAAAACATAGATAAAAAAAAAGTAGAAAACACTATTATAGTAAATAGAATTTTGTGAGGAGGGGTACAATGAAATCCCCTTCTTTTTTAATATTTTGTTAATGTTATATGATAAAATTGAAATTAAAAAATAAATATAGATTAGAAAAAAAAAGGATTAAAAAAATATTATTATAGTAAATAGTATTTTGTAAGGAGAGGTAGAATGAAATCTTCCCCAGTTTTAGTTTTTTTTTGTTTGTTAATTAATGCTAAACATAACAATAGAAGACTGTGCAAAGTAATTGATAATCTTTTAAATTAATATTTGCAGCAGCACATAGAAGGTGCCATATATGGCAATCAAGCATCCATGAAGTTTTTTTTTTACATTATCTCGTGGCCGTGATCTTGTTGATAATATCTAAAAGATAAGTTTGATGATTAAATGAGATTTTTATACTCAAAATTTGAGATGAGCGCTTAGAAATTTATTTATTTTAATATAATAAATTAATACAAGGATATATTTTTAAA
>Ga0325404_1008468_pt1 | contig 10579 bp, 7 predicted proteins | sample PopdelMetagenome_18_FD_205664 | JGI IMG/M metagenome (GOLD analysis project Ga0325404, IMG submission 205664) | Populus deltoides microbial communities from Bellville, Georgia, United States - Xylem-Control-R1 | ecosystem: Host-associated > Plants > Phyllosphere > Stem > Wood/Secondary xylem...
CCTCCATCTTTATTTTGTTAACAAAATTTTGAGATGTCCAAAATTTAATCGTTGTTCTTTAAAAAAATACACATTTTTTTATTCAGATTTTCCAATATAATTTCTAGTTTGCACCTTACTGGAACTGTGGTGGCTTTCACAATAGCGGCGGAAGGAAGTTTAAATGAATTTTTTTTCTTTTTTCTGTCATTCGAGTTTGAGATAACGAAGTGAAAGGGAAGGATTTAACTCAGAATCAAGGACCTAATCATGTAATTTTGTGAAACAGAGACTTAAGTGAACTCTATACTTAAATATAGGGACTTATCGGTTGCAGGAGATTTCAAACAACCTTCCTACCATCTGTCACATGTGTGCGGCATCGTAGTGATATTTCATTTTATAAAAATATCGGGAAACTCAAGAAATGGGAAGACAGGAAATTCTTGTCTTTTATTAGTGGAAAGAGGGAATGAGAGTCGTCACCTAGTATTTTGATCACTAGAAACCCTAATTGGTATTAAAGATCAGGTACGAGGACTGGTTGCTTAAAGAAAAGGTAATAGCACTCCAAATACGTCCTACCTAAGGTTAGTTGTATTGTTTGATTTTTGATTTTCTGATAAAAGTTGTGGTATTATTGTATTTCTAATTGTTGGTTCGTCTATAGTTTAAGAAAAATCTTTTTCGGTAAGGAGATCTTTATCTTATCAGGTAAAAACCTAATCCTTCTAAGGTCTATAAAAGAACTATCTTTTTAATATTAAGAATACATTTTATGTATAAATTCATAATCTCAAATACTAAAAGAAAAAAATATTTTTTGGGTGTTTTTGAAATATTGGTTTAGTTCTCATGGCTTTAATAAACTGATTATTAAAGCCAAAATGTATGCTAAAGCATATTTTTGAATTTTTATTTTATGAAACTACGATATAATTATTTTTAGAGGCTTGACCATATGCAAGAAAACAAGACATTTTTTTGTTTTATAATTTTTCTTTTTACAACATTCCAGAGAAAATTGGGTATTTTGATACCGGATTTGTATCTTTATGTTATAAAAATACAAACTAATATTAAGCAAAAAATTGATAGAAAAATACACAGGAAAGTCATAGATTTTTTTAAAAGGATTTTTTTGGAATGGGCCCTACCCGGCCCAACCAGTCTGGGTCGGTGCTGTCCGGCCCAACTCACAGTGGAGAGTGAATTAATTCACTCTCCAATGTTCAATTGTAAAAAAATAGAGGACACCCGGAGTGGAAAAAGAAGAAGGAGAAGGAGAAGGGAGGAGAGAGAGGCTAACATGGCAGCAGTGCAATCATTCACGGTAGCGATGTTGTGGCGGAAGGCGATGGTTCGCAGTGAGGAACAGTTCTTCTTCTTCTCTGTGCAGAGACACCAGTCTCTGTTTTTCTCTCCTCCTCGTCTTTTTTGTTTGCTCTTGTCTTTTTTTTTCTTTTTCTTTTTCTTTTTTATGCTTCTATTCCCTTTCTCTGTTCTCTCTTGTTTTTCTTCCCTTTCGTTTCTCTTATATTTCAGTCTCGTCCTCTTCTCTCTATGATGTCCCTCTAGTCCCCCCCCCCTCACCGCTTGGTGAGGGGGTATTTATAGGGGCAGGGGGAGCAGGAGCTACTCTACCCCTATCCAATCATGGGGGCAGGGTAGGATGGCTAGGGCGGCCTCTATATAATCACCCCAAAGCCGCTAGCAAGGCATGGCTCTCCTGCCCCTTCCATAATGGTGGTAGGCCATGAGGGATGTGGGTTATGTCAGGGTTTGGGCAAATAGGGAGAGAGGGAGAGAGGCGTTGTAAGGGAGAGAAACTTCTTTTTCCCTTTCCTTTGCTCATCTAGGGGAAGAAAACGACCCACGGTGCCGTTCAAAACGCCACTGTTTTAGCTTTTTTTTTTAACAGTGGATGAAACGGCGTCGTTTTGAACAAAACGCGCCGTTTTATTTAAAAGAAAATTGCGCCAAAGAAGCTTCAAATTCCAAATCAGTCCTTAGTTTTTGATTTATTCAATCAAGTCCTCAATTGTAATTTTGATTTTAAGAATCAATTCAATTGCATCCCTAACAAATTCAAATGTCAGCCTTGATGTTGGCCACCTTTTTTATTTTGGTCCTTGATCTCGAATTTATGTAATTTAACCCCTAATTGATCAATAAACTTCAATTTTTTCAATTTGGCCCTTGATTCAGTTAATTTCAATCCCTTTATTTACATGCCTTTTCCAGTTTGCTCTTTGGTTTGGGATTTCTTCAATCAAGTCCTTAATTGGCCATCAAACTTTAATATTTATGCAATTAAGCCACTGATTTGACCAAATCAACTCTTAAAAATTATAATTTGTGATGCGGGACAACAAACAAAAGAATTAAAGCCGGGAAAAGAAAGAATCCTAGGAGAAGAAGAAAGCTAAAGAGGAGAAGAGAAGAGAAGAGAGTAGGGATATGCAAAATCTGTAAATTTTCATTAATCATCAATAATAATGTCTCAAAATGATAGAAGAACATATAAATAGTAAACCTTAGATCATCCCACTATTGGGCTCGGCCCATCAAATTAAACTGTTTAATATAAATAATAAAATAACAATGAGCAGGCCCAAATGGACTAAATAAATAAAATTACAATAAAATAGGCCCAAATGGGCTTAGTCTCCCAACCAAAGTGTGACAGGCTGGGCCATCCTACGTCGCCTCTATCCATATACTCGTGTAGTTTGTAGTGTGGGTCTGGTGTCCCCACCAATTTGACCCTTGAACTTTAATTTCTTTCAATTAAAGCCTAAATTGACTTAAAAAATAATTTTTCTTCCAATCAAACCCTTCATAAATTCAATTAAACCTTCAATAAAATTTAATTGAGTCCATAAACATCTGATTTTGGACTTTTCTTCCTCAAATTGAATTTTCTTTATCAATAGGGCTCTCATTAGTCAAAAATATACTGTCAAATTTCAATCTTTGTATTTTTAAACCTCCTTAACCAATTTTTGATCATTTTTTGGACTCTCCGGCATTCTCTTCTCACTACTATGATTTTTTGATTTTCTTCTGAATATATTTTTTTGATTTTTTTATATTTTCTTTTTTTTTTGCGTGGGGATCCAAAAATGGGTAACAGCACCATCAATGAACATTCTCACTCTATCTCTTCTAATTTCCTGCCATGTTATCACACCAAACCCATGTGATGTTTAGGATTTATCAGTATTTTTCAACAATTTTTTTTTTCTTGATCTCATTTTTATGATGGTTTAGGCTCTTGAAGGGATTTAGAAACAGGTTTGGACCTAGACTTGTGGATAGGGCTCTAGGGGGCTAGGCCCATTGGCTTGACATGTTTATTGGACCAGGCATTATGGCCTAGCACCAATCATGGTTATTGTTTGGCCTGGGCCCAACACCTAATTTCTTGAAATTTTTTTACTAAAACCAAGTTTTTTAGTTTGGATTCAAAGTGTTATGGAACTCTATGCATCCTATCCCTAGGGCGTTGAGTATTCTTTACTCATTACATATAATGCAAGGGACTTACTTAGTAAGTTTATGCTCCACCTTCACCTTTAGGTGTACGAATCTCTCATAGCCTACCATATTTTCATTTTATTAATATATGTGTAAGGGATATTTATCTATTATTAATATATGTGTAAGGGATATTTTATTCTTCATTAATATATATGTAAGGGATATTTGTCCCTCGTTAATGTTACAATGATAGAATGACTCTTTAGCCTTTTCATTCAAGAAAAATAACAAGGTTCATAAGGTATAAATACCCCATAAACCACCAATGTAAATGATTCATAACTTCTTTATTCTCAACATATAGTTCTTATTGCTTACAAAGAAAAACCTTTTTCTTTAAAGAGTATTTAATACATACCAAAATAAAAATAAAAATAAAAACAACCTAGTTTTTTTAGATTTAATGATCTTTTACACATTTATTGCAATCTCTTTCTACAAAGATATTAGCTTAAGTATTTAAGGGTCCTTAAATCCACCCAAAATGGATTGTTTTATCATATTTCTTAGCAATAGAGAATGGATAAAATAGTAATTAGTGTGAAAATGGATCAAATAGTAACAACATTTTATTAAACTCATTATCCAATCACTCAAAAAACTAAATTCCTAAGCATCTTGGATTTTGAAACATCATCACCATCCAAATCATTTCCACAACCTTTAAATATGATTTTGGCCACTACACCTCATCTCTATATGAAGAATAGACCCTCTCAAAAATTTAAGATTGAACACTTTTTTAAAAGTCTTAACAACCGAAGCTTTGAATCTTCAAAACACTCGGTGGTGGTTGGACCCTCAGACATTAGCAATGATATTGAGCTTATCAAACATGAGTTTGGCGAAAGAATGAAAGGACAAGGAAAAGTGAGAAGTATGTTTTTTTTTATGAGAAAATGAGTATTTATAGTAACAGCTTGATCACTATAAATTGTTTCTAGGATTTAAATAAGCATTTTAGATTTTAAAATTTGAATAGATTCGGTAATAACTTGATGGTAAACCATAGTAACTTCAGTACCAACTAAATATTGGAATATTTGTTTGAAACTTTGATAATCTCATAAAAAGTAAACCGAAATTAATTATGAATACAATTCAAAATCAACCAAATATTAAAGAATAAAATTCAAAAAAAAAAAGAAACTATTTATCTTTATTTTTAAACTCGACCTAGTGAATCAACCTTGAAACCTTTCAATCTGACTTCTTGTCTAACCTAAATTTAAAATAAATCAACATAGAAGTTAATTCTAGGTGACCTAATTGACTCGGCGGGTCCAAAAATAACACGGATGATCAATGAAAGCATGGTTTAGATTTAAAAGAAATTCAAGTTAATATTTTTTAATATTAAGATGATGATATATTGGATCAATACAAGTTTTGTAGCTTAACTCAAAAAACCTACAACCTAGATTATGGACTCCACTAGATTTAAAACTTTTTTTATATACTTTTTTATTTAATGATATTATAATAAAAATTGGTGTTTATAAAAATTGAATACCATGCGATGCAAACAAATTCAAAATATGATATACAATTTAAAATAAATAAAATATTAAAAAAATTAAAAGAAAAAAAAGATTAAAATGAAGAATTTAAAAAGAAGAAATTAAGATAGTTCATTGTTAATTGTTTATATGAATAGAGAAGCACCATATTCTTTCTTGTTTTTTTTAGTTTGTAGAAGTAATATTGAAAGATTTGTTAACCAAACGCTAACATTTTGATAGCAATTTGGGACATTTTGAGCTAAATAGCTCAAAATACAAAAAAGTAATAGGTATCTACATGGGGTGAAAAGATCTATTAAAACAAGGTTAATTATTAATTCTCCTATATTTACTAATTCGCTTGCATGATTGTTTTGACCTTCAAATCTTAACTTTCAACTTGATTTAATAAGAAAACACCTTTAAAACATTCTAAAGAACTAAATTATCTCATTTCTAACCCCAACATACTTTAAAATTACTCTAAAAACCAAATCTAAAAAAATCTTTATAAACCTTAATCCACTTGTCTCAGCATGGTTGATGGGAAAAACCACCACTATTAAACTTTTCTTACAAAGACAAGTACATTGATCCCAAGATTACCCTTTTTTTTATGAGGTTGAGTTTGAGCCTATAATTGTATTTAATTGAATTATTGATATTTTACAAATTATAGAGTCAACCCATTTAAATTTTTTAGAACCAAGCGGGTTTGATATATTAGGTTTGACTAAATTTTTTATAAATATTACATATATTCACGAGTTGAGTTTATATTGTTATTTTCTTGAATCCATATTTAGAGGCGAACCAACAGCATGGATTTTAGCTAGCATGGCACCCCCAATGTTAGGTCTAATTTTCATGCCTTGCACCACCATTAAATTCTAGTTATCTCTCATTCCCCACCAATAAAGAGACAAACCCTTTTTTTATGTTAAAGAAATATAAAAGGAAGTCTACTAACAAGAACTTTGAAGCCGAAACATTTCAAAATAAAATAAATACAGAAACTATCAAATACAAAGATAAAAGGAGTATAAGGTAAATGGGTTGAGTCAGGTTGACCGGGTTTCAAAATCCCAACCCTCCACCTGACCTCTAATATCTATTTCTTAGGATTTTTTACCCGATATCATCTATAATATTCATATTATCTGAATTTGATGGGTTAAATAGAGTCAAATAATGCAAATATTACAAATGAGCTGCTTTTTTAAACACCATTAATTTCGAGCTAAATAGCTCAAACACCAAAAACAATAGATATCCAAATTGGGCTAAAGTGCCTAATGAAACAAGGCTAAATATTAATTCTCATATTAAACAAGCTATAAGGCCTTGGAAAAACATTATAGATGCAGATTTAGAACCATTGTTCAGTGAAATATAATAGTATAATGATGATTTTGCTCTTCACACCACAAAATGTAAAACTAGCTATTTAGAGCATTAAGGTCTTTTCATATGGTATCATAGTAATTATCAAATTGATTAGGAGAAAGTAAGTCTTTTCGCATTTTAAAAACACGGTGAAAAGACCTAAATGCCCTTAAAAGCGAAAACTTTTGATCCTGGCATCAATAGGCAATTTAGTATTTTTCAAAATGGTTTTCCTGTAATAAAAATGTTAGATAAGGGTAAAATTCTTATTTGGCCAAATATGAAAATTAAAAATATCAAAAGTACATTGAAATGACCATAATACCCTTAGAAATCAAAATTTTAAAATTATTTTCAAAAGGCTTTTTCATCTTTTCACCAAGGTTTTTCCATTAGTACCATATCAACTCAGTGGCAATTTTGGATTTGACTATATATATATATTCAGGCGTGTATATCACACTCACAGGCGTGTGGAAGGAGCCCGTGCACTTTGGGCAGCGCATGCGACGCCTTCCAGTATCCAAAAATGCCCTTTCATTGTATCATTGAAAGCATTATCGTGTCATTTTCATGTTGGAGGGGTGCATATAGGCATTAGGTTGTCGGTTTGGCTTAAGAATTCCACAGGGCGAAGAAAATATCATATATCACATGTTAGATTATAGTCTTTCTTTGGCTTCAACAAGATGGATTAATTATAAGCAAGAAAAGTCAACAATGTCTTCCTCAATCGTATTCCACAATAAGGGAGACAATTCGCCTTGACTTGCTTTTCTTTAGGTTGTTATTGTTGTGGTAGTTTGCAAGTGAATAGAGAAGAATTTATAACCGAGTTTGGCTTAATTACTGTGTACTCTTTCACCAATCTTGGCCGATTTAAAGGTTTATATATATTCGAATAGAATGCTTCTCAGGACTTACGTGCCTCTTCTTCTTTAATAGCATCCGCATTCCTTGGAGTGAAAGACTAGCTGGAGAGGATCCTGGCTTGCCTAACTTCCAGGGATGCTTTGAAGTAGTCCATTCATCCCGCTGCTTTCATTACTCAGTGACATAAGGCCTCCCGTCCCGTGGAGATAAGGCTGCTCACTCCGCTCTCTCTCAAGAAAAATATTCTTATCTTATATTTAAAAAAAAATATTTTTTTTAGATGTTGTTAATTATAGATTTTTATTGTATAGTAAATTTAATAAAATTTATGATCAATGAGCTTTTCTAATAAGCTTTCTAATACTATTATATGAATATTTATAATATTGAAAAGGTAATATTTGATAACTTAATATGTTAGTGAGATTATTATTATTTTTAGTTTATTTCTTTTAATTTTTATAATTAATTTTGATATTTGTAATTATTGGGATAAAACTAAATAGTAATTATTCAATTTAATTCAAAATATAATTATTTCATTAACTATCATACAGTTTCATTAACAATCATAATGTTTCGTTATGATATCTCAAGTCTACATAAACTTGTTACTATACGTATAAAAAGATGTACAAAATAAATGTAATTTTTTTAATGTTTCGTTATGATATCTCAAGTCTACATAAACTTGTTACTATAAGTATAAAAAGATGTACAAAATAAATGTAATTTTTTTCTTGTTTTTTCTTTTTATTTTTTCAGATGTTTAGTAGACTTATTTGTATTATTAAGTTGTTTTCTCTATTTATATAAAACAAATAAACACTTTATAAACATTTAAACATTGTATTTATGTCTCTAAGCTAATTTTTTATTTGTTTCCATTCCCAAACGATTTAATTAACAGGTCTTCCATAATCTCTGGCTGTGATCGTCCATTTTAGCTTATATAAGGCCATTGGGGCTCAGCCAAGAAAATAGTGTGGTGGTATTTGTGAGAACATAATTAGGTGAGAGACATCTTTCTTATGGCCAGTACTCCCTTTTCTCCCATCTCACTTACCTTAATCCTCTATGTTTTTCTTGTTCTCCTATGCCCTTTATGCTCTTTGAAGAAAGGGCTTACCGTTGAAGGAAAAGAGACTACAAAAAAATACTTTCGTACCGTAAAAGTCAATTCTCTTCTGCCATCGAATGTCTGCAGCCAATCCACCAGAGGTCAAAATCTTGATTCATTTTTTTCTCTAATAGCTTCCTTTATGTTTAACTAATAATTTTACCCTTATATATTCGAGTACACATAGAATTTATGTTTAACTAATAATTTTACCCTTATATATTCGAGACTTTTGAGTGTTCTTATCAATTTTAGTGATGTGTTTCAGTTCTCAACAGAGCTTCATCCCTAAAAGTTGTGAACAAGTATGGACCATGCATTCCAGTGACCGGAGCTCCAGAAAAAATCAGCGTTCCCTCAGCAGCCGAATTCCTCCTTCAAGACCAACTTCGAGTGAAATCATTTCAAGTTCGGCTTTCCATGAACCCAAACAGTGGTGTTTTTAAGGAGATGCAGACTACAATACCGGCATCTATAGTACCGAGTGGAGGTGCATATGTTGTCACCGCGGGCCTTGGCACACCAAAAAAGGATTTCCCCTCTTATTTGATACTGGTAGTGACCTTACATGGACTCAATGCGAGCCGTGCTTGGGGGGTTGTTTTCCGCAAAATCAACCGAAGTTCAATCCAACCACATCAACTTCATACAAAAACGTTTCGTGTTCCTCGGAATTTTGCAAGTTAATTGCTGAGGGTAATTATCGTATTCTTTTAACATATTCTAGATTTAAGAATTCAAATTTACATCGGGATGGGGAACATCGATGTGTTCTATTGCTGGTCAAATAATAATCCTAAAAACCAGTGTTGTCAATCTAAGAGATTGACTTATAACTTAGCCTGGGTTTGAAATTAGACTGTTAAAGAAGTTGATTGAACTTGATGGTCAAGAAGTATTTCAACCTTGTCTCTCTTTCAGCAACAAAAAGCTTTTGCCAAAACATGACATCAGTGATACAATTTGGTTTTGATTTTATATTGCCATGTTTGCTAAGTTAAAATGTTGAAAAACACAAGTAATTGCTGACTTTCACGCTCTTCACATACACTATATATTATTAGTGTGCTATGAATGCACTTTCGATAATTTTGACAATTAATAGATATATTAACATTACTGACCCGTTGCGTTAAACCATTGACATGATAGGCTAGCTCATGGCCCAATGATCTAAAACATTGACCGAATATAACAACAGTTTTGTGAACCATTTTATCAACCCAATGATCTAAAACATTGGCCCATGGATGTATTTTATTTTTTGGGGGGGAAATAGTAATGATATACTTGTTCAGTCTAAAAAAAAAAATTAATAGTACTTGGATTTTGATGTGTACTCTATTTCAAGCGTATGTTTACCTTTCATGCAGAAGCGGCCCATGGTTGCATTTCCAATACATGCATTTATGGAATCCAATACGGGAGTGGCTCCACCATCGGATTTCTTGCCACAGAAACACTAACCATTGCATCTTCAGACGTGTTCGAAAACTTCCTGTTCGGTTGTGGCGAACAGAATAAGGGCACATTCAATGGTACAACCGGTTTGCTAGGACTAGGCCGCTCCCCCATAGCCTTACCATCACAAACTACCAACAAATACAAAAACCTCTTCTCTTATTGCTTACCAGCATCTCCAAGCTCAACTGGTCACCTCAGTTTCGGTGTCGAAGTCTCTCAGTGATGCAAATCAAGACACAGGACTTCCTACGACTTCAGGATCAAAGCCCCCATCAACATAGGAGTCGCTGCAATTTGTTTCTTTCCTGTTATTACTTTTCTAGTTTATTAGTTTCCTAGTTGGATTTGAAATTCTAGTCTGTTATTCTTTCCTAGTTTATTATTGTTTCCTAGTTAAAACTGGAGACTGTATTAGTATTTAAAGAGGATGAAAGTAATATGAAGGGCAATGAATTTTTAGCCATCCTACGAACTCTGAGTTGAGCTTTCATTGGAGTGATTCCAATACACAGAGAGATTCTGTGCTAGTCCCTATTCTTGATACTCAGCGTGAGGCTGCCCCAAACAGATCGTTGGCACCAAATTGCTACATGCGAGACATTCACGAGGAATGCAAACGGCGTCTGACCACCCATACAAATTCTTATGCAGCTGTGGCAAATGCAAAACGCAAGGATCGACAATTTAATACAGGTGATATGGTTCTCGTTCG
>Ga0325404_1008476_pt1 | contig 10571 bp, 6 predicted proteins | sample PopdelMetagenome_18_FD_205664 | JGI IMG/M metagenome (GOLD analysis project Ga0325404, IMG submission 205664) | Populus deltoides microbial communities from Bellville, Georgia, United States - Xylem-Control-R1 | ecosystem: Host-associated > Plants > Phyllosphere > Stem > Wood/Secondary xylem...
ATTTCTGTGTAAGAACTAAGTATATAATAGAGTTCCACCATTATAAGAAGTTTCCCACGAGCATGAGAAAGCAAGAACCCTGATAACGCTGGTTGCACCGTTATATTTGAAATCTCAGCAATTTCCATCAAGCAGATTGCCTTGCAGAAGACAGAAATATTCCACAAGTCTACAAACCATATCACCATGTGTAGATTTGTCAACTACATTCACAAAAGTGACCACATAAAACAACCATGTAGTTCACACAAGCCATGGAAGGGATTGCTACTCAATCACACGATTGTTAGTCCCTACATACCACCACAAGATCTACACCCTTATTTTTATATTAATGATGAAGATGGCGTTTCTATTCTTTTTTTTTTTTGTATTAAAACCTTTTAATTTCTTAATATTTTGGCATTTTATTCATGTTGAATTACTTCTTAATCTTGACTCTTGATTATTTAGGACTGTTTTAAATTTTGAAATTATAGTTAAATAATTGACATTGTGTTTGTATTGTATAATTTGAAGTTAATTTATCTTTATATTTAAATTGGAATCATTTATGTATTAATATTTTGAATCATACACACACATTATAGGATCTCGAAATGAAATGCTAAAATGCTTTCAAACCAAAATTTATCATTCCAAAAAGAAAAACAAAAAACCAACCGTAATAGAATTGACAACTTTGATTTTCAGAGGTTTTAGGTAAAAGATTAATTATGTAATATGAGAGATAATCACTATACATATCCTATCGATAAGTTTGGTTGTTGCTTGTTTGTAATGATAAATATATTTTTTATGTTTTTGCTAAGGTTTGTCTAAACTAGTATATGCATATTTGTTAATAAAAAAAAGCCTAACAAAACATAAGACAATTATTTAGAACGCGGGCTTGGCAATAAGACTCGATTCTCACTTCTAGAATACGAGTGTTGGACCCGAGATGATGGTACTAGCGAGTTTGGACTTTGACCTGTTTCTTAGGTTATGTTCAAAATGGGTTTGAAGGTCTCAACTCATAATGTTGGGATACTACTTAACACATGAAAAATTATAAACAAAAACTTGCACACATTGATAAAAACAAAATGACACAAAATGACATAAATATTTATAAATAAAGATAAAATTCATATGACATATATTGTTTTTAAGGAAACAAATGTTGTCACTATGAGAGTGACCCCGTTAGTAGAATAATAGTTTATTGTATAATAAAAAAGTAAATCAAAATCTTTCAACTTACAAAGCATATTCATATTTCAAAAAACAATGTATAAGTATAACTTTGAAAACATGTTGATTTTTCAACTTTCAAAGAATAAAACCTTTTTAAGAATCATACTACCCATATATTAAACATAAATTAAAAAAAAATTAAGACTAAGTTTCAATGTCCAATTGACAAGACTTGTTTAGTGATCATGCTGCTAATAGGTCGATGATTTGATGATAAAACCCAGTAACACAAATATTTATATATAGGTTTATGAAAAATATTCCTACCACATATTTTAAAAAATAATTGGAAACCAAAAAATAACAACCTTTACACTTAAAATGCATCCACATTAGAAAATTTAAATCATTAAACAAAAAATTATTAACACATGACAATTAAAAAAAAATCTTCATACATGATCATCAACACATGAAAACCAAATATCTACATAATAGATCATTAGTATATTATGCACACACAAGATAAACACATGAAAACCAATTATTGACACACCAGTTCACATTATAATTATACAAAGCCAAAAATTAAAAATTCATTTTGTATCCAAGAATGACCTTTTAGAGCTTTCAAAATCGACCAAAATAGGCTGGATCAAGGTGAAATAGTGTCAAAATGTACGTTTCACGCATTAGTCGATTGGCAATGAGGTTGGTGGCGGTGAGTGCTCTTCATGTGCTACTGTTGGGACCTGCATAGACAATAGAAAAACAATGGGTTTTTTTTCTGGGAAATAGAAGTTGTGATAATTGGATTATTATGGGTTATGATTTCAAGTGTTTTATGGTTATGATCCAGGTGGTTTTGGCTATTAAAATCGGGTTAGTAGGCTAGTTTTTCTAGGCAAAATATGAATTGTTATGGTTTGAGAAGAGATCGAGTATTTGTGGATTGAGAAAAAGTAGTTTTTTTTATATGACAGAGCGGGGGCTATATTAAAAGGAAGATTGATGCAAACCTGAAGGGTAAGAATTTTATAATCCACTAACAAGATAGAAATAATCCAAGAAATTTAAAATCAGATTAATAAACACCAAACCCAATGACTGCATGAATCAAGAAACCAAAGTTATTGGATGAAAAACCCTAACTCTTTAATTATAACGAATAAAAAACTACAATTAATTAGCTAGTAGCTCAACTAGCAATAATCAAAAGGAGTTTGTTGTTCAAGGATTAAGGCAACTTAACACCTAAGAAAGGGATGAATTAGATGTATCACTAAATTCAACAATTAATGCAAATTATATCAAGTAAATACAATAACCAACAATATAATTAGAGTATTTAAAGTAAAGAGATAAGAGAAGATAACTTAATTCCATGCCATCCTTTTTATTTTAAGTCCTAATTATATTATTTTCAAAATCAACTAGGCTAACAACTTAGCTCAACATAAAATTAATTAATTTTTCATGCATGTTTTTAACTTGGATACTTAAACATTACATTTCTCATATTAATTCAATCTCATCTTTTTCTCATTTACAATTATGCATACAAAATACCAATACATCACCATAACCAAGATCACTTTTCTCTTTTCTTTTTCCTTTTAATTTACTAAACCAATGATTTAACCAATTTTAACAAAAACTCACAATTTAATCATAATTCCACCAAGTTATTTTTTGAACATATGACTTTCAATATCCAAGACAACAACAATTCAATTCAACAATTCTGCTTACTATTTATAAAATCTTAAACTTCCATACATGACAATCGTATGCTCAACCAATAAGTCTATTTCAATTTTCCTAATCATAACAATTAATCTTTCACAAACCAGTGACACGACATGTCCACATACTTAATTTCCATAACAACACCACAACATCTATAATTTATATATGGGAAAATTACATTTAACATCCTATCATTTTTTATGAATTACACTTTTCCTTTATAATTTAAAACAATACTCTTTGCCTCGAGGTTAATGTAGAATTCCAAATCTGGTGAAATGTCCATTTTACCCTCATATAAATTATTACTTAAAACCCACAAACAAAAAAGCAGACAACATATCTTTCTCTCTCGTTTCTTGGATTTTTCACCTTCCCTCGTTCTTAGATCCAAACCATTGTTTCACCTACTCAAGTTTCTTAAGATATAACAATTGTAAGAGAAAGGGGTTGTTTTAGCTAGAAGAGGGACATAATCGTTGTTGGTGGCTATTGGATCGAGTCATTGTTGGTGGCTAGGTTGTCATTGCTGTCATGATGGTTAAGGTTGGTCGACGTACATGGTAAACCTTGTTGTTGGTGGTTGGCGATGAGGAGAGGTAATTTTTCGCCGCTTGTGGTGCTACCGTGGTGGTGGACAGGGAGGACAGCAACACCATGGTTAAGAGGAAGGATTTGTTTGATTTCTATCGGGAGAAAAAAAGGTACGGGGGTATTCTTAAGCAAGTTTAAAATTCCAAAGAGCAAATTCTTTGATTTACTTCTGCCTATTGGAATGACTATCAAAAGAATTACTCTACCATCAAGAAATAATTCTTTCAATTGTTCTATGTATTATAAAATTTCAAAGTGACTTATTAAACCATAAATTTATTTTACGTATTGATTGCAAATCTATTATAGAAGTTATACAAAAAGATCAAAATATTGCTTCAAAACAGATTTTTGCTCGATGACAAGCTATATTAAGTATTTTTTATTTTGATATTGAGTATATAAAAGGAGATACAAATTCCATTCCTGACTTTCTAAATCGCGAATTTCTCCAAAACAGGTTTTGATGCCTCCCAAGTCCAAAGATAAGGGCAAAGCCCCTCAATCAGCACCTACAAAACCATAAAAAACCCAAAGCACTCCAAAACTTGAGGCTTTTACCATATCTTCTACAAAACTAGTAACTTCTTGGTATGATATAGTTATTGATAAAGAAAAAGCAACAAATCCTCCAGCAATACAAAGTGACAAAGTATAAAATTTTGTAGAAACTCTATCCAAATCTTCAGAATTACTTTTGGCCTTACAAACTTTCAGCCAGAAGTCCTCTCAAGAGGATGAATCCTCTTAATCAGGTAAAACTTCTAAATTGATTTAAAAAATCCAAGCAAAGTCTTCTAAAAAACCTCTGCTTCAATTTGCAAATCTTTCATTATCCCAAACCAATTTCATGAAAACATTTTCAAAACAAAAATCTGAATATTTCATCAAAATCAATTTTCAAAATTTTTGAAAATGGATTTTACCATTCTGATCCTGTTGTAACAACTGCAAATTTTTTTCCTTTAGGGTAGTACTTCAAACCTTGGGACACTACAAAACCCATGCTTATTACATGGCTATCCTTGAAATTACGGGTTCAGTAAAATTTAAATATTTTAACCTCAAAGAACACCATACTGAACCAACATATTCCACTGGTATCATTAAAGATGTCCTCCATTAAGAGCTCTCAGTAGAAAAAAAGTTGTAGTGAGAGAAGCTCTCGGTTAGAGAGAGAAGGTTCCTTTTTACTGTGTAGTGTTTCTTTTCTCGGTGGCTGCGTTTCGTCTCTTTCTTGTATTTCAAAAGTGACTGTTGTCCCTCTCTGTGTAGGTCTCTTGAAACATTCTAGTTCCTATGGAAAAATCAAAGAAGAAAGCTTCATTTCTTTGTTTTGTTCAGCACGACTGTCATTTACATTCTTTTCGACCTTCGGCTGGTTCCTCTCATGAAGTTAGGGCTCAAAATCGGGGCAAATATTATGTCATGCAGGACAAGTTGATCCATGCCCTAGCCTCACCCTTGCCAGCTCGTACTAGTGTTGACACTGAAGGAGCGTCTGGTCCTTATCGTGGCATTAGGGCTCGTAATGGGGGCAAAAACCTCAACATACAGGATACACAAGCTCTTGTTCAAGCACCGCCTTCTCTTACTTCTTTTGGGCTTGATGAGGTTGGTCCTGATGCCATTAAGTTTGGGCATCCCTCCAGTGCTCATCTATTTGGGTCTGGTTCCCTCGGTCCTAACCCAGTGACTACTGAATCTTGTTCGGATGCTGATGTTGGTTCTTCCTTTCCCTCTGACTCTCGGTGTGGACACTCTCCTAGCCCTGAACCGAGTCCCTCAGCTCCTCATCCCTCTAGGGTTCCCTTTTCGTCTGGTGTTGACTTTTCATGCATTCCGCTTCCCGCGATAGATGTTAGTGCCCCTTCTGAAGACCATGGTAGAGCCTCTACTAGCTTCCTACCAGGTAAATTGTCTGTAAATGATTGGAGTGAGTCTCCATCCTTAGTGCATTATCCTAATTTTTTTTTATCAAATATAAGAAATTTATAGATCAAATGAAATAGAGTTGGAGAACCAGCAAGTAAAAAATATACAGTTATAAACAGAAAAAAGGGAACCATGCTCCCTTATATATAGTATGGGAACAAACTCCCATAGAGGCTGAGAACATCCATAAACAAAACTGCCCAGCTATACTATAGCTGAAGCAGGAAAAGCTAACCTATAGTCCTGAAACAACAACTGAGAAGCAAGAAGGCAATGCACTAGCACAACCAGCAACACTATAGCAAGCAACCAGCAAAACTATAGCAAGCAAACCTTAACTACAAAGCCAGGAACAAGCAAGGACACTGTTGAACTAAACAACAATCAGCCAGCAGCACCAAAAGCAACAAAAAAAACCAACAACTAAGGAGGCAAGCAGGTAAGCACCAGCACTAACCAGCAACAATACGACAAGCTAGCCTCAACTTCAAAACAAGAAGCAGGCACATAAACAACTATACTAAGCAGTAAAACCAGCAGAACCAGCACAACCAACCAACAACACCAGCACAACTATCCAACACACAGCTAGTAATAACAAGCAAATCTCAACTTCTAAAGCCAAAAGAAAACAAGTAGGAACCCTGCACAGATGGCAAACCCAACAGCACAGCAATAGGCTAGCCCTAACACAAGGCCTAAGAGGAAGCAAACAAGAAAAAAGAGACCAAGTAGGCAGAGAGCTTGCATAAAAAGCAAAACCAACCACAAAGCAACAGGTTAACCCTAGCACAAGGCAGAAGGGAAAGCAAGCAAGAAGAACTAACATAGAGAACAGACAACAACAAGCCAGAAAAAAGCACTTGAGAAGAATCATGATAAAGGGCAGCAGACTTAACAAACAACAAGAGAAAAACCAGAACCATAACAAAGGGCAGCAAGGACTTGATCAGCACAGGATCAAGAACAACACAACAAATCCATTACAAGATACACAAAAAGATAACAGAGGAAACAAGCTCCTTTACAAATAAAGATCCACAAATATAATGAAACCAAAAGAGAAAATCAGAGAGAAGATGAGGTAGCAGAAGCATCAGAGCTACTTCGAGGCCTTGGATCAGCTGCAACAGAGGTTTTGGATGTCTATCATGTCTGTCTTACTGACTAAAGTTAGTGGTCGCAGCGACTCTACTACGAGTTAAGTATTGCCTCTTAGGAGGCTCCACATCTGCAATAACATTTCGATCATTAGAAATATGCACAACATTTAGGGAAGCAGAATGTTTAGCACCAAAATATCCTGCTTCAACTAGCTTTGTCCTTTTACGCCTAGGAGATACAGGCCTCTCTTCCACAACTGTGGCAACTTCAGCAGACATTGGATCAATGGATGGTTCATCATGAAGGCCTTCGCTATATGGTTGTTATTTCTCAATAGCAATAGTATCTGCAAAAGAGCTGGAACAACCAGAGCGAACATGAGCTGCATGAGACCTCTACTTACGTTTATGACAAGTTCCTTTATTACAAGTAAAAACTGTATGCCCGAGAACCCTGCATTGTTTGCAGAAGCGAGGTAGGGATTCATACATTACCTACTAAGTTAAAGGTAAGCCATTGGGCAGGACTATATTAACAGAAGTAGGCAGATCAACCTGAAGGTCAACCTCTATAAGAATTCTAGCGTATGACAACCGGGTTATGGAGGTAGTAGGAACATCACAGTGAACAGGCTTCCCAGTCATACTAGCAATTTTTGAAAGGCAGATTGAAGACCAGCAATTGAGAGGTAAATTAGAAAATCTTACCCAAATCGACATATGCATCATATTAGTAGTTGTGAAATCAAAGAATTCTAGCATGACCTTCAGAATGAGAGGCTGACCAAAGACAAAGTAGGGACCGTCACCAAGAATATCAAGCATTTCTAGTTTAGAGGAGAAAGCAAAAATTAGCCAGCCAGAGTCATGCATAGTAAAATTTGCTTTGTGTTTCCAGGAATTGCTAATGAATTTCAAAAGAGTTGAAAAACCTGGGAATTTCCCAGCAACATAACCGATTAAACAGAACTACCACATGTCTATGGGTTCTCCAATATCAGTTTCCTTTAAGTGACAAGATGGTGAAGATGCATATTTATGAAAATGCATTAATATGGGAGATTGTGTGTTTGAAGTACCTGGTGGGATATTAGGGGGCTCGCCGGTGACTTCCAGAAGGAGCCTTGCCTTTCATCAGAGAAGGGGAAGAGTTATCACCTACTAGAGAGGTGACACTAGTAGAACGAAAAGTGGGGAGGCTGCACCCAAAAGCTGGCAAGGGAGAAGGGTTCACGCTTAGTCCTGCGTTAAGGTTACCAATACCTAGGTAGGAACCACAAGGATTAGACCCAACCGAATGGTCATTTGAGGAAAGGTGAGGTCTGTTACTGCCAGAAGAACCATCATTTCATCCACATGAGGTAGAAGAGGAAGATGATAGTGCATTATGTTTGTTCCTTTGCATGTCCCTTTTTTTTCTCTTCGAGCAAACCTTAACCCTACAAGAGAAGCCGTCTACATCTGCAAAGACCACCTTGGTTCTAGGAGGGGTGAAGGCTCAAGATAGAGATAGGGGGTCTTGCTGGATAGGAGATAGGAGATCTATTGCGAGACAGAGCCCTTGGTACACGTGAAGCGAATAAATGACAAGAGGTTTGAAGATTGTAATCTTGTTGAGCAAACCACAAAATCGAAGATTTGTTCTTGGATTTTGCCATTAAGTTGTGACTTAGAGAAAGGAAAAAGAGACTACTAAAGGCAGAGAAATAAAAAGAGAAAACATTGCACAATGAGAGGAAAGTAAACTTACGCAAATGGGAGCTTCTCTCACTACATCCAGAAGATTCCCCTTAAGTGTTGGTCTCCAACTTGTTTATCTAAAATTGCTAGTGTGATGAGCTCTCAATCAAAGAAAGAGAAGCTCCTGGTTGTAGTGAAATAATCTCCCGCCTACATGCTTTTGCACCACTGTGTGCGTTTGTTCTCCTCTCATTATGCAGTGATTTCTTCTCTTGTTCTCCACTCTTTAGACGTTCTTTTTTTGTACACAATGGCTAAATCAAAGAACAAATATTTGATTCTAAGGTCTGCTTATGGCGATTTTAGCATCCCACCAAGCGTCTGCTTCCTGTACGCCTAAGGCACAGTCTCGTAGTTGATCTCCTATTAAGCAAGACCCTATGTCCACTTCTCAAGCTCTCACCCCTCCTAGAACTAGGGTGGTCTTCGCTGATTTAGCTGGTTCCTCTCACGGGGTTAGGGTTTCCTCGAAGAGCAGGAACAAAGCCATGTAGAAGAACAGTTCTTTTGCACAATCATCACCCTTTCCTGCTTCTTGTGAACGAAATGATGTTTCATCTGGTAGCACCAGACCTAGCATCTCATCAAGTGAACATTTGGTCTGGTCTAAACCTGGTGGTTCCTAACCGGGTTTAGGCAACCCCATCCCAGGACCGAGTATAAACTCGCCTCCCTTACCAGCTTTTAAAAGGGGCCTCTCTACTACTTGTCTTTCTGGCGTCAACCCTTATGTTGGCATTACCTCTCCCCCCTTCCTGGCGAAATACAAAACTACCTCTGGAAGTCACTGGTGTGCCACCACAAACACTCCAATAGGTACTTCTAACTCACAGTCTCCCGCACTTGTACATTTTCCTGAATATGCATCCTCAGTATCCTGTAATCTAAAGGAAACTGATATTGTAGAACCCATTGATATGTGGCATTTCTGTTTGATTGGTTATGTTGCTGGGAAATTCCTAGGCTTTGCATCTCTATCAAATTTCATCAACAAAAACTAGAAACATAAAGCCAATTTTACTATGCATGATTCTGGCTGGTTAATTTTTACTTTCCCTTCTAAAACGGAAATGCTGGATATTCTGGATGGAGGTCCATATTATGTTTTTGGCTGGCCTCTCATTTTGAAAGTCATGCCAGATTTTTTTGATTTTCAAGCCATTGATATGATAAAAATGCCAACTTGGGTAAGATTCCCAAATTTACCTTCAATCTACCGGACTCCAATCTGCCTTTTAAAGCTTGCTAGTATGATTGGGAAACCTATACATTGTGATGCTCCCACTACTAATATGACCCGATTTTTGTATGCTAAAGTCCTTATTGAGGTGGATCTGCTTTTAGACTTGCCAACTTTTGTTAATATGGTTTTGCCCAATGGCATCTCTCTATCTCAGTAGGTTATATATGAATCTCTTCCTCGTTTTTGCAAGCAATGCACAGTCTTAGGGCATTCTATTTCTACATGCAATAAAGGAATCAATTCAAAATGTAAGAAAAGGTCTCATGAAGCTCCTGCTTGCTCTAGCAACTCCAGTCCATCTGTAGAGACTGTTGCTGTAGAGAAGCAGCAACCATATAGTGAAGGTCCTCTTGCAGATCCCCTAATTGATCTAATGTCCACTGAAGCTGCCACAACAGGTGAAACAAGACATGAATCACCTGGTCGCAAAAGGACCAAATTCGTTGAAGCAGAGCATTTTGGTTCTAAGCAATCCGCTACCCCAAAAGTTGTACATGTTTCTGAATAAGGTGATACTGCTGGTGTGGAGCCTCCTAAAAGGTAATATTTAACTCAAAGCAGAGTTGCTGCCACCATTAGTTTGGGTCAGCAAGAGAAACAAAAATCCATGGCCCTTGTTGTAGTTCCAAGGCTCTAGAAGAGTTCTGATGACTCTACTCCAACATCTACTTTTTTATTTTCTATTTGGTTTTGTTGTATTGTGGATCTTTTTTTGATACGGAGGTTGTTCCCTTGTTTTTATATTGTTATATACTAGTTAACCTTCTTGTTGTTTTCTAGTTATAATCTAACTGACTTTATAACTTGGACAGGAAATGTTGTAATATGGCTGAGTCTTTTTGTTGGGCTTATTTAAGGGTTTTAATTTCTGACTATAACTCTAGGATAGTAACTATAGGTTTGCATTTCTTTTTCTTGCTGAGGATTTTTGTAAGGTCATAAGTGTTGGCACTGGTTGTAAGTAAGATGGAATGGTTCTGAATAGGCTGGGGTGTCTCATGTTTGTTGAAATTAATCAATAGCTTGTC
>Ga0325404_1008480_pt1 | contig 10570 bp, 6 predicted proteins | sample PopdelMetagenome_18_FD_205664 | JGI IMG/M metagenome (GOLD analysis project Ga0325404, IMG submission 205664) | Populus deltoides microbial communities from Bellville, Georgia, United States - Xylem-Control-R1 | ecosystem: Host-associated > Plants > Phyllosphere > Stem > Wood/Secondary xylem...
GCAAGAACATAATTGGAATTGCGATCAAAATTCACAAATGCTACGTTATCATGCGATATCCTTCTAATTTATATAGTGTTATTAAATAATATTAAATACTAGTTTTTCAAGTAAAACTCAATTTTTTTAAAAAAAATTTATAATTTCATTACGTCCAAAATTTATTCGACAAGAACTACAGTTTTCATGATTTTTTGAGCGTGCAAAAAAATTAGGTAATATATTATCAGGAATAAAATTGAGATTATAGTACGAGTAAATTTAATTCACCTTAAACTAATTTTTTTAAAAAACAAAAAAAAAATTAGAAGTTCATGTTCACGTGAACAGTGCGGGTAAAATAAATTAACCACACTAGTTTTTCAAAAAAAAAAAAAATAACAACTGTTCACGTGAACAGTGCAACAGTGGAGCATGGCTACACTGTTCACTGAACAGTGGAGCCATGCTCCACTGTAAGAGCGTGTTTGTTTCCGTGGTTGCTTCTGCGTTTGAAGCAAACCACGGAAATAAATCGTTTGGTAAAATGAGAAACGTTATTTACTGTGCGTAGGACCCACCAGAATTAACGTTCCAAACGCCGGTTCACCGAAAGCAATATTTATCTGCTTTTTCCTTAACGTTTGTGCAGAGGGAATTAATTCACTCCGCCTGTTCACTTCAAGAAAAGTGTTGCAGCAGCTGCATTAGTTGCCTTCAAAGATCAAGCAAATCTGCCAGTGAAGTTAGATGAATTTGGCAGAGATATCAACTTACAGAAACGGATGGATATGGAGAAAAGGGCTCAGGCTCGTCAACGCAGGAAAACTCGTTTTGATTCGAAGAGATTGTCATGCATGGAGGTGGATAGTTCTGACGAGAAAATTAAGGGAGAATTGAGCACGGATGAGAGTGAGAGTGACAGTGAAAAAAATGATGCTTACCAGTCAACCCGTGATTTGTTGCTCCGGACTGATGAGGAGATCTTCAGTGATGCTTCTTCTAATATTCCCAACTTTCAGTGGTGAAAGAAAGATCTGAAACATGGAAGAAAGAATATTGAAGTGAACAGTGCCCAGTGAATTAATTCACTTGGCATTGTTTACGTTAACAATGTCTCCAATGTGCATTGGACCCGTATGACCCATTGAATTTTTTTTTTTAATTATGTTTGACTTGAAAAAATATTGTTTAATATTATTCAATAACACTATATAATATAGTATTTGCAGAATTTGATCGCAATTTTAATTTCATTTCTAATGATATTTTACCTGATTTTATTACACAGTCAAAAAACCATGAAAATTAAAATTCTTATTGGATGAATTTCATACGTGATGAAATTATAGATAAGTTAATGAAACAATAAAAAATATTTTATATAAAGTATTATTTATTTAATAATATAATAATTGTACTTAAATTTACAATATTTAAATTAAAAATCATCAATATTAATATATATATTTTTTAATTTTTTTATAACCTCAATTTGAAAAGCATTTTTTAACCAAACACATTAAACTACTTTTTGTTCAACTTCAATTTCAACCACAGTTTTAATCAAACATATATTTTTCCAAATTAACCTCAACTAAAAGTACTTTTTATAAAACAACTTTTTTCAAACCACAACCACAACAGCTACCGCAATACCAAACACACTCTAAATCACAACGAGAAGCAGCAAAATGCTGCTTCTCCAAGCCTGTGGGCAATAGTTAAAATTGGTGGGTCCCACCAATGAAAACCAATTTTTCCTCTGTTACAAAACACTCAAATATGTGGTTGCAGGTGAACCTCACCCGCAACCACATTACCAAACAGCATTTTAGTGGGTCTGTAAATTAATCGTGGTGCGCGTAAACTGGCCCGGACACTTTAAATTATTAAAAAAAAAAAAAACACGACACTTACTCAAAATCAATATTACAAGACGTTTGGCATCGCATTCATGAGCGTCATGAGAGACACCATCAACGGCCACATCCTGCTCAGACACTGAAGTACTTAGCCATCCTTAATTTCTGGCTCGTTGGTCTGGCAATGAATTGCTAACCCAGAGCAGCAGGATTGCTTACATCAAATCTATTTTCCCATTCTCTGTGATTTTCATGCTGCCACAGAATAAAAATCTTATCCGCCAGCAAACAAATATATCATTTTCTTTGTTACAACATTTCAAATGTAACACAGCCGATAAAGAAGGGTTGCCATGTACAGGCCAGTAATTATTGCATTTAAATTACCTGTACCCAGGCTCAAAGTCAAGGCTACAAAGATATTGCTTGGCTTCGCAGATAACGAATGTGTCCAGCCGTGGTAAATATACAAACTAGATGGCTAAATGAGAGTAAGGGCAGGCTAAACAAAAGCAAGGGAGAAAAAAGAGATGCACAAAGCTAGTGATGTTGTTAGTGAGCATATGATGCTACAAATAAAGTGACAATATTGTTTCATAAACAATTAAAGATAGAGGGTAATATAATCAGCAGACCAAGGTGAAATTTAAAAAGTGAGAAGTTCACAACCACGAAAACAATTGACTGGCAGATTAGCAAGAAAACCAATTCTAGAATAAAATAACACGTGAAATCTTGGATAAAACAAGCTTAATAAAGAACACTACGTTCACCAGTCCTAAGATTTATAGATGCATGCCTTTCAGTCATCGAGGCATATGATGTGAGGATCATTGAGTGTTTGTGCACGATGACCTAAGGAATAGTATTACAAGGTACTTGATCAGCAATTTCATGAAACAGAGCGCAGCGACAAGCTTCAAACAAGCTAATTCAATCATTGTGTAGCCTATGATTGGATTGGCATTATGATCAAAGAGTAACCTCACGATAGCAGTTCTTGGTTGGCACATCTAACAGTATAAAGGTCAAGTACGGTCAAATCCTTCTCTGAATCATAGAGAGCTTTAGGAAGTTGCAGCTAAAACAGATTTGTCCACAAATCCAAAAATATTCTCTCAATGAGAATATTATAGTTCCTACAACATGCTTAACAGAAAAAAGGAAAATCATTCCAATATTCCATTTGCATAGTCCCAACACAACAAACAACCTTAGCCTCTTGGAAACTGATTCTGTAAATGCCAGCTCAGGAATGACCCATTAACATGTAAAGCTACATCAAAAGCTTCCAAGCAAATTAAAAAGACTCGCATGTGTTGATTCAATATGCAACTTTAAATTGCAGAACAGGCGAATCAAAAGCACCAGAACCAAATAAATAAATGACAGCAATGCTTCAAAAGTAAAAACAAAAGTGATATGGAGAAGAATGAGCACCCATATTACACTCTTCACTAATTGATTGCTTTATATGGACCGGTAAATGTCAGCAGATTTGACAGAACAGTCTCATTAAGATGACTTTCCAAATCATCCGTAGTGTTGTTAGTGATCATATAGTGTTAGAAAGACAGTGACAACCTTATATGGAAACGACTAATAGTGAAAAAGTAGTCAAATTCAAACACCAAAATACAATTCAGTGAGCAGAAAGATTCGAAGGCACAGACAGATTATATATGCAAATTAGCAAGTAAACCATCAATTCCAAGATAAAATGACAGGACAAAGCATGGACACAAAGAGCTCAATAAGAGAACACTACTCCTCGGTGCCAAGAATTTAGATGCCTTTCTGAATAATAAGGCATGTGATGTGGACATCGTTCACTGCTTTAAGTGCATCGCAACTTATGGGGTCAGTATCTCAAGGAACTTAAGCAGCAATTTCAGCAATGTTAGAGCTAATTGCATTCTTAGGTCTGGTTTGACAAGCACATTCCAAGCATTAACCAGACCGTATTAACATCATCATCACAAAATAACATCAATACATTATGAGAGCAATAGTTGGGTGCATCCAACGATAGAAAGGCTGACTATACTCGAAATCCTTCCTTTGTCACTTAGATTGTGAAAATTACAGGTAAAACATTTTTTTATTTACAAAAGCATATAAATATTCTCTTGCCAAGAATATTAGGATTTCTACAACGTGCTTATTGGAAAATGTAAACAATTTCTATATTCCATTCGCATATTCCAAACACAACAAACAGCTTGAGCTTCTTAGATAATGATTGAAAATGCCAACTAAGGAATGAAAGGGTTACCAGGCAAAGCTACCTGACAAGCTTCCAAACAAAATACAAAAATATCTGCATGTTATGGGCCAATATACAACTGGCATCACCACATGAGATTGAAGAGTACATAGCTCTGGAACCATACATGCATACATACTTAGTAAATGACAATAATGTTTCAACACTTCAAAACAAATGTAGAAACGATTTAGAGAAGAATTGAGTACCCATATCATCCTCTTCACTGGTAATAGATTTGCTTTAATATGGACTGGTAATTATCAGGCAACTTTGCCAAAACAGTATCGTCAAGATGCCTTCCCAAATCACCCGTGCACCTGTAATCCCATAACCAACTTTACAAATTAATAATCCAATTAACCCCTAGCCCCATGTCTTTATCACAAACAAGACAATGAATCAAACTCTTAACCTTCTAGCAAACATTTGCTCCTGCTTAGAAACCCGGTTAAGATACCCGTCAGTTCTAAGAATATAGAATAAATACTTCTCAATCTGCATCCCGAACCCAACAAGCAAATCAACTTCAACATACTCTCTGGACACACCGTAACAAAACACAAGAACTTGCTACCTTTTGAAGGCAAACCCGAAGATACGATCTCAACAAAAATTGAGTTCTATCCAAAGTCCATTTGGTAAAGCGAGACAGTGAGAGGATCTATATTATTTGCTTCAAATATTTCCACATTTTGTTCCTATAAAATACACACAAATTCACCTCCATTTAAATGATTTAGGAAGCAAAACCGAGACGCAGTTTTCATTTCCGACAGACTAGTTTATGTAGCAAAATAGCGACGAAAAAAAAAAAAGCAACAATAATTCAATTTCGGCTTATTATTTTTTAGCTTCATATAATTGTATTTACAAACAACAACAACAATATCAAACAAATACATAAATAAAATAAAATAACAAATCATTCCAAATTCAGCGCTAAAGCCAACATCTCGAGGAAGGATTACTTAAAAATAATAAAATCAAAACGTTAGCACGATCAATTATTTTATTGTATTTTACGCGACCATAAAAAATTGTACTCTCTAGTTTGATTTTCTCAGGAAACAAACAGAAGGTTGGGGTTTATGATGTCAAAAAGAAAAGGTACCGCTAATTAGATATGCTCTTTAATTCTTTGAACTAAAGAAGCCTTAAACTGAAGAATCTCCGGAGCAGATTTCTCGTGACGCCACGCTCTTTGCAAGAGCTCAACAGCGGTCGACGAAATCAACGTCTCATAATCATCCATCACGCTCGTTGATTCCTCCGTATCCATCTGATCTGATTACTTCTGAATCTCTCTGATCTTTTCTCTTTCAACTTTCAAAATCTGTTATGGAAAGATTAATTGAAAGTGTCGGTATAACTAGGGAGGGAAAATATAAAAGTGAAATTGGAATAGGCAGCGCCAAAAAGGAGCAATATGGTGTCTAGAGGAGACAGATCGCGAGTTTGTGCGTGAATCTAACGCCATTGGATGGTCGTGAAATGAACGGTTGTGATGGCGACAGATCCACGAACAAACTAGAGATACGAGTCCTCTTTTCAGTAGAGAAAATAGGCTCGTTGAGGGCTTTTAGATTAAAAAAAATGAAAAATAAAAAAAATGTTGTGAATGGGTTTTGTGTGTAATGGCTTTTTATAGGCAGGAACGGAGGTGGGAGGTTGTTGAATGAAGAACACTGTGGCCACTTCTTTTTGTGTTCGTATTATAGGGCGGTTCGCATCTGTCTTCCTTCGAATTCAATTGTGGATATCCACACGGACTACTTGCCTTTGAAGTATTCTTTGAGAGAGTCATGTCCGGGAGGTTCGAGAATGTTTGGGGAGTCTAAACCCCCAGCAGGGTGATAACCCAAAATAAACGATGATCTAGCAAGCTGGGAGGGGGCTTATTAATTAACCAATAAAAATTTGCCAGCACATATTATTTCCTGGATTATTTCGATGATCCCATTTATTTCAATTAACTCTGAGAAATATGAGGTGGCTTTTTCTATCTTTCAGATGGTTATTGGACAGTGAGAACAATTTTTTTTTTTTTTTTATGAATTACGAATCATCTAATAGTTACATTTTATAGTCATTAAAAACATTACTTAATTAACAAAAGCCAGAAAATTTACAAACAAAACAAAAGAATCCTAATCAAATACACGAAAAATTAAAATGAATAAAAACTATAGCCATCATTGTGATTAAAAACTCCTTATTTAACTATGGTGGTTAGTGATGAAAGCTTGAAATTAAAGAATTAATTTTTTCTATAATTTCAGGTTTGAATACTATAATTACTAATATGATAATCACTGAAAACTTATATGGTCTTTAATTTCAGGGCCCGTAGTTGATTAAATTATTCGTTACTAGATTCTTCTCTTAATAAATATATTGAAAATCAATACTAAATAGCCTATAACATATATTAAAACAACATTAAACACATCTTGCAAATGTCAAAGTCGCGTATCATTATTTTTTTTTATTCAAGAGACAGTATTATAAAAATCTTACTTCATAGTCCATTAATGAGAAAAAACATTATGATCAATATTACTCAAAAAGTAATACGTACCTTTTGAATTGAGAGCCCCTCATTTTCATTAAATTATTGTGAGAATAATTAATGTTTAATTCAGTATTGCCTCTGTAAGTCTAAATGCTGTTTAGCTTGGGAAACTACTACTTCTCCGGCCCTGCAAGATATAATATATTATCTGGCCAAATTAGAGCCAGACTTGCATCTCAAACAATATCTTTTGTGAAAACTGATTACTATATCCCAGGAAACAATACGTGTGCCACTCACAAACTGTGTTTCCATGGCGACATACATGATCAAAGCTTCGGCACTGACTTCAATTCTCAAGCTTAGTTTATGTATGGTGATTTAGGAAACAATACGTGTGTCAATGGATGATCCGCCTCCATAGTTGCGAAGGCTTTGGTTCGTTTTGCCATCATCATCATCACGCTACTGTCAGTTCTAGTTTGTGTCGCTGTTGCCCTTGTTTGAACATTATCACCGGCGTTAACCCTTTTGACCAAGAGATGACGGTTCACTCAATATAGATGACGGTTGGCCACTAATTAGACTCCATGGTGACAACTTCTGCATCAGCTTGCAGCTAGAGTTACCAAGAATCAAGATCAACAAGATGAAAGCAACGAGAAGCACTGGCAAGATCTTCATGATCAAATAATTGTCTGCAATAACACGTGAACAAGCTATAAATCGATATATTTAAACCCTGAGTCAAGATCTCATTTTTTTTTTCCCTTCAAAAACAAACTGGCGATAGAAAACGAGATAATTAAAGGAACTGAAGCTAGGTTAAAAGTACCACGCATAAACTTGCGTTGTTTTATATATTCATCACCATTAACGAATTACAATGGGAGTGTGAGATCAATGCATGATCGAACTGTGTATGCACTAAAAAAAAAGGCAAGAAACAGTGGTTTTATCACCATGTCGCCATACAAACCATTGGTAGAGTCAATAGCCACCAAAGATGTAATTATAACGCATAGGTTTTCAAAATTCTCATAATTAATCATGCATCGTGCTGCCATTTTTAGGGTTCAATAGTGGTGATAAATTAATTAAATTATGTGAAAATTGTAAAAAAAAAATAATTCTCACTAAATATTATTTATCTTTCACTATGCACATTAAAGTCTGCAATCGAGGTGGCAGAGTGTGTGTGTGTGTATTAAATTATGTGAAAATTGTAAAAATTAAAATAATTATCACTTAATATCATTGATCTTTCACTATGTACATTAAAGTCTGCAATCGATCGAAGTGGACGAGTGTATATATGTGGGTGGGGGGTGGTTATAAAAAGTCAATAATTCAATGCATCCTTTTGCATGGTAAATTAAAGAATATAACGTAGTCGTTTTAAAGACTAGGACCACTAATACTGGTAATTTACATGCAGTCAATGTCTCATGATCGCGCGCTCTCTGTCTCTCTCCCGTACAAAACCAGGTGGGCCTACAGCTACCTAATTTGATCTTTAGATATTTACTAGTAATACACGTTGGGTTGGTTACTGATATTTCAAAACCCTATGCTGAAAGATTTATCAGAATTACTCTCAGCTTTTAGACTTTAGTTTTAGTTTTAATTTTGTGTTTTAAAAGTAATTTAAAAAAAAACTAAATTTTTTTATTGGTTTTTATTTCAAATTATTTTTTTATGTTTATAGATATTTTGATATGCTAATATAAAAAATAATTTTTAAAAAATTTAAAAATATTATTTTGATATATTTTTAAGAAAAAAACACTTTAAAAAGAGTGGCCGGAGATTCCGGAGATGGAGACGCCCACCTTACATTAATTTGGAAAAAAAACTTCAATTAATACCGTATCATGAGCCCTCACCCATTTGATATTCTATCCATTTAAATTAAGTTAATTATTATATTAATTTATGTATTGCATCAAAGATTTTTATTTTTTTTATGTTGTTTCTATTTTACTAATTAAATTATTTAGATCATCTCAATTTATATAATAATGTGATATATCAAATAGTTTATAAGACTCGATCGGTTTTGAATAAATAGAATATCGAATAATTAATGGATACTCACGTTGTACTATAATTTCTTACACATTATATGTTATATGGTTAGTTGCTTTTACTAATTAGGTCTCAATGCGAATAAAAAAGAAGAAGTGAGATTTGCTTAGTCACCGAAAATATGTTACGTCGGAAATCAGTTTCGATTTCTTAATTATAGGTTGAGAGATTCTTGTTGCTAATCACAATAGCAAAACAACAGAAGTAAAATTTTTGCTTTCGATGACCGGAGTTTGGTTCAGTATATAAAACACCATGACGCCGTAAGGCTCAAATAAAGAAAGGAAACAAAAGCTGGAGCATACAAGATTTGTCCCTAAGAATAACCCGCAAGCCACATATATCTTCGCCAAATCTTATAATTTCACAAAACTGTATAACCCTAGCTGTCTAATTTCTCAAACTTTACCGTATACATTCCATCGTTTGATTGGAGTTTTGAATCTAATGCAGATGATGGTTATGTGATTATCAAAAGTGATGATAACTTCTGGCACATGTTTCTCCAGATCCGGGGAAGGTATATGCCACATCTTCCGTTGATATATGTTTCCAGGGAATTGGAATGGGCGGGAGGCCTATTCGGATGCTTCTGATGCAGATTTGGGAAGCTAGGGATCCATATAAAAAATAAGCTTTTAATTGCAGTAATGAGAATATTGTGTTCAAGTGGAAGCATTTGTAGAAGGTATTGGCCGAGCAGTTTGATATTGCAGATTACGGGTTCGAAGAGATTGAGCTTGGCTGAGCCTGTGATGATGAAGAATAAAGAGCCGGTGTGGGATAATTAAGATTGTCAAAGAGAAAGGTTTGGTGCCCATTAAATTGGAAAGGATGGCGGACTGGTGGTTTATTGATTTCTTTTCCAAGGGGAGATATTCTTGGATATAATGAACAAGGGCAAAGAGCATATTTTTCTAATTTATGTTGATTCTCTGTTAAATGATCCAAAAAAGTGTTATTTAAGTATTTATTGGTGCTTTGCTTTGTCATAATCTATATTAATTTTTCCAAGCATAATTATAATTTGAGTTTAGTTAATTTGGCTAAGTTCATTAACGCTTCGTTTAACATTCTCCTTTGTTCGTTCGTTTGTTTTTTTATAAACAAGGGCACCGATCTCCTGTTAGCTTTAAATCCAACTTTTTCAGCTACAAATCAACAGAAACGCTCTCTCCCTCTAGTCTTACACCAACTCCAAAGATCAGCACCGTTACTGATTAGGCAGGCAGTATCATTTCTGTGGAGCGTACTATGGTATACAGCAGCTGAACATCAAGTGAAGGGACTGGAGTCGATCGGATGTTACGATGATCATCTTCTCACAAAGGTAAAATTGAGGTCTCGAATGCTGATGTTCGGTCAAAGAAGGGATATAATTCTAGATGCTTCGACTGAGATTGTTTCAATTAGACGAGTGTTACGATATCAACTGGACGATTGATCTTGTTTCAAATATTGGGAGCTTCGCAGTGTCTGTGATGTTCTTTTGGTTGGGATTGGGTAACTCTGGTGATGGATCATTGCCGTCTTGAACGATCGCTTGGAAATTAAGGGTATGATTCATTGTACCTTGTCACAGTGCCCCCATAATCAAGGTATCAAAACAAAGTACTCATCCTTACCAGTTAGGGAATAGTTAGTTTTGTTTGTAATGAAACCACGAACAGTAATTATTTCTTTTGATGAATGGGAAAAGTTTTCCCTAGCCGATCCGGGTTGCAATTGATCAAACATCATCTCAATACTTGATCACTAATGTTTAGTAGCAATTAAGCTGTTTCCTACGATCATGTCTGCACATAAACAAAACATATATATAATAAACTGGCGCTAATCAATAGCTAGCTTGCCATG
>Ga0325404_1008481_pt1 | contig 10567 bp, 6 predicted proteins | sample PopdelMetagenome_18_FD_205664 | JGI IMG/M metagenome (GOLD analysis project Ga0325404, IMG submission 205664) | Populus deltoides microbial communities from Bellville, Georgia, United States - Xylem-Control-R1 | ecosystem: Host-associated > Plants > Phyllosphere > Stem > Wood/Secondary xylem...
TTCTGTTTGGGCTAAAATTCCTTTAAGTGTCTGTGATACTAGATTTCAATTTTATAGGTTCCTTTCCTCTTAAGTAGCTGGCTGCACTGGAAATTCAGTAGTAGTAGAAGAGCCAGACATTTGTCTGCTAACATTGGAAAGAAGGTATATGACATGTGTGCTGTGATTTTCTCTGCAAACTTTTTTAGCATGGCTGGAATTTCTGGGGCTGAAGGATGTTCTTGGCTGTTGCAAATACTTTGGCATTACATATAAATGGTGGCAAAAATCAAACATTCACAGTTTGTCCCACTAAGGCATTATTGGTTTGAATTGAGTGAAATATTTTCTCCCACTGAATATGTCCACAACTCATATGGGAAATTATCTTGCAAGGCGAATTGGGGATTGCTTATATGTTTACTTGTCAGATTTTATGTGATTGGAATATTACTGTCATATAATTTTTGCACATTATTTACTGTTGTATCGTGTTACCGCCATGTGGTGTATATATGGGAGTGGAGAAGACTGCTCATCTGTTTCATGTCAATAGGCTCCCAAAGAGGAATTGTTGCAAACCTGTATTGCAAACTCTCTAACATGGGCAGAGAAGGAACCGTCCCTGGAATGTGATCAATCTTTCATCCCATCTCCTGCTGAGCGAATATCATTTGCAGCATTCCAACCTATTACAAGCAAGTGTTTCATTTCTCTTTATTCTTAACATTAAAAAAAAAAGTTCCTTACAAAGCTTCAGTATTTTGTTGTGGTAATCATTCTAGTAGTTGGAATTTCACGACCCACTCCTGCGAAGAAAAAAATGATCTGCATGTTTCTGTTTTTTGACAGGATCTACACAATCAGAAACACTCAAGTTGCAGCAACAGAAGTTAAGAGCAATGGATCTGAAAGACACGCTACAAAGGCTGGACAATTCACTAGATTTAGTGAATGAGAATATATCCATGGTAGCAGCCAAGCTTGCTATTCAATCATTAGAGATGCAGTAAGCATTGGTGGAGATTAGTTACTGTTGATGTACAGTTCATGATGACACGACAGAACTGCTATTCTATGGATATTGTAGCTGTGTTTTTTTCTTATTTTTGCTTCATTTTTCTCTCTTCTTACTGCATTTTATCTTCTCAAAGGAGAAATCATAAGTAGTTTTAATTTTTATATAGCAAACTATCATTGTCCATAATATTGTAAATCAAACTAACACAGGCCTTGGTATGACAGGATCTGTTTTTATAATGATACGAGCGGATCTTAATCTTCAATTTAGGTCAATACTTTTCAGTTTCGGTTTTTAAATAAAAGACCAGTCAAGCTTGCAAGATAAATTTCAGCAGCTGAGTGGTATTGAACTATATTACTATAAAAATTGAGGGGCGCTTTCTAGTTCTTAAAACCAAAACAGGAAAAAAAAGAAAAGAAAAAAAAGAGGAGCCAAAATGGAAAATATGAGGCCTGGAATTGATTATGAAATGCTCCAAAAAACGCAGGCAACTAGGATGATAATTTCATATCACGAAGTCTTGCAGCTTCCTGCTTCTCCTTTTTCCTTGACTTGTACTTCTCATCTATAGTTAAAACAGGAGAGCCACTGACATGGGATTTGTCTCAACCTCCTCCTTGCCTTTCTCAATCACCATAACTGCTACCACTACTATGACCATCAGAAAGCCACGTCTCCTCCACTACCACAACCGCCACAGCAGCCGCCTTCACTTCCTTTCAAAGTGTTCTCTTCTTCCTGTACGTCATTATCTTCTTTTCAAGTTCTCTTTCTTTAATTTAAGATGCATGCCCTACAGTTTACAAATTTCAAGCTTGTAGTCACTGAGCCAAGCTACCAGATAACAGATTTTTAATGATTTGACACTTGATTAACTCTGTAGTTTGGTACCCTTTATTCCATATTTTAATGAGCTTTTACAAAAATGTCATAGTTGCAATTGTTTCTTGCTATTGTTGAAACAATGCAACTTTCTGACTCTAAAGCTTCAGTTTGTGTTCAGAGGAAATGCAGTTTAAATCTTAGGAGATCATGTAGAGGAAACGCTGCCTGCAGAGTTCCTTGCAGCCTATTGAAAATTGAAGAGGATGTAGATGATGAAGCTTGCGAGTTAGTCAGTGGATTGGAGCTTTCAATAGTGGAAGGCGATGATAGCATCAATGCTTATCTGTTGAACGCAGTGAAGAATAATAATGGAACTGGGATATTGCTCGTCTGATATTTTTAGGTTTGAAGATTCATCTACAAGAGATTTCCATATCGTGTGGCTTGTAATGGCACCAAGTAAGCTAGTTAACCTTGAATCCATAGGCAATTTCATAATAATGTTCATTTTCCTGATGTTTTTCCTCTGATACACAGGCATGATATTGGTTTGGTATTCGTAATTGCCGCACTTATGTTCGTTTCATTCATTCTTCGATCCATTTTCCCCGCAAGTTGAAATTGACTCTTTGAGCTCCCATAACTTTCTTGTGTAAGGGAACAATGGATCACAAAACAGGAACCACAGAGGGTCAGAAAAGACATTGATGCATCAACAAAATGGATGGTTGACGAATTCTTAGCTGCAGGAATATCAAAGAAGCATGGCATAATTCTATGGTACAAGGATGGACCCTGCTTTAGCCTCCACCATAAAGGTTCCTATGCTCTTTATTTCAGGTGACAATGACCCTCTTTGTACAGTCAGTGTCTTGGAAGATAGTGAGAAGAGGATCGGTGAGGGATCGTAGGTGGTAATTTTTTAGAGAAGAGGTCATGGCTTTGCTCATCATCCGAACTCTCCTGAAGAAGATACAGATGCAGAGGCGGCTTTTACAATTATGAGAAATTGGTTGCATGATGGTTTGGTCATACAAAACTGAAAGCAAGTTCACGAATGTCCATGTATATTCATTATACAGAACAAGTTTGCTACTGATGATGACAAGGGAAAAATCTTCCGTTGGTATATGTTTGATGTGGCCAATGATTTCTTGGTATTGCTCATATGGCAGGCTGCTGCTTGAATTGGAGAACTTCCTGTATGTAAAGGACAAGGACCTACCTAATTAGCCAAGGATAAGGACCTGGTAGTTCGGACAATATCCAGTCCCAACTACGGTTCCTCAATACTGCAATCAAACGAATTGTGATGAACAGAAACTGAAAAACAAAACAAAAAACAAAAATTTCACATCCATCAATCTTCATCTTTGATTTTCTGCATAATTGGAATGATCTATCCCGCCATGTCAGCAGGCCACCGTGTGACAGAAGAGTCCCTACTTTATTACAAGGTGCTAGAAACTAAAAGCTGCACAACAGCAGCAGTTTTCTGCAAGATTACCTTTTTCCAAAAATGAACTTTGCGCATAAGATCTCAATCTTATCAGCGGAATCAAATTATTTCTTTTGTTCTCCTGGTATTTAAACTTTACCCTGATAAAATTACAGGACAGAAGGTAACAATCCATTGAAACTTGCAGTACATTAACGGTGTAGCCGTCAAGAACAACGTTCGTTCTACAATTTCATAAGCCATCTGGGGAAAAGGACAACAACAATCTCATCTTAAGAAAAAACTGATCTGTAACCAAAGCAACTGGAGGATAGCTTCAAATATCTCAGTCCTGGCCATCCTGGAAACAAAAGATCTCCACATAAACTGACTCTTCATGTAGATTCTTATAATAAATATGAGTTGATAAAAAATAATTCATAAATAAAGATCCAGCAGATCTTATTGATCACAATGCAATAATACACTTGAGTCACCAAGCTGGCTTTGGTTGGTGCAAAATAAAACCCCGTTCCGATTCTTTATCATTATTAATGTGCAGGCCATAGGCCATCACCATGTAATAATTAACAGAGTATGCCCTCAACAAGATTTTCATGTTTCCTGGTTCTCCTTCTAACCCCATTTTACTATGACTGAACTACTTTTAGAGAACTCAATTATGTTGAGTGGGAATTGTAGGATTGTAGGTCACTCAGGCCACACCCATAAGTCTAAAGAGCAGCCAAACAAATACCAGAAAAAGGTGTTAATTTTATAATTAAAATAAGGAATTGACAGTAATCAAAAGAACTCCAGTACAGTTATATTTCACAATAAGAATATAGCATTATTTTAACTAGAAACAAAGTCCAATTTCAAAGAAGCATGAAGTTACACAGAATCTCATTGGTGAACATTTACAACATCACTTTTCTCAATGTTACATGCACAAAGTTACACTAAATTGATATGCTTGAATTTAACGTTAAGGAAAATATGAATGACAGGTTGGTATCTAATAATCCATGTATTCATTGAGGATATTCTATCTCCTGCTTAAACCTAAAAGTCAGAAAGTGTGCTAATATACTCAAAAGGGAATAGATGACTATGAATATTCTAAGATTGTAATGAATTTAACTCTTGCAGTATTTTATTGAAAAAAAAAAGCATTGCCTATTGAACCCATTCGTTAATTGGTGAGAATAATGGATGGCTTGTTATGTAACAAAAGAAATGGGATTTCATTCATTCTTAAGTGTGAGAACCAAGTCGAAAAAAAGGTTCTACTGACAGGAATACTTTTATTGTATCTCTTGGAAAGAAAAAAAATCCAACAATAAAAGGAGATGGACAAAAACAGGAAAAAAAAAATTCCAATCTACTACCTCATGCTGACACTTACTGACCTACTGAATTAAGAATTGAAATTTCTTATAATTCAAATAATAGAAATATTAATCATGTCAATGCAAATATGAGAAAAAGTGATGGTTAGACAGCTGAAAAACATTCAGGGAAAGAAGCAAACATTTAAAGGACATTAAATAAACTGATTAAACCAAAGTTTTACTTTGGCTTACTTATTCCAACAGTTTTGCTGTCATGTGTACTGAGACTACGGTTATCAAGATAAAGTAGGCAGCATGACTGCATAATATAATTGTAAACTGAACAATCTGCAAACTCATATCATAATAGCCACCCAAAAACAAAATGATAGAAGTTTAGGCAGAGCATATTTAAGGTGGACTCAAGAAAACAGGTTACTTGCATTCGATGTACTTCAAATATGATTAACAAGATCCTTTTATTCTATATTCTGTAATATTTAGGACCCTCAAAAGTTAATATTTTAACATTAACAATGATGTGCTGTCATGCTGACTGCATGATGCCAAATTGGATGGGAAAAAAATTAAGAACTAAAATTAATTTTCTTAATTTCCTTTAGATTCTAGAAAAGAAAAATTAATAAAACTTAAAAATCCAAATTAACCTTGTTTAGACAAAGTTAAATAACCACTCTTTAACCCCAACCAAAAAAATTGAAACCCCTCACTGCCTCCCTTTCTCATGGAACAAATTAAAAGAAGAAGAAGAGAGCAGGTCCAGTATTAATCAATCCTACTTTTAATCAATCGAAGCCCTAACCAACAAAAAATACCCCCTTGTTTATTCCCATTGCTATCGTCCTCCATTATTCACCCCCTCCTCTCTCTTTCTAATAATTTAACCAATCCAGTAATTATAAACCACAGAGAGCCCAGAACCATCAGAGCAATTTTTGAATGCAAAAGGAACAATCCTAAATAAGAAGTCTTGGATAAAAATAGAATAGATCTGCTTCGTATGCTAGAAATACTGATTTATGGCTTGATAGAATGTAGTTTGTGAGCTACTTCTTTTGGATGTTCTTGCTGGTTCTCCTGGCCCACTACTTCACTTGAAGCAATTTGTGCCGTGGACCTTTCACACCTTTCTTTTCATCAATGATGCCCTTGACTAGTTAAATGGGCATGGCGAGCAATGTTTCTTAATTAATTTAGTGTTAACTTGTTTTGTGAGAAAGAGGGAGAAGGGTTTCAATTTTTTTAGTTTTAGGGGTAAAGAGGGGTGATTTACCCTTGTCTAAACAAGGGTAATTTGGAATTTTCAAGTTTTATTGATTTTTCATAATGTAAAGTAAATTAAAAAATAATAATTTTTATTCTCATGCTTTTTTCCATTCATGTTAACACTTGAGGGTCTTAAATGTTAACGGAATATATGGTAAAAGGATTCCATTAATCTTATCTGTTGTAGAGGAACCGAACTAATCAAACATCAATAGTAGAGGAATGTCAGATGCAATTAACCCTTAAGAAAACAAACACACGTGCACAATGTAAAGAATTGAGAAGGTGAGGGGTGATAATGAAAAGATATGGTCCTTTTAGATATTGAATCTAGGCCTTGCTAATGTCAAAAAGGCCATTGCTTGAAAGTTTTAACTCTAAACATTGCTTGCTCTTTAATTAATATAACTTTTTTTTTCTCTGGAACACATTACACTAAGTAAAGAATTCCACTAAGATGCAATCATCCACAGCTTCTTATGCATATTTCTACACCCATTTTAATCAAAATGATGTTTCAATGAACTGAGCTATCTTCTGAAGGTGCATCGTGCATGTGTTAAAGTTGCAAAATAAGGCATGTCAAAGTGCGATGTTAAAAATCCTAAACAATCCATGTATAATTAGAGGGACTGCATCACTGACAAGCCACAATAGTTAGTTTGTACAAGACATAGAATTTGCTAAACCCACATCCCTTCTTCACCAACTAAAACAAGGCTCGGGAATAAAATTTGTACTATTTTAAATAAGCTCTTAATCTAATCATAGAAAGCTCTGTCTAACTAGTTTAGAACAGAGAAAATAATACAAAGAGGTGTCCTTCAACAAATGACATGATAATCAGAATACATTACGAACATGAAAAATGAAAACAAAGACAAGTAGACAAAAAAAAACCAATAGTACTAGCAGAGGTCTATAAAAAGTAAGAAACTACGCAAATAATATTTGAGAAGTCAAAATATTTGAATCTACAGTTCATTTTGCCAAGTCAACAAGTACACAGTAAAGGGAAAGAATAACATAAAAAACCACAATCAAGACAAGCATTAATTACCTATCCCCTAATGACACTATTTCATGGTCATGAACAAGTGTGACATAATCTAAGAACAACAGGGAATTGTGAGTGACTTGTAGAGGGTAGAACCATGAACCTACATTCATCTACAAATACATTATGATTTTACACTGATTTTATTATTATTATTATTATTACTACTACTAGTACTATTTATGATGTGGAGCCATTCCAATTAAATGAAAAAGGAAACAAAGAATCCTACCTTTGTGAAAATCAGACTGTAAGGTACAGAGATATACACATTTAGAATGCATTATGCCCCACCACGCTTTTAGATGGGATTCATGTAGTTTGACGTCAGTAGAGGAGATACCAAACACAAACCAGTAAGAAGGCATCATATAAAATGGTAAAGAACAGTTCTTCCATTTTTCATAAATCGATAAGTTATAACATCAACTTCTTCAATCCTTTGATGCTTTATCATTATAACAAAAAAAAACCCTGATGAGATGCACATACATCGAGATTCCTAGCATCATAGGTCCTTAAAAAAGTAACCAGTTGTAAATACCAATACCATGCCCATCATATATGAGAACGCGAAATATGACACCTTTTATGACAGCTCATATTGTAAAAATTTCACCTCATACAAAATGGACTTTGTTCCTTGCAATAGTATATAAATGCCATTTTTCAAGCATTCACACATTATATGGACCATTGCCACTAGGCAAAAACACATGGAAATAAACATATAACAATCCGTTCTCAAGATTTAAACAGAAGGCAGCACAAGTATCATTGAAAGGAGTCCAAAAGAGAGTGAAAATTTTAATTTATGTACATGTTTTTCGTTATCATCAGCATACCTGAGAAGCGGGAGTACTCAAAGTATTAGGAGGTTGTAACTCTTCAGGAGCTCTTGATGTAGTCTTAGGTGGTACCAACTTTGCAGTTGACCCATCAAAAATTTGAGAACAGTCAGTATATGCAGATCCAATGCCTACTCCAGCACCGAAAGCTATAGATGCCCAGCGAGTCACTGGGGTCCCTATTTGAAAATAAATAAATAAATATAAATATATATATATATATATATATGAAAAGATTGATCAATTTAAGATTCTCACTGAAGGGCAAAAATATAATGTAACCAGTCAAGAGTAGAACTTATCCATACATTAGACCAAGTTTTCACACCGAGCACAAAATGCCAGGCGCCTAATAAATAAGTTATCTAAACCATTCAGATCCTCGAAACTTAAAAGACGCAGTACTACGGGAAGCTTTCACTTTTTATATTTTACGAACTCTGTTAGATAAATGCAAGTTTGCTTATTGCAATTCTTAATCGATAGGTCCCACAGATATACCAATGAGAAAATTATTAATAAATTTAACACCCCCCCACCCCCCCATTGTTCTCTTCAGAAAACGTAACATTTGTCACTCACAAATCCTAAAAAAAAAAGGAAATTTCAATGTAAAATCAAAAGAATAAATCCGGGTTAACTACTAAAATAACAGCAGTGAAGAATTAGGCCAAAGTAAACATCGAAACTTGTCAATTAGCTACAAAACCCTGACTCAATACAAAATAATTCGGGTGGCAGTATCAAATAACCGCAGAAAAGAGAAATGAAGAAAGCCCAGAACCACAAGCCATTATTATTCATTAACGAAACAAGAGGATAAGAAAATTCAGATGAATGACAGGGGAAGAGAGAGACTGACTGAAGAGAAGAAGACCGCCAAAAGCACCGGCCAATGAAGAGTAAACAAAACGACGGACCGACAGATCTAGACACGCGTCCCATTTTGCATTCACGTCGGTTTTCTCTGCCATTGATTTTATATTATTTTTCTTTTGCTTCTTCTCCTGCTGTTCTTCTTCTATTTATCCGATGTCTGCCTGAAGGAGAAAGATGCGGCGTTATTATTTCGATTTTGGGTTGAAATTGAGGGTTTCCTTTTCTTTTAGCTTTTGCTACTGGTTTATTTGGGAGTGAAGGTAAAGTTTTTTTTAAATGTTTTTTATTTAAAGATATATTAAAATAATATATTTTTTAATTTTTAAAATTTATTTTTTATAATAAAATATAAAAATATAAATAAATTATTTTAAAATTAAAAAAATTAAAATTTCATGTTGCAACCACAACTTCAAATAAAGCCTAAATTATTATGCATTTCTTTTTTTACCAAAAAAATAGATGTTATTAATGTATATTTTAACATTAAAAATAAATTATATATAGATTGATTCAATATGAACTCGTTAATTTAATAAATTCAAGGACAACTTAGGTAATAGATAAAAATGTAATTTTAGAAAAAAAATTAAGATGTTATTTTTAAAAAATATTAAAATGATAAAATATTAGATTGACTCGTATTAACTTAATTCTGTTAACCTGTCAAATTCATTATTCAAGATCATGAAACTATGATAATCCTATAAAAAATTTAAAAAAAAAATATTAAACTTAATTATCAATCAACCCAATGTTAGACTGTGAAATTAAAAATAAAATTCAACTAAAAAAATAAGTTAAGTCAATCCGGATTAATCTGTCAAATTTTGATCATTAGATCAAGATAACCTTATAGAAAATAAATCAAAATAGATTATAAAGTTCAATTATCAATCAATTTAATGTTAAAGAATGAAAATATATAAAAAAAACATAAAAAACCACTCGAGACAACCTACCAAACCCGTGACTCGGGTCATAAGACTAAGATAAACTCATAAAAAGCAAACCAAAAAAAGTATAAAGCTTAATTCTCAATCAATCAAAATTTAAAGGATAAAATTGAAAAAAAAAACCCAACTAAAAAAAGAACAAAAAACCAAAGTCAATTGGCCTAACCAACGACCTGGGTTATAAAATCGAGATAACCCTAGAGAAAGTGACTAAAAAAATAGAGCTCAATTTTCAATCAATAAAATATTAAAGGATTAAATTAAAAAAAAATCAAATAAAAAAATGACCTGAGCCAACCTATCAAACTCAGGTCAGGAGATCGGGATAATTTCATATAAAGCAAAACAAAAACAAATTATGAAGTGCAGTTCCCAATCAACCCATTTTTGAATGATGAAGTTGAAAAAAAATATTCAATTAAAAAAAAGGAGCAGAAAAAAAAACTCGAGTCAACATTGTTGTCCCACAAAACTTGTGACCTGAGTCATAAAACCATGATAACCCCATATAAAGTAAATCAAAATAAATTATAAAGTTCAATACCCAATAAATCCAATGTTGAAGAATGAAATTGAAATAAAAAATAAGTTTGAAATTAAAAAAATCCCTAAAATTGTTTAGGACCAAGGTGAAAATGGCGGCATTTCTAATGCGAACCCCATAGATAGCAATCTAAAAACCCACAATGAAGTAAATACAACCCAAAAAAATCAAAATTTAGGTTTGGATAGAAATCTTGACCCAAAGATAACAATATGTCTAAGAACTAAAAGTATTGTGAATTTGACTTGAACTCATTACTTATAGAGAATAAAAAACCAGAAGTATGTAAAGATGCCTCAAGGTTGATTATACTTTGATAAGTCAAATTTGTTCTTTATCCCAACAAAGAGAAAATGGTCGAATCATACAAAATACAAGTTTATTCAAAACATCATG
>Ga0325404_1008482_pt1 | contig 10566 bp, 7 predicted proteins | sample PopdelMetagenome_18_FD_205664 | JGI IMG/M metagenome (GOLD analysis project Ga0325404, IMG submission 205664) | Populus deltoides microbial communities from Bellville, Georgia, United States - Xylem-Control-R1 | ecosystem: Host-associated > Plants > Phyllosphere > Stem > Wood/Secondary xylem...
ATATATATATATATATATATATATATATATCACCATAAAGTCTATCATCTAGTTCCATTTCAATGATGCTTAAGATTAAGTGGTGACAAGTGACCATGTTAATTTATTTTATATCATTTTGACATGGCTATTTAACTCAGTACATTTTCCTATACATCAACAAAGCTCAAGGTAGGGAACAAAACGTTCTTCTATATAGTAAAAATAATTTATCAATCATTTTATTTATTTTATATTTAAAATGTTGGGGTTTAGTTATAAACTTTAATGCTCAATGATGTAAAATTACACAATAAAGTATGCCCTCATACATTAAAAATATAAAAACAAAAAAATATAAATAAATAAATACGATGCTAAAATTTAGATTTTAGAGCGGTTAGAATTTAACCTAATATGGTAAAAACTTTCTCACGTAGGAAGATCTATCTTATACTTTAGAAAAAGACCAGCAAATATAATCTTGACCTAAATAAACAATCAAACAATAATGCAACTTACCTCAAGTTTGGTGCAACAGGGGTGATGTGTCTTTTCCTTACACAACTAATTCTTTATCAAGACTCTCGTAGACTATAGATTTCCTAGTAACCTTAATATTAGATGGTGACTACTGAACTTTATGATTACACCTAAAATATTTTCCCATCCTAACACCATCGCAAGAGGTGAAATGACGCCACTCAACGTTACCCTGCGACAGGATGACAACTTTACTGGGGAACACCTTGTTTCGTTGGCGTGCTTCCTCCAGTTCTTATTCTTGGTCAATGCAACTTTGTTTGATTATTTTCCTATTTGTTTTGGTTTGTTTAATTTAATTTACCTCATATTTTTATTGCTTTAGCATGCATTTTTACTTTTTGTTTATCCATAGGTACATCGGGTATGTATTAATGCCTTCATACATTTTAATTATTCCAAATAAATCTATTTTTAGGTTAAGTGGGTAGTGACGGTCTGTCTCTAACTTTCAATCGGGATTCATATTCGTAAAACATTCAACTATGAGCTGAGTTTTTACTCAGTAATGGCGATCACACTGTGCCCCAACCATTCCTCATAAACCCTTATACTGTCTTTACAAAAGGTAGTCACTAGGAGCTCATAAACCCTTTTGAAACCAGGTAATGAGCCTACCCTTTTATGTAATGGCTTAAAACTCACCTGTAAGGTGCAAACTCCCTAATAATTCATTTTTGTATCAAGACAAACCTTATCAATTATCTTAAACTCTATAGAATTTTCTGAGCTAAAATCATGGTTTTCCTAAAAAAAAGTCTAAGATAATCAAACTATAGGTTTTTACCATCCATACCTGATGTGCATCCATATGCATACATCCATTCATCGTAAATAACATACATGCACCAGGTTAAACTATAGGTCCCTAGAAAACTCCAATTCACAAAGTCTATAACATTCAACTTTGAGTGAGAAACATGGAAAATAAAGAAAGCGTTCACCGTGATGCTCATTTCCAAGAAGAGTTGGAGTCTCTAAAAGCTAGTGTGGTTCGCCTCATCAGCTTACTCGAGCAAAAACCAAGAAATGTCTCTGGTTAAGGTCCTTCCAATAGACTTACCACTTTTGTTCAAAATCAAGTGGCAACTCAACCCATAGAAATAACAGGAGAACGAGCTCAAGATCCCAACATAATCTAGCATTTGTGGAATCAATGACACTAACATTGACACCCGCGGTCTCAGATACATTCACAAATGAGGCCCACAAGATAAAGTCATTTGATGACATCAATGAAGATGAGATGACAACACTTGAATCTAGAAGTAGGGCTATTCAAAGGGATAGACTTGTATGACCCATATATACTGTAAAAATATATATGGTCTGAAATGTGGTTGTACTGAAGAAATTTTGTGTTTCGAAGTTTATTAAATACATTGAAACTTAATGCCTAATGACTCATATTAAGTCCTATCGCAATAAAATGATAGAAATAGCATACGATGAGAAACTATTATTTTTTTTTTTAAGATAGTTTGAATGTGATAACATTAAGTTTGTACATAAGGTTAGGTAATATAAAGATCCGGTAATAAAAAAATCTAATAAATATTTTTATTAAGTAATATAAGTTAAACATAGACATTACTTCTAACATAACCAAATTTTTTAACTTGAAAAAAGATAATAAAGAAAGTATAAGGAAATATTTCCAGAGATGAAGAGTAAATACAATTTTTTTTAAAAAAAAAAACTACAACTAAATTAAAACCCTAAAAGCGGAAACACACCTCTGGCTCGCTCACTTCTTAGCACACACCATTCCTAAATCTCCGATTCTCAAGCTCCTCGAAAACCCTAACTTTACACTGTAGCAATGAGACACTCGTGGAGAGGTCTTCTCTACCGAAAGTATCCGCTATCATCTCTCAAAATTTCCAATCATTTCCAGGTACTACAGCAACACTCTCCTTCTCTACTTCGCTCTCTGTCTCCTTCACTTCACACACTTGTACTACAAAACTCTCATTTCTCTGAAACCCTACAAAAACCCAATATTTATAACAAAACCCCATTATTTGCTCGTAATTTCTCATCTGAAGCATCATTAGTAGAGCCCACAAAAGACCCGGATCATGTTTTGCTTGTTTGTGACGCTTTTACCAAGTTTGATGAATTTGATGATATTAGTAAAGAATTGGAATTGAATAGTGTTGTTATTAGTCATGACTTGGTTTTGAAAGTTTTGAAGTCATTGGAATCAAAACCGGAAGTGGCCAAGAGGTTTTTTGATTGGGTTTTGGAGAAGGATAGTGGGAGATTGAGCTCTAAAAGTTATAATTGGATGTTAGGGATTTTGGGGGTTAATGGTTTGGTTGTGGAATTTTGGGATTTAGTTGACAAAATGAAGATAAAGGGTCATGGCGTGTCAGGGTTCACGCGCGATAGAGTGCAGGAGAAGTTTGAGAAAGAAGGGTTAAATGATGATTTAGAGAAGTTAAAAGGGGTTTTTGCAAGGGGATCAGTGGATAACTCGGTGGAAAAGATTGGTTTGAGAGTGAGTAGGATTGTTAGGAATAAGGTTTGGGGAGAGGATGTTGAAGGGGAAATTAAACATTTGTGTGTAGAGTTTTCGAGTGACGTAGTGAAGATTGTGTTGGAGAATTTAGTGATGGAGCCAGTGAAAGCATTGATATTTTTTAGGTGGGTTGAGGACAGTGAGTTGTGTAAGCATGATGGAAGGAGTTATAATGCAATGGCTAGGGTTTTGGGGAGGGAGGATTGCATTGACAGGTTTTGGAAGGTAATTGATGAAATGAGGAGTAATGGGTTTGAAATGGAGACGGGGACTTTTGATACTGTTTTAGCACGGTTTATGAGTAGGAAAATGATTAAGGAAGCCATAGACTTATACGAGTTTGCAATGACTGGTGCAAATAAGCCTTCAGCTAAATGTTGCACCTATTTGTTGAGGAAAATAGTAGTTGGTAAACAGTTGAATATGGGTTTGTTTTCAAGAGTTGTGGAAATCTATACTGGCCATGGGAATGTTTTGACAGATGCTATGCTTGATGCTGTTCTTAAAGCTCTAACTAATGTTGGTAAATTTGGTGAGTGCAATAAGGTTTTAAGAGAAATGAAGGTAGCTGGCTTTGTAGCTAGTGGTAATTTGCAGAGAAAGATTGCATTTGGGCTTACTAGTGCTGGTAAGAATGATGAAGCAAATGAATTTGTGAATCATATGGAATCATCTGGTAGAGATTTGAGTTACAAGGCTTGGGCATCTTTAATTGAAGGGCATTGTGTATCTGGGGATCTTGAAAAAGCATCTGATTGTTTCAAAATAATGGTTGAGAAAAAGGGAGTTTCTGGTGCTGGTTATGCCATTGAGTTGTTGGTAAATGCATATTGCCGCAAGAACAGAGCGATGGATGCATGCAATCTTTTGCGTGATTATGTCTGTCAAAATCATTTATGCCCTTGGCAGACTACATACAAAGTATTGATAAGTAAATTACTGGTTCAGGGTGCCTTTAAGGATGCCTTAAACCTGTTGGGTTTGATGCAAAGCCATGGCATTCCACCCTTTATAGATCCATTTTTTGAGTTCGTATCAAAGTCTGGAACAGGTGATGATGCCATTGCTTTTATGAATGCTATGACCACTAAGAAGTTTCCATCTATATCTGTTGCTCTTCGTATGTTTAAAGCCTTTTTCAAGGCCAAAAGGCATGGCGAAGCACAAGATTTCTTGTCTAAATGCCCAATTTACATTCGGAACCGTGCTGATGTTTTGAATCTCTTCTGTTCCAAGAAGTTTAGTAACGATACTACTGCTACAGATGTATCTGTGTAGGCTTTTGTTGGAGTATATGACGTAGAGTATTCTGTGATGTCAATGCAGAATGTCATTGTTTCACAAATTTTGGTACGAACGCTTTCTATACTGCTTGAAACTGTTTCCTTTCAGTGTATGATTAATTTTGTCTAGTGGAAAATAAGATTTAGTGATTCATGTTTCTTAAGTATTTCTTGCTTCTTCTTATCCTGCTGTTTTGTTTCATGCTTGCTTATAGCATGAGTCGCACTTTGCATTTGAACTTCTGAAGTTATGGTCAAGTAGTTGGGTTTTTACATTTTTCTTGCGCTTGAACTGCTGTGCAATTGTTAGTTGTGCTACTGAAAGAAGTAAATTTGTTTAGTTCATTCCTGTTATGCATCTGGTGTTATGGCATCTATTTTTAGTTTTCTTGAACTTTGTTAAATAACTTTGCTGTCTGCCTTGATGCTGTCAAATTGTAAGATTTACCCCCAAAACAAAGCTTCCTTTATCTTTTCTCAATGACCTAATGTTTTTTTTTTTTGTCATCCTGTCTGTCTTGTGGTATGCTAAGCAAGTATTTTATCATCTTGAAATAATTTTGTTTCTAGACTCTCTGTTTGATTAATGCTCATTGTTGCCTAAACCTTTAAATATATTGTAGTTCTCCTACAAATTTATTGATAATTATGAGGTTGAGTTAATATCCAATATAGTCGAGGTTTGGTATTAACTATGAAATGTATTTCTTGATAGAGCATCCTTTGGGAGTCAAATTGATTTGTCCCAGACATTGTAAGAAGAGTATTTTCTTTTTAATGAGGTAAATAGTTGTCCCGTTAATAGGAAACCTGACTAGTTGTCTTGAAACCTAATATTATAAGTGGCCCTCTGACATTTCCAGCCTTCTATCTTGGTGGTTGGAAGAAAGGGTGGTGAATTCTATCTCTCCTGTCTGACCTATTTTGAAGCAGCAGCAGACTGGAATTTCTTCTTTTACATTTGGGTAAAAGACATTTGAAGTTAACATTTCATTGTTATTTGGCCCTCTTTGACTGTACCAAGTTGGATGGCATGACCTGGGCTTTGTGTATTGTATTTGACATGGTGTTATATAGAGACTATACTTGTGCCTATATGAGTGTATGACACATTAAACCTGTTTAATTTAATAAAATGGAAATATAAGAAACCAGTAGTAGTTACAGTAAACAGTATTTGGAATCTGTGCATTGGAACCTTAAAGCTATGTTTTTAATGTGTTTCTCTCTTGATCCCATAAGAAAGGAAAAACAGACAATTTTTTATTCTACTCTCCCTCTTTCTTTCTCTCTATTTGTTGTCTTTAATTTTTATTTTTCTTTGGGAAAATATGTAGTGACGTTTAATCATGAATATCAAAAACAGAATCATCCAATACTGACTAACTATAGCATTAGTAGTATCCTCCATCCAAATATCACTATCAGTAACCTTAACAACACTGAGCACATGCTACTTTGTGCCGTTGTCTTTACTCCTTACACCCAGTTTGTGGGCCAAATTATTAAAATGAGATTATTACTAATTTCAGTCTATGTTTCTTAAGAAGTTTTTCATAATTTCTAGCTAATTATGTGTGTTTCTTTCCCATTTGGACTGGAGTCTTATTTATCATTGCAGTTGGATTCTTCCAACAAGTTAATCCTATTAATAGTAGTCTAATTATTGTGTAATTCTTTCCTATTATGGATTTTGTACCCAATTAGAGCTGGCTTCGTGCAAATCAGTTAGACAGTCTCAGCATTCCTTAGGCTGCTGTCCCTAGAATTTGCTCTCTCTTGCTTGCGTAAAAGATAAATACAGGTACTGGACTAAGTAAAACAAGTTTTTTTTTTTATTATTTTTATTGAGAGTGAACCATCCAAACTAAATCGTTGGCTGTTTCCTCTAACTTATGTGTAGGACACTGATTTGAGGATGAATTTGTCTTGAGATACAATAAATGCCCATTTCTAGGCAGTAGTTGACAAGAGCTAGGAAGTGTGAACATCAATTTTAGATTTGATATGAAGTCTACTACCTGCTGGCTTAATTATGTCTTGCTTTTGTGGTGACGATTAATGTTTTAGTTTAACCCAGTACATTCTGTTTTTATTTTGAATCTGACACTTCTCATCCAGGCATACAAATATTGTTGATTTCTTAAGAGTTATCAAGAAATTATCTGCAACAGGATTTTCTTATTGTCTGATAACTGCAAGCTCCGCTGCTTTCTTTTTCTTATTCTCTTCATTTAATGGCCTAGATTATATAGCAGTATTTTTGACAAATGAATTATTAATAATGATATAAAATATCACGTTGAAAAGTAAACATGATATAATATATGCTATGGAGTGCTTTTGTTTTGAAATCAAACTATCACCTACTCGCTTGTACCTCATCCTTCAAGTTTTATACTGGTGCCCGTTGTGCTGTTCATGTTTCTCAAGTGTTACTGCTTTCTTTCTGTCATCGGTTATCTAGTGTTAGACTTGCTATGAAGATGAGTCTGCTTAGAAGTTGGAAGCGCTAATCTTCTTTTATTGTTTATGATTATTGTTTAACTGCTCAATTATGTTACAATAGAGGTCATAAAGTTTTATTATATTTAAACAGTTGAGTTTTTAATTATTTTGTCGAGTAAATTGTTACTTGGTTCAAATAAATGTGAATTTTTCGTCATTGTTTAGATTAGATATACATGCTGGTTTCAACTAGTTGATTTCCTTAAACTACTGATTTTCCCTCCCATTCAGAACCCTATGGGTAAGCAACTGTCCAGTTTCTTACTGATAGTGTGCTAGTTCCCCTCGCCCCCTTTCTGAATGCTCTCCAGAGATGTTCACCTGATTGTGCTGATCTTCCATTATTACTGTCGCTCGCATTGAAAGGATCAATTCCTATCCGGTTAAGCTATTTCACCATTAATCATTGTAACCTGTCACTCTTCATCACGCCTTAGTTCCCTTTTCCTGTGATCCGTGTATCATGTTAGCTGTGGAGAACTAGTGCCTTCCTATTGTATTTTCTTTGTTTCACAGAATATAAGTTGCACTTAATGGTAGGAAAGATTGGTTTCTCCAGTTCTACCTGCCGCCATTACAGCTTAGAATTTATGTTGTGTGCAGTTTAAGCAAAGGTTGGACATGACTTGACAATATCCTTTAGCTCTGTATCCTAAACTATTCAAGTAACTAGTCCATGTCATAACACTCGTATTCCTGAGGGATTTAGTTCTGGGGTTGACATAATGGCATTGACATTGCACTGTGTTTCCCAAGTAAATTTTATATGATTTCTTTCTCTAGTCAGTCAAGAATGTGTTTCCCAAGCCCTATGAAAATTAATTCCGAAATCAAATATGTATGAAAATGTCAGGCAAGTCAAGAATGTGTTGCCATCCTAGACAAAGCTAGGAGATGAATTTTCACCCTGCTGTGATTTAGCTGTAACAGACTGACAGAATAGAGAAATTCTATCTGGGATTGGTGTTAGGAAAAAACACTGCTTGTTCTGCTTCTTACAGGACAAATCAATCGAAATATAATGCCCAAGGTCGCATATGTTCTTGGAACAAGAAGAGGTTTTAGATGGTGATGTAATGCAAGGCTCAGAATTTGAACTTGAAATGGCACATTTTCTCAGAGCAGGATCAAGGACGCTAGATACTTGCATACTTGGTATTCTTTGCCAAATGTACCTTCCGTGTCAAATCTTCATATATATTATAAAAATCTTTATCATCTCTTTGCAGATTACGGGAGCAGAGTCGGTATCTTGAAAATTAATGTTCCAAAGCCACAGCATAAAGATAGGAGAAGGGTTAGCACTTAGCACGAAGCTGTGATGAAGTCTATATAAATGCAACTTTTGACTTGCCTCCTATGCTCATTTTTACCCATTATATGTTGCAAATGCAGAAACTATTCTACAATCAAAGTTCTTGTATCTTGCAAGTCTGCTTATGTTGTGGATCTCTGTCATCGTGTTTCAACTTTCCATCTTATACTTCACTGTGAGATCCATCCAAATGTTTCTAGTAGATTGAGAAAGGTTCCAGAACATCAAGTTAAAATCAGTAACCGAAATATTTGCTGAGTAGATTTTCATTACATATATCCTTGATTTTTGTTTGTACAAAAACCAAAGAATCATCAAATATTTGCTTTTATATTGATTAAGCGCCTTTCTTATCATACAAGGTTCATTCTCTGTCATTCGAAATCCTTTCATAATTTGCAAACAATTTCATAAACAGTACCTCTCAGTAAAACCAACCATACGATGTAGGCTTTGATTAGGAAAGCAACCACTTGTTCCCTTGATGTAGTTTCCCGGTTTTGTTCTTTTTGAATAATTGAGGTGGGGGGACCAAAGCATGAGCTTTTGTTCTCAATGGAAATGTGGATGCTCTAGTTGAGCATAGGGTTTCAAAATGTGTTCCTAGAGAGGGTAAGACAATGCAGGCTTTCCGCAGAATGCCTGCCAGAAAAACAAAAGAAAAAAAACTTCACATGCACACTTATACTTGCTGTAAATGGTTCTTGATTGCAAACTTTTGCACTCTTAATGAGGTGATTAGGTTAATACTAAAGTTAAGTATGCTAGCTAATTCTGCGTTTTCGGCACTGTTTATTCTTAGAGAGTATGCAAAATTGTAGTGTTCATCTTTCCGAGGTGCACATAGAAAATGTAACAGCAGTTGCCCTTTTTTATATTTCCTTTCAAAACACCACCATGCTTATATATATATGTTTGTGTGTGTGTGTGTTCCCATTATTGTTACCACTAAAATCCTGCAGGCAAATGGATCGAATAAGACTCATCAATTAGCAAAACGTGATGAGTGTGACCAAACAAATGATCTGTATCTATTGTTCGCTAAGTTGATCGAATATTGAATTGAATTTATAATGGGAAAAAAACAGTTGAAGTTTCTTCTTGGAGCCTAGCATTCATATATCTAGAATTCTTGTGATAAGTTTCGGAGTTTTTGGGCTTAGAAAAGATGACAACTAGGTCCTTACAACAAGTATGACAAAATAGCCATCATTTTGTGATGATTAGTAGCTGTTACTTCTTCCTACATGTAGTGTCACTGTTGAATCTGTGAATTTAAGTGTGTAGGGGACCAAAAACTAACTGGACCATTGCAGTCTAGCTAGCTAGGGTTTTTATCCACCCCAAAAATCAAACTAGTTCTGCAATATATATGTTTATGAGTTGGTGGTGCCACAGTGTGAAATTTGAGCCCTGTATATCTGAACACTTGGAAGGTTTGATATTGCTCTGATAGGATTCACAGGAATGCTTGATGCCTGCCTAGACTAATATTATATGGAAGGATAGTTTGGATTCATGTGACTATTATTATAATATATATACATGTCTGTATGCCTGTGTTCAAGTGAATCTAAGACAATCGCAAGGTGATTTTTTGCGGGGTAAAGTTAAGTTTAACAGTAAAGAAAAACAAAGGGAAAGAATCAAGGGTGGCTTTGATTCATGTGCCTATATATTATATTTTTGAACTGATTGCATTTGAATTTACTGGATATTTTTTGCCATTTATCTCATCAAAGCATGAAATATTAGCATCATTTGGCCTCCAAAAATGTTCAGTATACATGGACCAACTTTCATCTTGTGCAAGTTGTGGATGATACCAAGAAATTTCACTTTAAAAAGCCAAGAAATGATTTCTGAGTTTTCTCTGAAGATGAGTAGAGAGGGAAGGGAGTGCAATTATTGTTTCACAGGCAACACATTGTAAGCACAGTGATGAAAAGAATAGCATGGGACCATTGAACCAAATAATCTCGTGGGCAGGAGGGGCTAGAGGAGGTGTACTATAAAGCAAGTTTCTGGTCTTGTGGGGGTTCTTTTCAACATGCTAGAACATCATATATTGCTGGTGAAAGAAAAAAGAAATGGGCCCTAATGTTTCTTAATATTTGCTTTCCCTCCACACCATGTAATTGATACTGCTACCATTACTGTCTTTCATCTTATGAACATTTTAATAACTTTCACTTTCATGTCAACGATCCTCCCTCCTCCTTGTCCCATTAGAGAGATACAGATATCACTTGAATTGTTTTTCCTCCCCTTCCTTTCGTTTGGCCTACAAGAACTCAAGAAGAATGGCTTCCATTTGTGAACTATGATCTTAACCCCTCCTCTCCTTTTTCTTTTTCTTTCACTTCCAATGGCTCTCTGTTTGAATGGGGTTTAATATTCTTCTTCTTCTTCTT
>Ga0325404_1008483_pt1 | contig 10566 bp, 11 predicted proteins | sample PopdelMetagenome_18_FD_205664 | JGI IMG/M metagenome (GOLD analysis project Ga0325404, IMG submission 205664) | Populus deltoides microbial communities from Bellville, Georgia, United States - Xylem-Control-R1 | ecosystem: Host-associated > Plants > Phyllosphere > Stem > Wood/Secondary xylem...
TTTGGTAGCCAGAGATGTATTTTTTAAAAAAACATAGTTTTTTTATCAAATAGTTGACTCAAGTTGAAATTTCACTAGAAGATTCCAGAGGCCTTGATTTGTATTAGGTTAGAATTTCAGGTAAATTGGACTTCAGGAAGACCTTACAATAAGGTATAGAAGATATTGTGCGAGAATTGTATTAATTTCCTAGTTGATTTAGGATTTTTTTTCTATTTTATTTAGAACTCTTTTATTATTTTCCAGCATTGTTTAAGATATTTTTACCTAGTACAAATAAGGTTATTTAACTCTCTTTTTTACACATTTTAATTTCAAAATAATCTATTATGTGATTGTGAGATAATTCTCTTAATTTGGTTCTTAAATGAACTATTCTGACTTCTTAAAGAACTAACTAAGTTTCATGGAATCTTCCATACTACTTGTTTGTATCTCTTCATAGGAAATAAATTGGGGTTTGATTTCTATAGTTTTGGTGTCTCGGTATAGGTTATCATTGTGTCAAACTTAATCACAATCCTGAATTTAACTTCTTGGGAAGGGTTGATTTAACTCTAGGTTTCTGGATCTTTATATCCATGGGGTTTGTATCAGTTAGTATCAAAGTAAGGCTCTAAAGTCAGGTTTTATCCCTTTATCTTTTAAGTTTCCACGTTATTTCATCATTGTTATCATTTAGAACCAAGTTGTGGCGAAGCTTACAAAAAGGCATACTGATTGTGATTTGGTTGTCTCTATAATATTTTTTTAAAAAAATGAAAGAAAGATCAACGAAATCACACACAAAAAAAAGGGGTTTAGGCAGCAAAATTAGGGTTTTTCCACAAAACTTGGATTCAATAACTCAAATATGAAATTTTTTATTGTTGGGATATTTTATTGTCATATCTTAAATTTTGGGTTGTTTAGGTATATCTTATTGGGTAATGTATGCAAATTACAGAAAAAAAAATCATAACAAGTAGTTTTGCATCAATATTTTTTTCCTTAATAATTTCAGCCAAGTAAAAAAAATAAATTATTGTCTTTGCTTAGTTGGGTTAATTGATTTTTGTTTCATTAATCCTTTTATTTTTGTAATTTTTTTCTTATCTTCGTATCATTCATATTTTGCACAAATTCATTTTGCAATTTTATATTTATAATTTCATATTAATAGTTTTCAGTTCTTATTGATTTTTTAGTCTTTACATTATTTTAGATTGTGTTATTAAATGGTTATTTTTTCCTAATTTGTTGTAAATTAGTTTCTTAAAGAACTGAAATTTTGAGATTGCATGGTAAAAGGTGAAAAAAGAGCTTATTATAGTGAAAAATAAGAAATTTGTGTGAAACACGAAGGAAATGATATTTATTAAGTGTAAACACATGAGAGAGTATGTGAGGATATATTTCTCTTGCTACCAAAATAATTTTCAACTCTTGACGATGTCAACCAAAAGTAGATCATCACCGCTAAATGATAGGAATAATCCAGAATAAGGTTATTTGGCTATGTAATAACAATTAGAGTTGATGAATATGCCGTTTGAAGAGGTGATGAATGAGATGGCTAGATTGAGAATCAAAGTAGCTAACCTTCAAGATGAGTCAGACCGTAGAGTTCCTGAGGGTAAAAGACCTATGAAATGAGTTGTTTCACCTCCACAGAAGTCTATAGTTGAAAATATAAATGAAGAGGTTGGGAATTTTCATTATAATTATCATGCTAGGTTTTAACAATATAGAAACAATAGGCATAAAAGAGTTTAAACACAAAGATATTTCAATCACATGAGAGATGAAAGAAAGGGTTGTTTTCGTGATGATTTAGATAGAAATTTAGGGAGTATTAAAATGAAGATCCTGGCTTTATCGGGTAAAAACGATAATGAAAAATACTTGGATTTGAGAGAAGAAAGTAGAGTTAATTTTTTATTTTCATCTATATTCTGAGAAAAAAGGGTAATACTTGTTGTTATTGAGTCTAATGACTATGTTATTATTTGGTGGGATTAAATTATTTTAGGTGGAAGAATGAATGAAGAGAGACTCGTAAAGACTTGCTATAAGATGAATTCAATCATGAGAAAGAGGTTTGTTCCTGAACATTATTATAGAAAATTATTTCAGAAATTGCAAGGTTCTAAAAATATGGAGGATTAACATATGGAGATGGAGATTGCCATAATTTGAGCTAATATTATAGAGGATAGAGAGGCTATAATGGCAAGATTTTTGAATGATTTGAATAGAGAGATAAATAATATAATTGCGTTGTAACATTATGTTGAGATAGAGAATATAAATCACATGACTACCAAAGTAGAGAAGTAGTTGAAAATAAAGGATAGTACATGCTTATGAGGTAATTTAAGTTTCTTTTTTCTACTTGAAGGTCAAATTATAGGAGAAAGAGCCCCAACAATGATGCATATAATAGGAAGCAAAACCAAACCACATATGACCATGAATAAAGATCCAGCCACTAATATCCAAGGTAAAGTCAAAACTTCAATTAATCATAATTGTGGTATTAAATGTTTTGGTAATAGACATATAGCTTTACAATGTCCAAACAAAATGGTTATGATTATGAGAGAACATGGAGAGAGTGAATTCAAAAGTGACAAATTCAAGTATTTAGTTGATAGAGAACTCTTGGTGATTAGGAGATCACTTAATGTCCATATTAAAGTTAATATTATGGAGTAATAAACAAAGAAAATCTATTGTGATCGAAGTTACATAAAAAGATCCATTAGAAGTTTCAATTAGGCCAATTATTAATTTAAGGGTAAGCAAACTCAAAGATGTATTTAATTTATTTATTCATAATATATAAGTCAAGGTGAATTTCTAGGAGGCTATATCTTCAACAAGTGATAATCAGACCTTGGTCAATTTAATATATATACAAAAAGAGCCTGATTCATCTACATCATGAGCTAATGAATTTCTATAGTTAAAGACTTATTTTTTCTAATGCATAGTTTTATGCTAACAAGCATAATTTTTAATTTAGCTATATGGTCAAGTTGGAATTTTATTAGAAGATTTAATTGGTTAATTAGTTTCCTAGTTGATTTAGGATTCTTTTTACTATTTTATTTAGAACTCTTTTATTTTTTTTAGCTTTGTTTAAGATGTTTTACCTGTTATAAATAGAGTTATTTAGCTTGTATTTAAGTTTTTTGTACAGACTTTGATTTTAGAATAACCTTATTATGTATCCATGAGAGAAATCTCATATCTTGGTTCTTCATTAAACTACTTTGACTTATCAAAAAATTAACCAATCTTCTTGATATCTTCTATACTTCTTGTTTGAGTCTCAATTATAGATGCTAGGTGAAAGTTGGTTACTTATAGTCTTGGTGCCTTAGTACAGGTTATTTTTATGTCAAACTTAATCATAAGCCTGAATTTAGCTTTTTTATGAACAATTGATTAAACTGTGAACTTCTAGATTTTTATATTCATATAGTTCCCATCAGTTGGAATCAAAGAAAGGCTTTAAAATCAGGTTATTTCTCTTTAACTTTTAGTTTCTATGTTATATTCCACAAACTTGTTTTGGAAAAGATTATAAGAAAGGTATATTAAGTATGATATGACTGTCTACAATTCAAATAGAAGAAAGATCAAATAAATCACACAAAGATAAAACGTAGGGTTTAAGTTGTAAAATTAAGGGTTTTTCCACAAAACTTGGTTTTGACAACTTAAATATAAATTTTTTTATTCTTAGGATATAACATTATCATATCTTGACTTTTGAGGTTACGTAAGTATACTTTATAAGGTTATTTTTTAAAATTACATTTTTTTATGACATGTTGTTTTGTGTTAATATTTGCTTTCTTTATAGTTTCAGCTAAGTAAGAAAAAACTAATGTCTTTACTAAATTAGTTGGGTTATTTAGGTCTTATTTCACGAGTCCTTTTATTTTCATAATTTCTTGTGTCTTTGTATCTTTCATATTTCGAATGAATTTGTCTTTCTTTTTGTGATTTCATACTCATAATTTTATCTTGATAATTTTCAATTTTTATTGTTAAGTTTTTATATTATTTTGGATTGCACTATCAAATGGTTGATTTTTTGATAATTAGTTTCTTAAAGAACTGAATTAATATAAATTAAGTGATAAAAGCTGAAATGTGAGCATTTATAGTGAAAAACTGAACATTTATGTGAAACACAAGGGGAATGGCATCTACTAAGTGTAAACTCATGAGGGAGTGAGTGAGGATATATTTCTCTTGCTACCAACGCGATTTTCAAATCTTGATGATGTTAACCAAAAGTGGATCATCACTACCAAATGATATGAATAATTCAAAATGAAATTATTTGGTTATGCAATAACCGTTAAAGTTGATGAAAATGAGGTTTGAAGAGATTATAAATGGAATGGTTAGATTAAAAACCAAAGTAGCTGGCTCTTAAGGGTAGAAGGCATGCGAGACGAGCTATTTAACCTTAAGAGAAATCTATAACCAAAAATATAGATAAGGAGACTAATGATTTTGATCATGAATATGACACTAGGTTTTGGCAGTGTAAGACCCTCATACATGAGAGACTTTGGCCACATGATTATTTCGGCCATAGAAAAGAAGATAAAAAGGATGATTTTTGTAATGTTGAGTATCTAATTGATAAAGAGGTTATGATGATTAAAAGATCACTAATGTTCAGATTAAGGATAATGATATGGAACAATAAAGGGAGAACATCTTTCATTCTAAAAGCTAAATAAGTAACAAGATGTAGTATGATTATTGATAGTACAAGTTGTGCTAATATATATTGTTGGTGTTACACTTGTTAGATAATTGAATCTGAACACTGTTAAGCACAAAATATCTTATAGATTCTAATGGTTGAATGAATATGGGGAAGTAAGAGTTATTAAACATGTTTTGATTTCTTTTTTTATTGGAAAGTATAAGGATGAGGAATTGTGTAATGTGATCAATTGTAAAGGTTTATGAAGGTTAATTAAGACTTAAGAAGGAAGGTGAAGTTAAAAGTTCAGTGCAACCTTGTGAAGATGTGAGGAAGAGTAAAAATAATGGGAGCAATGAGAAAAAGGTTTAGGCTGAGATAGAAAAAAAATAGAAATTTAGTCGAGATATGAGAGAAGAAATAAAGGGTGAGAAAAGAAGAGTGGGAAAAAAAGTTTTCTTTATGTAAAAATAAATGAGATTGAGAATGCTTATTTTTTATATATACCGATGGTTTTACTTGTCTACAAGAAGACATACTTTAACACTAATGAACTTGATCATTGTATTTCTAGTGTATGTTTATTTATTGCAGGATTATAATGATATTCTCCTTGATGAGGCTCGTAGTAGGCATGCCAAGTGGGTTTAGTTCATAGAAATGTTCTCATGTATGATAAAGTACAAGAAGGTAAGGAAAATATAATGATGTATTAGCACTAAGGTATGTTATACTTTCAACTTTAAGTGCTAGATTATTAGGGTTTTAGTATGTGAAAGATTTATACGTTGATGATGATGATGATATCAGCCAAGTATATAAAGCATGTAAGAATTAACATTTTTTAGGGTTGATGGTTTTTTTTTAAAGAAAAAAAATATTATGTGTGCCTAATTGTTCCATGCATGAAATTCTTATTCATAAAGCTCATGTGAGAGATTTAATGAGATATTTTAGAGCTGTTGAGACTTTATATATTTTACATAAGCATTTTTATTAGCTTAAGATTAAAAAAACAGATGTTCAACGAATTTATGATAGGTGCATAACATATAGACAAATAAGACTAAAGTTTTGCCTCATGGTTTGTGTACTCCTTTACAAGTACCTAAAGAACCTTGAGTTGATATATTTATGGATTTTGTTTGAAGTTTGCCCAAGTCAAAATAGAGTATGTATTTTATTTTTGTGGTTGCCAATAAGGTTTTTAAGATGAAACATTTTGTATTTTGTTATAAAATTGATGATGCAATTAATGTAATATACTTATTCTTTGGAGAGATAGTTCAATTTCATAGGGTTCCTATAAGCATTATTTCTTATAATGATGTTAAAATTTTTAGCTATTTTTTAAAGGTTTTATAGGATAAGTTAGGATCAAAATTGTTATTTTCTACTATTTGTCATCCATAAACAAATAGTCAAATTGAAGTAGTTAATAAGACCTTGACTACATTGTTAAGAACTATCATTCAAAAGAATTTAAAGAATTAGGAAGGTTGTATGTTGTTTATTGAATTTGCATATAATAAAAGTGTATATTTTACTATTAATTATTCACATTTTAAAATTATCTATGCCTTTAATCATTTAAGTCCTTTGGATTTGATTCATTTACTTGTTGATGAAAGGATTTATCTTGATGATAAAAAAAAACACATGTACTGAAGGCTTTTCATGAGAATATATGATAACAAATACAAAAAAAAAAAAAAAAGAATGAGTAAAATGAATCAAAAGCTAACAAAAGCAAAAAAAAGAGTTATCTTTGAACCAGGTGATTAGGTTTGGATGTATATATATAAGGAGAGATTTTCTAAATGTAGGAGATCTATGTTGATGCCATGAGGAGATGGATCATTTCAAATCCTTTGAAGGATTAATAGCAATGCCTACAAAGCAGATCTACCATGTGAGTATGATGTTAATACTCTTTTTAATATTTCTGACCTCTCTTTGTTTGATATAAGTGACAATTTGAAATTGAATCATTTTGAGAAGAGAGGGGACAATGCGATTCAAATTATACCAAAGGATCCATTAGAAGTTTCATATGGGCTAATTGTTAGGTCAATCGTAAAGAAACTCAAAGATACATTCAATGAGCTTATTTACAGTATTTGGGTTAATATGAATTTTAAGAAGGCTATATTTTCAACAAATGATGATCAAATCTTAATCAATTTAATCTATGTATAAAAGGGTTATGGTCCATATACTTCATAGGCTAATTAATTTTGACAATTAAAGACTTATTTATTCTGATGTACATTTTTACTCTAATAAGCATAATATTTTATTCGATCATTGATTTGCTGAACTTCTACAAGAAGATTTCAATAACCTTTTTCTATATTAAGTTAAATTTTTAGGTCAATCGTATATTGGGGAGGCCTTATGATGAGTTCTAAAAGCTACTGTGTGAGAATTGTATTAATTTCCTAGTTAATTTAAGATTTTTTTCTATTTTACTTAAAACTCTTTTATTATTTTTCTAATATTTTTACCTAGTATAAATAAGGTTATTTAACTTGTAATTAAATTTTTTTTATATAGACTTTAATTTTAGAATTATCTATTACTTAATTGTGAGAGAATTCTTTTAATTTGACTTTTCATTTAATTACTTTGACTAATCAAAGAATTAATCAAATTTCATAGCATCTTTTATACTGGTTGTTTGTATCTTTTCGGGTGAAAGTTCAGTTTGTATAGTCTTAATATTCTGATACAAGTTATTATTATATGAATTTCAATCTAATTTAAATTTTTTTTTGAAAAGAGTTGATTTCACAAATGCTTCATTTTCTGCCAGCAATGAAAACAAAGCCTCGAGGCTCAATATTCTACTTTATTTGTCTACTATCTTCTCTTAGAAGACATCCAAGTACATCCTCCGTCCCTACCATTTGTGGGTACTCTCCTCTGGTCATAGTTCTGCGTAAGGGTAGAGGTATTGATGCAAGGCGTTGGGAAGAATCATAGGATGAAGAAGGTTTTGCTAAAATACCACGTTCAATCATTTGTTTCGTTCAGTGTCACCAGCAGGTTCAGTGAGATCAATGATTTTTGTTCAGGACGCTTGGCTCGAAATGGTACATTTCCTTTAATGGAGCTGATATGATTCAGTATATATGTATAGTATCAATAGGACAACCTAGCCTTGTGAAAAACTAAAAAAATGATCCCTGAGCATAACGCATAAATTGCTGAAGAACAGCATAAAGATTCAGAAAAAGGGTCCATCATGCCTGAAGACTATGGATGCTTTCTGGATGCTGAAGAAGTAAGGACGTGCAAGATTTTCTCTGCTGAACTTCCTTTTAGTGTAAACAATCAATTCCTGTCCCATTCACCTCTCCATTTCACTTATAACTAATTCAATCAAGTAGTGGAGTGTTTAATCAGAAATTTTTCTGAAGGAGTTGCATCAAGAACTTACAACCGATGAGGATTATGTTGCTTCTCATATTACATTTGATTATATTGTAAACTACGAGTGAGCCATGTTTTAGGACTCTTTATGTATAGTATATCTGATCTGATGGCTAAGACATGACATTCAAGTATTGTTTGTATGATATTTAACCACTAATAAATTAAACAAGCATGATCTCGGGAAAGCAAGAGATATGATGTGTATAATTTGCTTAGCCACTTGCAAAACTGTTGCTGAAAGCTCTGGTGATGCTGACATGTGATCACCTAGTTAAGAAACAACTTGTTCTAACAAAGAATCACTCGAGACATAGCTGAGAAATTCACACAAGGAGTGAAGGAGATTTTCGAATTCGTTGAGAGAGAGATACGTTTTGCAAATCACGATTCCATTCGACGGCCTGCAGGTACTATTATGAATATTTGATTCGCTCTTCAGATAACATATACATAGCTTCTTTGTTCATTTTCTTCTCCAAGATCAAATTCATGTTTTCGGGAAAGTAAGAGAAAAAAACCATACAATTATTAAGAATTTGTTAAAAAGTTCTTGATGATTTGTGAGAGCAATGACAGTTTGAAATCTGCGACAAGAACTTCGAATTTGGGCCCTGTCTAAAGACTTCATGAGTGTATGACAACATGATTTAGGCTAGAAAAAGGTGATAATGAAATTAAAATCCTAACCGATCCATACAGTATTTACTGATGAAACCATAAAACAAGAATAAAAAGTAAAAATCTTAAATTCTCCAACCAATATTCTAAAAGCAATTAATCATCGCTTGAATGCCCATGCATTATCCTTGCGAATTTCTTCCTCTTCCTCTGGGGTAAAATCATTCTTGATATTGAAGAGTTTGCGAATTTCCTCAGGTTGCTTCCCTTTGATCATGTCTGCAACTTTCTGTACAAGTTGGCCAAGCAAAACTTCAACGCTGAGATAGTTTGAAGCCAGCAGAAGATCATAGAGAGAATCTGTGTCAACATCAACAAAATCAGCATCCCACTTCTCAAGCTCATCCTTAGATGCATCGCTCGCATGCTTCTTCAACCACTCTACAATCTTGGCTAGGGTTTTCTTTTCTACATTGATGAAGAGTGGAATCGCATCATCAGTACTATAGCCATCTTCAACCATGCTCTTGATGATTCCAGATTGTATGCCAGCCTTCTCTTCCACCTCAAAAACTTCATTGTCACTGGTTTTCAACTTCAAGACCTTCGTTATAGTCTCTGATGATGCCATAACTTATTAATATTAGTCTGTTAAGAGATTTGCAGAGAATGAATGATTGAGGAAATTGCAAAAGAATCGTCAAGGGATCAGGTTTTATTTATAGGATGTTTAGGGAGTTTTATCCCTCTCGGACGAGGATATTTAACGGCTTGCCCGTATAGTAAGTGCTTCTTATAAATTGATCGCTGGACAATTTTTTAAACAAAAAAGCCGATGTTCAGGTAATATATATATATATATATATGTTAATTAGAGTTAAGTCAACACTGAATATATTAAATTCATGGTCTCAATTATATAATTGAAATAACTTGATTAAAAATAAAAAAAACAACTATAAAGGTTTTTTAAAAAATTATGTTAATTTTTTTAAACTTGTGACTTAAATTATTAAACTTGAAAAATTTAATCTAAAAAAAATTATGAAATTTAATTTTAAAATAAATAAATATTAAATGATAAAATTAAAAGGAAAAAAATCTAATCATACAAAAAAACAATAACAATTCAAAAAATAAGAATCAAGATTAATATAATTACTATTATTAATAAGTAATATCATCATTATCATTATTTCTACTATTATTATTATTAGTAGTAATAGTATCATCATAATTATTGCTAATATTATTATTATTGGTAATAATAACAGTATTCTTATTAATATTAATATTAATATTATTTTAACAACCATTATTATAATCATCATCAGTACTACTACTACTACTACTACTTCAATTTTAGCATTTGAACATCATTTTTTTTTTAAATAGCTTGATCTTGTAGTGTAACACAGATATCAAAGCTAGTAAAAACTAAACAAGCTAAAAACTTAAAAAATATAAATACAAGAAAACAAAAAATAAGAAGAAAAACTAAAAAAAAAAAAGGAGAAAAAACTAGTAAGTAGAAAAAATGTTTAAAACTGAAAAAAAAATAAAAAAATTCACGTTTGAGTTAAGAATTAAATATTGTTTTTTAAATTATTTTTTACTTGAAAATATATTAAAATAATATTTTTTTTATTTTTTAAATTTATTTTTAAAGTTAATATATTAAAATAATCTAAAAATATTAGAAATATTAATTTAAGAAAAATCAATTTTTAATTAAAAGTAGCTCAATATTAATTTCAAACTTTATTATTTGAATTGTAGACCCCACACGTTCG
>Ga0325404_1008485_pt1 | contig 10565 bp, 5 predicted proteins | sample PopdelMetagenome_18_FD_205664 | JGI IMG/M metagenome (GOLD analysis project Ga0325404, IMG submission 205664) | Populus deltoides microbial communities from Bellville, Georgia, United States - Xylem-Control-R1 | ecosystem: Host-associated > Plants > Phyllosphere > Stem > Wood/Secondary xylem...
CGAGTATACTCGGATTAACCCGTTAAGAATTGTTCTCGGATCATGAGGTTGAAATAACGTAATAAAAAGTAAAAACAAAAACCATGAAATCTAATCCCCAATCAACCTAATATTAAAATTAAAAAAAATTAAAAAAGGGTTAATTAAGAAAAAAGTAAAGGAAAAAGTTGAGTTAATCAGGTATTCAGGTGAATACACCAAACAGAGTTAACCCGCCAAACTTGTAATCTGTGTCATGAGAGTATGATAATTTAATAGAAAAAACATAATATTAAAAGATAAAATAAAAAGAAGGTATTAATTGAAAAAAATCAAAAAAGAAAAGAAAAGAAAAAAAGAAGCAAAGCACTAATTAAATAAATATTGTTTTATGAGGAAGGATACACTAAAACACTATTTTCTTTTAGTTTATACTTAACTAAACTCTGTTCGAACGGGTTATAAGCTTGATTTGAGTTGGATTTTTTTTTAAACTGTTTTGAAAACTGACTCATGTAAATTTAAATAACTTGATAGGTTAATTTATAATTTGATTGATTTGAATAAATTTGGATGAGATTTGAGTGCTTTAAGATTTAAATTTTTAATTTTTATCCAAACAAATAACATTTTAATTTTTTAATTTTATAAAAAATAATACCATTTTAATTTTATAAATTCAAAACAATATAATTTTGAGATATATATGCAAACCCACGACCCAGCCTGGCACCGACCAAACTCGAGACCGAATGTAACAAGTACGATGGATAAAGCCCATTTTGTTTTGATTGGCATTCTACGCGGGCGGCGGGCCATTAGCTTTGATAGTTTTCCCGGGCTTTTGAGGTATGTAACCCCCAACCATGTTATCGGGCTCAAAGCCCATTTTGTTTTCAGACATCCTGTGTTATGTCTGCTCTCACGTGTCCGCCAAGCAAGGAACTGGAAAGTTATCATACTCCTCGACACTATAAAGTATAAACCCCTAACCATATGCTCTCATTAGTGATGATTGTCCATCACTTAAAAAAACACACACACAGAAAGGAACTGGAAACAAAAAAAATATATATATATATATATAATTGGTAATTGATTAAGAGTTTTATAAACTTTAAGAAGTAGATTTAATGGTTAAAGAGATTTTGTTTTTTTTTTAATTTTTCAATTATAATTGTAGATTTAATTTTTTGAGCAATAAAAAAGATGAGCAAATCAATAAATAAATAGCTAAAATTAAGGTTTCGTGTAATTTCATCAGTAATTTCTTTATATTAATGATACGCGAGACAATTAATTTTAATTCCAAAAACTTCAATTCAACCACACAACATAACTTATTAGCATCAGAGCACTTCCAAACTCAAAATAAAGAAATTAAAACAAACAAGAGAAGCAATGATAGGATCTCCCAAAATCTTCAAGAAAAACTAGGAAGAAAATGCAACGCCTGTAAACAATCTTCCAGTCCCTCTCCTCACCATTCAGCTGCTTGTTGTCTCCAGTTCCCGAGTTTCTTTGCTATCACAACACAATAAATCACTAGGGATCATCAAGCTCCTGGCCCCGGTTCTCCTACATATGTAAAATGTAGAATTATCAATGTGATAATTTATTTTTGAGTTATTTTTAAAATTTATTTTTTTTCTAAAAAAAAAAAAAGCTAACAGCATGGAGAAAACAGATTGAAAATTGTACACATGTTAATAATTTTCCATGAATATTTTCTAGATGCTGAAAAATATTGTTTGTCATAGTTCAAATTCAAATTTAAATTAAACTGAAATAAAAGCATTAAGTTGTTGTTAAGTAAATCTTATTTTTAATTTTAAAGTAATCTCAAGAAATTAATTACAATTTCAATAATTTAATAGTGAAAATTATTTTTAATATTTTGAAAGGACCAATCAAAATTACTGTCAAATAAAACGAGAATTACTTGCATTGAAAAGATTATTTTTAAAAAATATATATACACGATTCAAATCTGAAAAGATAATATACTTTTTAGAGAAATCATATTTTTTTTGTTTTTAATAGATATATTTTTTGATATGGGATCCTTGCATGATTATCATATTTATTAAATCTAAATCATTAAATCCAAATTGAACAATAATCATGATTTGGTATACAATAAAAATTATGTAAAATCATTAACCCTATCCTTAATACACTCATTAATCATAATCTAAATATAATTATTGTACTTTATTAATAATAAATTGTCATAAAAAAGGGATTAAAATTAACTATTTGAATGAACCAAATGGAATAAAGAAAGAAGATTTTTTCCTTTCCCCCTTTTTTTTTTTTTTGTTTTTCATATTAAGGAAATGGTGTGATTTTGTCGAAAGGTATAAAAAGTTCACTGAATTCTAAAAAATTAGCACCAAAATATAGGAAAATTTCCAATCGTCAACGCACGCACTTGGACCAAAAATTAATTTTGCATAAAAACTTGAAATCTATTCTTCGTACACATGTTAATCATTTTCCATTTCTTGCATGGCTAGCACAGTCACGGTATAATCATAAACAATGTAATCCGTCAACGTGTCATGACCTAATTGGTTATTATATTGCTAATCCAATTACCTTGACCCTAATTACCTTTCACATATTTCATTGCCCTCTCCTTGCCAACTATATAATGATTCACCTCCCATCAACCTTCCCTTGTCTCGTGGCTCTACACCATATAAGAAACCCAGAGGGCAACGTTTAGCCGAAAGGATGTCTAAGCTTACAGCCCTTTTCACCATAGCCCTTCTCCTCAGCTTTACGCTTACTTATGCTGCTCGTCCCCAGCCGGTGCCAGTCCTATCCGATGAACCTCTGGTGAAAACCTAACTTGGTCTTTATGTTTCTCAATCTTCATGTCAGTCACCATTTTTATTTGTATTGATAGACTCTAATTATACGTTTCTTTGTTGTGATTTTGGACTCTTGTTTTTAATGTGATACGTAGGATGGCAAGGAAGATGAGGCTGCGGTTGTTGAGAGCTGTGAAGGACTGGGGGTAGAGGCATGCTTGGCGAGAAGGACACTCGCAGCTCAAGTGGATTATATCTACACACAGAAGCATAATCCATGAGCTAGCTATAGTGCAATTGTAAAATCAATAAAGATGGAAGTTGAAGTACATCTGTTGGTGATGATATATTAAGAAATATGTCCTACTTCCCGCTATTTGTATTACAGTCTCAAAATTCATGGTGATCAACTCTGTTACGAGGAATTAATTCATTACCAGAATCAGAATAAGTATATAAATCAAAATTATATTTTAGCATCACAGTGTGCAATCTATGTGTAATTTCTTGCTACTACCGATCTGTGGTTGGTAAAGGGCTAGTGGCTGCTGAGAATTAAAGTTTCATGGCGATTACATGTTTGGGAAAGCAAATAAAAACATAAATTGTTTCGTTAAGACTTGTATCACCCCTGTGTGTTAGAAAATTCCAATCAAATTTGTCCAAAACAAGTCTTAAAACCTAACTTGACTATCAACTCGATGATTTATTGGCCTAAAGCCTAGCCTAGGTTAGCTTTTACTTTGAATGAGTTTCTTTTCTTTTTTTTATCAAAACAATGTTTTTTAAAAAGAAAAAAACACCTTTAAAAACGATGTCTTTCAAGGATTCTTGGAAAAAAATATATAGCTTGGGTTGACCGCCTAACCCATGTATCGACCTGTGTCAATGTAAACTACTGTGGTGCCTTCAATTTCCAATCCCACAATTCCAAAGCATACAAAAAGTCTATGAGTCTTTCGTATTTTTTAGATATGACAAAGGAAGCTTCATAGAATATTATGCGAGAGCAATGAACTCTTTCTTCTTTAGAAGAAAGGTAAGCAGACTCCTTTAGCACAGGTTTTTGGTGTTCTCGGGCCAATGAAAGCAACAAGTGCTGGCAAATGATTTACACTTATTCCAGAATTCACACAGCTTGCAATGCTAATTCCTATCAGGTCAGCGCGATCACATTATCTTTTGTAGTAGAGAACACTCTTTCCACAATCCATATCTATTTGTAGCAAAAGTTGAAGGCAGGGTGTCAAACACGGAAGTAAAGTTTCAGCAGAACTTACAGGTGTTTCCAATCAGCTTCAATTATCACTTTCAAGTGCAGCTTAAAATAACACCAGCAGCTATGTTTGAACTTCTACTTTTCTTGTAGATGTTTGACAGCGTCAACCAGTAACAATAACAAAATCTGCATTAGCAGGATATAATGGATTGGTGTAAGAATCACTTAATTACCTTCTCTCGACTGTGTTAATGGGGTAGGAAATAGCATCAATAACTACCCGTTTGAACCCATCAGGACTATTCCACTAAAACTCAGGATTAATGGAGAGGGTAAAAAGTAGTAAAATCACCCATTCGAGGGTAATTCTCTGCCCGGAATGAATGCCCTTTTTTTTTCTGTAGAGTGAAATAGAGGGAGTCTAAATTAGTTTAGACTTACGCTTCATTCAAGAAGAAATACAAATAGACGAGCTTAAAATTGCGTTTAGTTAATGTCTCAAAATGAAAATGATTGAGATAGTAAAGACAGAAGAAACCTATCTCCCAATTGTTTTTGTTTTAAAAATATATAAATTCACTCTAAAATTATCTCAAATACAAATTTATTTTATATTCCTCTAACAAGACATGTTTATATCCTTTCTGTATCTGTTACTTCTATCCCAGGATACTAGGATACTAATCAAACACAAACACAAATACTCCATTGGGGACACAGAAAAAAAACTGCAAGTCCGAATACACAGCAGAACAGAAGATGAACATACATACCTGAACTTCTCTGTTGCAATAACTTCTTAACCACAGGAAATCAACAGATCACTCACTACTTCTATCCTCGGGAAATGATCCAACCACCAAGTTCATCTCAGTATGCTTGATCTTATTTAACACAGGTAACTTGTTGCAACTCTATTGGTATAGTATAAAGGGGAGAAAATAAAGGCTTTCTAGCAGTTCCTAACACCCCATCTCTCACTCTCTTCACGTTAAGAAATTTATTCTATTTTCTTCACAGCAATGGTCAAGGAATTAGCTTAGTTTGCATAGACTATGTAAACAAAAAGCATGGAACTGTGGCTTCCATGTATCAACATAAAACCAAGCATATTGAAGGTAAATATCCAAGTGTCAGGAAGTAAGATTGTAATTTGATGCATCAAATCTGGTTTCTTTTTTATTGTTCCTTTTTTTTTTCAAAAAAGAAGGGCAATTCCATTATAATAAGCTATCAAATTTAATAGAAGAGTGCAAAGAATTGAGGCTAAAACCACCATCACAATGAGTATGCTCACTTTAATATCATTTTAACCAAGAGGTACAAAGATATACATACGACCTCTCTATTTCCACAAGAAGAGCTGCTTCATGAGGGAAGGAAGAGCCCTGTCAGTTTAAGCAGGTAAGAGAACCCTAGTGCCACCCAGAACATGTAAATACAAGGCAAGGCATACAGTAACAATAACAGAGGACTTAGCCCCAACATATCTGACTACTTCGAGTCCCCTGTCTACTATCTCTTCCTGAACCACATTGAGACTTCTCTTCACCCCATCTGACATCTTCCACAGCATGAATTCCACAATACACCTTATCGTTTCAAACGTCACCCTCCCAGTCACATCAAACACAAATTTCCTATTACTTGGCACTGACAAAGTAGATGAAACCTTTCCAACCCATCCATCACTCTGAACCCCATCAAAAAAGTTTCCATCTTTCATACATGCTTCTCGATTGAGAAACTCATCTTTTGTCGCAATCAGTACTTCACCCTGTTCGACAATTGAACAAGTACAACCCGATTTTTCACTCGAACTTGTGGTCAACACTTGGTGAGATGTTTTCACAAGCGTTTCCACAGCACCATTACAGAGAGAAACCAAAACGTCCTTCACATTGTTTTGATGCTTTGGATTTGTCAAGCCAGTGAAAAGTTCATCATAAGAATTGATCTTCAACGTCTTATCCAGATAAACAGCAACCGCCGAGCTCACAAACTTCTGTATGCAATCAGCAATGAGCTCCCTACACCGATCATCACAAACCACACCAACCCATCCAGGCACATCTGACAAACTCGACCCCATTTGACCTCCATCACTCGAATAAAACCCCAAAACCAAATTCCTCGCAAAACTACCAACCACAACAGAAACAAACCCAGCTCCTTCATTGGAAAACAACCTCTCCATCACCTTATCAGAAAAATTCAAATTCCCAGAACCTAACCCTACCGTGTTACCATTTCCAGACTCCAAATTATACCCTCGCAAAACTCCAACGGTCAAAGCCTGAGTAACCCTCATCAAAGACTCAGAAAACTCATCCGATTTCGCAATCTTGGAAATTTGCTTTAAACTATTAGGAATTTTATCCGAATCAGATTGCAAAAACTCCTTCAAATCCTTGGAGACAATACTAATGGTCTCCGTGGAATCAGAAACCATTTCGGCAATAGAAATCAAAGCCCCCATTAGTTTCATAAATCTCCTCCTTTTCCTTACCACAGCAGGCAAATTATACAACCTGTAAAACCCATAGCCAGATACACCAAAAACAGCTAGTAGAATTAACAATTTCTTTTTCCTCCTAGAAAAGTGGAAACCACTTTTCACCAATTCAAGATCCATCGCTTCCGCAAAAGGGAACCCGAGGGCTTGAATTGTGAAACAGGGGAGAGGATAATGAGCCCAGAGATACAGACAGAGATGGTAGTTTATATAACCGAAGAATCTAGGGTTTGTTTTGGTCTCTTATTAATGTTGTTAAGCGTTGTTGGAGATAATTTGCCATTGGTAGTTGAATCAGTAAAAGATGAGTAAATAAAACCGTACGAAAATGGATGGAGTTAGTTGCACATAAAAAATTGAGACAGCTGAATAAAAGAAATTAATAAAGGAGTTGTTTATAAGTATATTTTTTTTTTTTGGATTCGAGGAAACCTTACAGTTTTAGAAAGTGTATTTTGTGGGTTTAGGTGAGGGAGTAAAACTCCAGTTATCCCAGGTTTTTACAAGAGGTGCACGCCCTGACTCGAACTCGAGACCTGTTGTGCAGATCTCAAACCTTTTACCATCACGCTACGCTCCTTGGGAACATTGTTTATAATTACGCTAATAATTATATTTAAAGTGTATATTAAAATAATATTTTTTTTATTTTTTAAAACATATTTTTGATATATTTTATTAAAAAGAAATTGTTTTATTTTTATTTTTTCTTGATATTGACCTATATAAATTTAAAAAAGTTTTATTTAGTTTACTAGTTATTAAGAACTTAATCAAATTATTTTTAGTTTACAAATCAATATTTTATTTTATTTTATTAAAAATTTAATTTGAATAATGAATTTATTAAATGAACTTCAATCAAAATAAATTTAATAAAATTAAAAAATAAAACCGAGTGTTCAATATTATGATAATAGTTTAAATAATAAGTTTTTGAAAAACTATAAATTATATTTTTTTATGATAAATATTTCAAGAAAAAGTTTTAAATGAAAGTAATGCAAAACCAAATAATTTTAAAATTATAATTAAATTAAAACATAATTTTAATTATATCTCATCACACTAACGTGTTCCGAGGAACCTGGATTTGATTACACGGGTGAGGGAAGAGAGAGGGCAAGTGTGGCAACAGAACAGACAAAAAAGGAGTAGATGTAACGGGAGCTGATTGGCTGGTTAGGGTAGACTTTGAATCTGTTGAGGGTTTTTTTATTCCTTTTCTTTTGTGGAGTTTCAGGTTAAAGAAATGGTTTGCCACGCTGTCAGATCCTACTGTGCATCAGGCTATCAAATGGGATCGATCGCGTTTGCAAGATTAAAGAAAATAAAAAAGAGAAAAAGTATTGGGTTTGGACTGTTGACTTTGGACGATTTCGACGGCAAATTTATTATTATGAAGCCATCACACCACACCGTTGGTGTTGTTGTTGATGTGTTATCAATAGGATTTATACTCCCAACAACCACCTCCTTTGTCTTTCCTGTACCGTTTGTGTTTGATAAATGTTTTATAAAACACAATTTTATGTGAGAGAGATAGTTTTTTTTGTTTTTGAATGTATTTTAAGAAAGTTTTTGCATCGAAAAAAATTGATATTTTTTAGTTTTTTTCAATAATTTTAATGTGGTTATGTTAAAAATTAAAAAAATAATTATTTTTATATTTTTTAAATAAAAAAACATTATGCATCACGTTACTTGAACACGTAATTAGTGAGTTATAAAATATAGTTTTAGTAGTATTTTATTTTGGATCGATTATTTTATTATTAAAATGATATTTTTTTATATATTTAAAAAAATTAATCGATCATTTTCTAACAAAAAAAAATATTATCTTGAATTTTTTTCAAAATATAATTATAGATTGGATCTATTAGTTAGTTAACAAGTCAATTCACCCAACATGTCAAACCCTAGTTAGTTTTTGCTAGTTATCTAATCCATGTTTCGCCGCAGGTTATTAATTTTTTTAAAGAAATATACTAGGTAATTAAGTTGCTTTGATGTGTTTTATTACATAAAAAATTCAAAGTATAAATCAAAAGATCTATGCAAGAATCTAATTAAATGAATTAATAACCATTTATGTAAACAAAATAAAAAAATCATTAACAATAATAAAAAGAAAAATTAAAAAGATTAAGAGATGAATTTAGATCAAGATATTTAACAACACAAAATAAGACATTAACTCGATTCTATTTACTAAACTTGTTTATTTAAATTGATAAAAGATGAATTCACACTTTAAAAAACTAATGACTTAACAGATAAACACAAATGAAACTAACTAAATAAACATATGTCCTAAAAAATATTATGCAAGGCCAAACACATTAACAATATTATTTAAAAATAAATATTTTTTTATTTTAAAAAATAAAGCTCATTTGTACAAAACATGAAAAAAAATATAGAATAATATCCGGGGAAATCAAACACAAACAAAGCAATTCAAAAAATCCATGCAAAGACCGTGACCTAGGCTATGCAAAGATCGTGTAAAGTTGAATCCCTAACAAATGATCAAATGTCGAAAGATAAAACAAAAAAAAAATCAATAACACAAAAAGATAAAAAAAAAAAGGTGAAAAAAAACCATTAATTAGAAGGCGAATAAGAATTTTCAATTGAACATTGAATTGAATTGAAAAACAGCTTTAGCAAAAGGAAAAATAAATCAAAAGAAGAAGGGTCAAACTAGGAAAAAAAAACTTTAATTGAAAGATGAAATTAAAAGTAAAAAACCTTCAATAAAAAGGACGGGGGAAAATTAAAAATTAAAAAAAATAAGAATTGAAATGAAAACAAAAATAAAAGAAAATTTAATTGAAGGATTAAATTGAAAAATAAAAACTTCTATAAAAAGAATAAGAACAAAATAAGAAATTAAAAAAACAAGAACTGAAATAAAAAAAATAAAACATGAGAAATCATAATTGAATGACTAAATTAAAAACAAAAAAAATTATAACAAAAATAATAACAAAATGGTAAATTAGAAGAAGGAGAACCAGAATTGAAAACAAAAAATAAAGAGAACAATTGTGTATTTGACCATTTAAGAGAAAGCAAAGAAGAGGGGGAACATACGACCATTGGCAATAATTTGACAGCTATACATTGCCACGTGCCAAACCATGTGGAAAAGAACATGGTGGCACATTTAGAGAGACGGTGAAAGATTATATTTGGCCATTAAATAGTATCACACGTGCCATTTAAAAAGTACAGACAGCACGCACTTATGAGCACATATTACACACATGCTAATAGCTTTTGTGATTTAAATATTAAAAGATAACGTGAAAATACCAACACCTCATATGACCCTTTCAAAAGACAACGTAAAAATACCAGCACCCCCAATGACCCTGTAATTTCCAAAATTACATACTTCCAATGTACATAAATGATGGAAAATCCAAAACAACCATTGTCTAACGGCTCGATATTTTTTTATTCAAGTAGCAAAGAAATATTTTTTATTGTTAAGAAACTTTATAAAAATCAAGAAAATATCAGGTCAACTGCTCTATATTTTATTGATCCTGAAAATAAAAACATATTTGTAGTTAAAAAAAATTAGAAAAGACACCATTACTCTCGAATAATATTTCAATGACCGATATACTAACGAAAAAGATGAAATCACCCTGGCCCCCAGACTTAATTTTTTTTTTTTTTTTCACTCTTGCTACACTGAAACTCCTACGCACTTCAGAGTTTCTGTTATTAGTTATATTGAATTGGAATTTTTCCACATTTATTTATTCGGGTATATCATATACTTCTATGAACATGAGGAACTCTGTCAATTAACTTGTAGTCGGAGGAGTGATGTATTAATCATGTCATCCATTTCTAGGACATCTCAAATTCAACCTTCGTCCTTGTAGCGAAAAAGAAAACAATAGGAATTCTACAACACATTGCAAATTCTTCGATTAAATTTCAAAAACGTTCGAAAGTGCTAACCACCAACTCTTGTGTTTTTGGTTTTTTTGTTGTAGCATTGCCTTTG
>Ga0325404_1008490_pt1 | contig 10561 bp, 6 predicted proteins | sample PopdelMetagenome_18_FD_205664 | JGI IMG/M metagenome (GOLD analysis project Ga0325404, IMG submission 205664) | Populus deltoides microbial communities from Bellville, Georgia, United States - Xylem-Control-R1 | ecosystem: Host-associated > Plants > Phyllosphere > Stem > Wood/Secondary xylem...
TAGATAAAGAGCGTGCTTCTTAACTTTTTTAACAAATAAAATGTCGGCAGGGAGTGCATAGCACACGCGAAAGCTAATCGATGGTGCTCTGCATGGAGAGCAATTAATTGAGCAAATCCTGCACTCTTAGAGATCTAGAAATATTCGATCTCGCCCACGCCTTTTTCTTTGACAATAATGCCTTTCAATTATCATATAAAAGGATTTAATTGACGCATCGGAGAGCCGAGAGCATGCACGGATTGTACCAACTTGGACTCGCTACATATACTGGTAGGACAATAAGTTTTGATATAGACGGACCAGCTAGCTAGCACATAGTTATAATTATTGGTGTTGCTCATGCATCTCCCCTTTGGTCACTGAAAAATCTGGTTGTTACGGTGACGATCTCTGCCGAGAAACCAAGTTGTGTATGATTTGGGCCATTACGAAGGACTAATAATTATATCCCCATCCTTCTGTGGACACGTCTGCCTCTGGCGATCTGCTGTCTTTTCTTCTGGGAATTAGAATGTATCAACTATACTCTTAGCCGGAAAAAACGAGTGGACATCCCCACTTGCTCATCTTCTATGCACGTAGACATGGTCACATCAAACGTGGGGCGACATTAATTATTGATTTATCATACACTCCAATTCCTAACCCAGTCATCATCAAATTGGTGTCTTTTCAAATCGGTTACGAATTTGTATTGTATATTTTCTAATGATAAGCACATGTGTATGTGAAAGAATCTAATCAAACAATTAATTGAAAACTAATTTTAGTTGGAACATCTACTGGATAAACAAAGGAAAAATTGCCTCGTATCTTCTCTTGGAATTTCAAGCAAATAATCAATTTCATGGAACACCAATTGATAATTAGTAACAGGTATGTGATATGAGGAGCAAACCAAGTAACATGCCAGTTGATAGTTATTTTCGAGTTGCAACTCGAAGATGGTGCTGGATAACTCAACAATGCATGATACTGGAGAAACATCTTAATCAAATTCCATGACCTTAACACAAATCCAAATTCTGTCCAGATCCCACAAATCAGGGTCCTCGTATGTCTCAAAACAGCTAACCTACCTATGAACCTACTAGTAAATAGCTGAGCCATCGAATCCTTTTTGCGTTAATGGGATAGTGACTATTAAAGAATAATATAAATTATATATTGGGACCTTACCTAACAACTTAAACTATTAGATTGAGATGGTTATTTAACATGGTATCAGAGCCTTGATGACCAAGCGGTCAAAAGTTCAAATCTCACCATTCCTATTTATTTGATAAAAATTAAACACAAGGCAAAGTGAACATGTGTAAGTTTCAAGCTCAAAGGGCGGCTTTCACTTGAGAGGGTGTGTTAGAGAATAATATAAATCATATCTTGGGACCTCATCTAACAGCTTAAACTATTAAATTGAAATGGTTCTTTAACAGTGACAAGGTTTGAACCATTTAGAGAGAATGTTTGAGTTAATGTTAATTAATTGTGGGAATTAAGAGAATGCTTAACTGAAACAAAGGCAACGAGAGGAGGCACAATCGATCACACGATAGGATTCTCTCCTCGGTAACTTCAAATTGAACTGAATAAAAACTTGATGTGGGTACTTGCTATATCGGCATTATTTTATGGGTTGTCTAGTGGGTGGAAAGCTTTGATGCCCCTTATGGGGACCATGTGGATGAACATGGTACCATAACCTCATATTTAAAAAATCAAACCCTATAATTGCACCATACTCGTCATTATTTTTAGCCACGTGTCTGATGGATAAGCTTGCATTGCATTATCTTCTTAGAAGCTTCATTTGTGGGAGCTCACACCCATCTTGGCTAAATGGATGATGCGGCATGATCTTAATTAGTTTCTTTCCTGATGATCATTTCACTTAATAATGGCATCGAAAAGGAAGGGCTTCGGTGGTTTTTGGGGTATCAAAAAACAATTAGAGGTAGCCAACGGATTGGATCGAGTGGTAGAAGTGGGCAGCGCCTTAATTACAACATGACATTTTATCGGCTCTGAACCTTATAAATTAAACACCATGTACCTTTATTGAAAATTTCACAAATCGAAATATGCATGGCTCCATGATATCGAATTTAAATAATATATAGTGAACGATCCAAAGCAAAGATGCATATTAAAAAAACCAATCTGGACTGTTTTTGTTTTTTTTTTCAATTTGAATCATACTGTATTGGGAATTTTTTTTAAGTAAATTTTCTGTGCAAGGCGAAAATCTCACTTGTTGTTTGTTTAATTAAGGGTATATATATTAAATGATAAATATTATACATATATATGTATCTGTTTTATATCGATATTGAGCATATAAATATCATATTATACTAAAGAAAAATCTAAATGTTCTACTAATATATTTATATAATATAAATATATATTTAATTTCAAGTTAGAATTTCAAGTAAATTTAACAATATTCATATCTTAGAAAACATTAAAAAAAACATTTCTCTCCTTTAAATACAATATTTAATTATCATGTTTGAATTAAAATATATATATTCTATATTTAAGGGGGACTGAACCAATAGTCCACGTGCTTAGAGGAAAATGCTTGTTGCAGAACAGAAAAGGAATTTTGGAAGGCATGGATGTTGCTGTCCCTCTCTCCACTTAAACCTCTTTGAAAAAAAAACAAGGAAAAAATGAGGGATGTTAAGTACTTTATGCGAGCAAAGCAAAACAAAAATATAGAAGTGACGGTTGCAGCCTTCCAGGAGCAAACAACCACCGTAGGGATTGCAAGTTTGAATCAAGTATAAATCACGTTTCAAAGTATCAAGAAGAGTTTATTATTTCTCTTATATTGAATGAGGAATACAAGCAAATATATATAGTACTGGAACAACCAACCATTTCCTACAATTAAGCTATTCTGCCTATAATATTACTTCTGTAATTAGGAAAGAAATAGTATTGTTCCTCTAATTAATCTATCCTACCATATACATTAATACTAAGAAAGGAAAGAATTCTGCAGAACAAGAAACCTGTAGAAAGGGAAAGAATCATAAGGAAGAGGAAAGAATCATAACATTTCAACATTGATAAGGTTAAGGTTTGATATATACGATCTTTGCTGGTCTTAGTTTTTTTGTGTTCAATTCATCCCATGTAAGGAAATCTAGAAATAAAATAGATTAATCAGTACATTGATTGATTGGAAATCGGAACAATAAGAAAATAATAATAAATATTGCCATCCTAAGTAGTCATTCAACTTTTTTCTTCCTAGTAAGCATTTCATAAGAAAATAATAATAATGTCTGCACTGTGAAATGCTTAATGATTGCTTGTCGCTGTGGATGAGTTCTGATAATGAAAATTGAATTTTTAAATCCGGGATTTCAAGATGGAAAAATTAATAAAATCTGAATCCCATGGAAGATGTAGGGGTGAAAATAAGAAAAAAAAAAGAAAAAAGAGAGATTTATTTTCAAAAAGAAAAGAAAAGGGTGTACTGTTATTGTATCATCTGATTAGACATTTCTCTATTATTATTTTTCCTTAGAAAATGATATATGAATGGACTTGTGTTGCCTCTAATTCCACCCTTATCTCTAATGACTAGAGAAGGAGAGGCCACATGATATTCTTTATTAAATAGTGTTTATTAATATTATAAAAATATATTATTTAAATACTATTAGAAAATTCTCGACCATCTTATTTGATATAAAATAAAATACATGAGAATAAAATAATCTCATAAAAAAAAATATCTGAAACTTAATTACAAGCAAATCAAATATTGAAGAACGAATGGAAAAAAAATCTATTTTTCAAAAAGGATGGAAAAACATAACTTTAGTTGGTATGTTAAATTGATGACTAGCTTGCGAGATTGGTACAACCCTGTACAGAAGAATATAAGAAAAACAACGGAGATCATCTCAAGCAAACTAAGGGATCGTTTGGGAACGCAGTTCAACCCACGTTCTTAAAAAAATTGATTTTTTTTGCTTAAAATTAATATTTTTTTAGACCGTTTTGATATATTGATATCAAAAATTATTTTTAAAAAATATAAAAACATTATTTGGATGCATTTCTGAATAAAAAAAACTTTGAAAAGCAACTGCAATCATACTCTTAAACACACTCTAAATAGTGAAAGGCTAAACTAAAAAAATCAATTGCAAAAAAATTAAAAAAATATCAATTGGGACTAACTTTATTGACCTGCGATCCAAGATATGAAATTAAAATTATAATATAAAAAGAAAAGTGGCAAGAATTATAAAGCTAAAGGTAAAATAATCTAAAGTTAAAGAATTAAATATAAAAAAAAACATAGAAAAAATAAAAATAAAATTTTCGTAACTTGGATTATCAAAACAGGTTACCCCATAAAAAAAACCATAAAAATCAACAAAAAAAAATTTCTCAATCATTAAAAATCAAAAAAAAAATACGTTTTTTCTCTGTCATTCAAGTCAATGGTAAGAACTACGGTTTTTTCTCACGATAGAGGATCCTGTTAGACGTCTTTAATTTTATTAATAACGAGGTTCTTTTATTGGGTTAAAATTACAAGTACATCAACTTTCCACAATTTCCTTTCAAAACTGGACAATTTGGGCAGTGTGGGCCCGAAACAATTCCATCTCCATTCCCGAGTACTCTTTCTTTTCCATTATTTTCAAGAACAAGAGAAAATACGATGCTGGAGAATTCCGAGGGAAAATTACTTTTCTTGAGGAGAATTCCAAATAAAAGTTGTCAAAGCAGATTTCTAAGATTGGTTTTATGATTAGGGACGCTGAGCATGTAGTTGGTGGATATAATTTTTTTAATGAAAAAACCGTAAAGAGGTTGAGATATTTGATCATTGAATATATATTTGTAAAATTAATATTAAAATAATTTAAATTTGAGTTAGAAAAAATTGTTTTTCTTAGTTATTGTTGTTTTTATTTAGTTTAGAAAAATATCTTCCTGTTTTCATTTAGTTTAGAGAAAATTAAATATCTGTGATTAGTAATCTTATTTTTTTTAGTTTAATTATTTTTTAAAATAACTCAATAATTATTGACTCATCGAGGAAGATCAAAAACTAATATAAATAAAGTTGTTGAGTTTATATTTCATGTATTATACTTCTATGTAAAACCATACTGGGCTTCTTCTTATATGTGTTTCTGTCTGTTTCAACATATCTTGGAATCCCTCTCCATTTTCTTATCCCCTACCTTTCCCTCTTCCAAAAGACACAGCGCTCGTAGCAGAGATCAACCTAATCTCAGCAGACGCAAAGGAAAGAAAGTTTTCATTTTTACTCGGGATTTGTTTTGGTGACAGACAGACAGATAGAAAAAGAAAAACGATGCCTCTTCTCTAAATCCTACTTGAAAGGAAAGAGAGAATAAAAGCTGTCAGATACGGAAATATCCAACATTTATTTCATTTCCACAGGCCTCTTAATTCTTATCAGATGCCCTCCCCTCGTGTGCTCTCTTTTCCTTCCATTAATGCTCCAACAATCTTCTCCTCTCTCTCTGAAATTAACCCTCGTCATATACATATACACATACGCCCAGCTACTCGTGTGAGTACACAATACCACTAGATGTTACAGCACTAAGATATCTATCACAAAGCTCAATATCTCATGGCGGTTTCTGTTTGTCTTGTTCTCTTTATTGTTCTCCCAGCGATAGTCTTTATCGTTCACAGGAGTTCCCGGTTCCGGAGGCTCCGGCTGCCGCCGGGGAGTTTGGGTCTGCCCTTCGTTGGAGAGACTCTACAGCTGATATCTGCATACAAGACTGAGAACCCTGAACCGTTTATAGATGAGCGGGTGAACCGGTTCGGTTCGTTGTTTAAAACCCATATTTTTGGTGAACCGACCGTTTTTTCTGTTGACCCGGAAACGAACAGGTTCATTTTGCAAAATGAAGGGAAGCTTTTTGAGTGTAGTTACCCCGGTTCGATAAGCAACCTGCTGGGAAAACATTCTTTGTTGCTGATGACGGGTAATCTTCACAAAAAAATGCATTCCTTAACCATGAGTTTCGCTAACTCTTCAATCATCAGAGACCATCTCTTGGTCGATATAGACCGGTTGATCCGTCTCAATTTAGATTCTTGGTCCGACCGGGTTCTTCTCATGGAGGAGGCCAAGAAGGTAGCTTCTGTTATTTTATCTTCCTTCTAATTAAGAAACTCAGGACGCCTGTTCCTAATGATGCCACTGAGTTGACTCGGTGTTGGGTCGTTCCAGTTTACTTGAATGATATTATTGTTATTATGGGTCTCTGTCTTGTGATTCACGTTACAGGGAATTAAACTGGTGGGTGACAAACATTCCAAGCATGTTAGCAGCTTAGCATATAAAATTAAACCAGACTAGTAGTAAAAGTCACACTCACATACGCACGAATTACTTTTATTCCCTTAATTAATCATGCTTCTTGCTATTATTAATTTATTTTTGCTGTTATATACTTGGTTTTTCTGCAGTTAGAAGGTTCCATCTAACTAATTGCACGCCATTAATTAATTAGCAAGCACTTTACTAATTTTATCTGGGCCACGCCGTCTAATATTTTCCTTCTTCTCTTTGATCCGTTTTTCTCATTTTATTGTCTTGGGCATATGTTCTTTTCAGACTACATTTGAGTTGACAATGAAGCAGCTAATGAGCTTTGATCCATGTGAATGGACCGAGAGTCTGAGAAGAGAGTACGTGCTTGTTATTGAAGGCTTTTTCAGCGTGCCTCTACCCATCCTTTCCCCCACATACCGCAGAGCTATCAAAGTAAATATTCCTGTTTTTTTTTACCCCTCCACACTTTTTTCCATTTTAATCACATTTGTATAATCAATGGAAAATGTCAATTCTTTTAAAAAAAAAATGGCTTAGGACGAATGTAAAGTAACCAAGATCATTGGTCGTTTTTTTTCCCCTTAATTTGTATTGATCTTTTTTCTGCCCTTGGATTTTTGAAAGGAACGGATCAAGGTTCGCCTTTTCTTTTTATTCATGAAAAAAAAGGGTTCTCACTGATGTTACATATTAATCCTGACGTACTTATCTGTTGAAACTTTGTAGGCTAGGACTAAGGTGGCAGAGGCTTTGAGTTTGGTAGTGAAGCAAAGGAGGATAGAGAGTGAGTCAGGAGAGAAAAAGAAAGACATGCTTGGAGCTCTTTTAGCTTCAGATGATCATGGAGGCTTCTCGGACGAGGAAATAGTAGATTTCTTGGTGGCTCTGCTTGTTGCAGGCTATGAAACTACATCTACAAGCATGACTCTTGCTGTTAAGTTCCTCACCGAGACACCTCTGGCTCTGGCTCAGATCAAGGTAAGTATTGTTGAATCACGTCTTCCATTATTTTTTCCCCCTTGTTATTAATCCTAACTAAGCTTAAACCTATTTTCCTCTCTTTGGGGGGGTTCTGGGGAGGTTGGAAGGCAAAAAAGTGAAGTACCATTTTTCTAGTGGACCCAGATTCCTATAATCATCTTGTTGGCCTCCATAGAAACCTTCTTCTTTTCTTTTTTTCTCCTTACATCATGTCAATTCTCAACCGTTCACATTGAGTGGTAGGATAAAGAGAGAACAAAAAAGATGAAACGGGTTGTTTGTTTCCTTCTCTCGCACGTGATCTATGCGAAAACTGTATGTAATAGGACCAAAAACCTTTGCCACACGAGTTCATACAAAAGGTCTCCTCTTGTAGGGGTGGTAGATGTAATTCATCGAGCATGTTGTCTTTTTTAAGAGATCGGGGAAGTCATCCAGTAATTCCATAAATCTCTTTAATGCGATCAATAAGAACATCGATCATTTTTTAATATAATGATACAGAGTATTAGTGTTAAAATCAAATATAATAGTATTATAGGAATTAATATATAACATAATGATTATATGGGGGTAGTAAATAAGCAGTGGAAATGTTGTTCAAACAGGAAAAAGAAAGAGGATTTTGAGATATATCAAAACTCTAATTATAAAATTATCAATAAATTCAACGACTAAATCATCAACAGTAATTATAATGTGCTGCCATACTTATCTTGAAAAACAAGTGAGCCACCACCTTCATCTTTAAATGACGAGTATAACACACTGTAGTCATTATTGGTAATTTTTTGTTGTTGGGTTCGTCTGATAAAACCAGTAATGATATAATTGAATTTTAAGTGCGCCTCCAAGATTTTTTTTTTTTTTTGCTATTTTTTCTTGTTGTAATAATTGAGTCTATTTTATAATTTCCATGAAATGCTCCATTTTTTAATGGTGATAAGTTTGAGTGTCTTCTGTCTCCATTCACTACTGTGTAATTTCTCTCATTTTTTCTGAAAAATGTTATTTTATTAAAAAAAATTACCAAAGTACTAATTTAAAATATATATATATATATATATATATATCAATTGTGTACCACCATTTTTTTCCACAGTGAAGTGACTGTATTAGGTTTCTATGATGTCGGTCAAAAGTAGATGCAAAAGTACATGAACGTCGTAAAGGTCAAAGTAGAACCCAACATTCGTCGAAGCGGACAAAATGATACCTTCTAAGAACCTGGCTGCTACCCTGAATTCCCTGTTCTTTTGACCAATTTGTCTTTCCCTAAATGACCTATAAGTCTAAAACACCCTTCATCAAATGATTCTCTTCTGGGTGGGTTTTTTTTTTCCGGTAGCTAAACATCCGGCGAGTCGTATTGGGATCATCGGAAACACTCGTCTCTGATTTCGATGAAGAAGATCATCCAACGGCGGTGACCGATGTAATGAAGTTTTTTACCCCTAGTCTTGCAAGCGTGTGAATCTGACCCTTTTTGTTTATTCCTAGGATTGCTTTGTTCCTTTGTGCCTGCGGTGTGATGGTTAAATCACAGCCGTTGGGATGCATTTGAATCAGTGTGGCGTGGGTCCGTGAGGGAACCGCATGATCATTGTCACCAGTTATCAAATTGGGCTTAGAAAATACTTTTTGAGTAATATGGATAAGACTTGCCCGTAGCTTAAGATGCCCACAAAAGCCCGCGGGCCACGCTTAAATAATTCTTTATTTCATTATTATTATTGTATTTGAACTGGCAGGAGGAGCATGAACAGATTAGAGGAAAGAAGGGCGAGGAGGGAGCTCTTGAGTGGAGTGATTACAAGTCAATGGCCTTCACTCAGTGTGTAAGATACATTTACATGACTAATTAGACTCATTAACAGGACTATAGGAACTTGATCTTGATTTAGCCTTGCTTAACTCTATTTTTTTGCGTTTATGCTATTTTTTTTCAGGTTGTTAATGAGACTTTGAGAATAGCAAATATAATAGGTGGGATATTTAGACGAACAATGACAGATATAAATGTTAAAGGTGGGAAGATTGTTCGTGGCATATTTATCTTTATAGTATATTTTACCAGCTAACAATATCTCTATCCTTAATCTATGCAGGTTATACAATTCCTAAAGGATGGAAGGTTTTTGCATCCTTTCGTGGTGTACATTTAGACCATGAATACTTCAAAGATGCTCGAACTTTCAATCCGTGGAGATGGCAGGTAAATCTCTTTGCTGGCTCATGTATTTCCTCTTTTTGATTACTTCAACAAGTGACGAGCGAGTGTTTTCAAAAAATAAATATTCATGAGCAGGACGACTCGGGGGCAACATGCCCAGCAAATGTGTTCACTCCTTTTGGAGGAGGGCAACGGTTATGCCCAGGATATGAACTTGCTAGAGTAGAACTCTCTGTTTTCCTTCACCACCTGGTCACCCGTTTCAGGTATCTCCTGCAATCTTTTTCCATCTTCCCCGTGCATGAAAGCCTATAAATATAATCTGTAGTGCTAACTTTTGTCTGTGAACTTGTATTTTCCAACAGTTGGACCCCAGCTGAACAAGACAAGCTGGTTTTCTTTCCAACTACGCGGACACAAAAGCGATATCCCATCAATGTGCAGCGTAGAAATCGTGTCTAAGCCATGTAAAAGTATTAGAGCAAAAGAGAAGTGATGTAGAAGAGCTGGAGTCCTTTTAATGATGGATCCAATAAAAGCAAGTCATAAGATAGAAGCTTATTTTGAGTTCTGGTATAATGGATACCATGAGTAGAGGTCTTGGGCTAGAGACGATTACTCAACTCCTACCGCGTCGACTCCCGTGCAAATTGACGACTATACCCTTGAATAAAAACATTCTCCCCGTTACTCAGGCCACCCACCCCAAGCTGTAACCGCCACTATATACTGTCAGTAACAAATAATTTTCTTCGTTGCATGCAGCAACCAGCTAGTGTTTAAATCTACTATATTAACTAAGGCGATCTTTCCTTGGAAATATTCTAAGTGGCGTACGTAATAGTAAGCTTGTTTTTTCAATTTAATAAAGAAGCATCGTACTCTAGAATCGGCCGTTTCTTTCTTCTGGACTGACGTTGTGATGAATCTAAAATCTTAAAAAGTTGAGAGTTAAGACGTCTGGTGCACCATGTGATCTACATTTTAATGCTACTGTTTGCTGGATGGCAATGCTTGCAAGTTGCAGGTCAAGATACTAGGGGACT
>Ga0325404_1008491_pt1 | contig 10561 bp, 12 predicted proteins | sample PopdelMetagenome_18_FD_205664 | JGI IMG/M metagenome (GOLD analysis project Ga0325404, IMG submission 205664) | Populus deltoides microbial communities from Bellville, Georgia, United States - Xylem-Control-R1 | ecosystem: Host-associated > Plants > Phyllosphere > Stem > Wood/Secondary xylem...
TTGTGCTAAATGTCTATACATAGACAACTCTCACACAAATGGAAAGCCAAAGAAAAATGGAATAATTCTTCGTTTGTGAACATGCTTCACAGCAATGAAGGCCTGATGGTGATAACGATGAATATGTTATGATTAATGCAACATGTATTTTATCTCTCTAATCAATTAAACCGATAGACATGCACTAACGCACACTGTACAAATTCAATATAACAAACCATGCAGCTAACCATGCACTGTGTACATCAGTGTAACCACCAATGCAATACAAACCAAGCAGCAATTGTAACAATCAAGTATACAATTCTATTAACAAATCTGTTAGCTTAAGTTTAGAAAATCTGTTAGACAATTATTCCGCTATATATATATACCTACATGATGAATACAAAGATTAAACTTTCATCAATATCACAGTGTATTACTCTTTTTATGGTATTAGAGCATTAATTTTACTTTCTCAGCAGTATTCTTCTCTTTCTTTATCTCCACACTTCCGATGTCTGTCAATACCACTATCTTTAACACAAATGAATCTCACAGCACATTGATTACCATCAATGTAGCAGCCCAAACACTAGTAAAACTCACCTTCATAAATTATCTAGCATGGAAGCTTCAGTTTCAGACTCTCTTCATAGGATATGATCTCAATGAATTCATTTATGGATCACATCCCTGCCTAGCCACACCTATTCCAGGAACAACTACACCTAATCCAGCACACAAGATGTGGATCAGACAGGATCAATTACTCCTCAATGCCATCCTTGGTTCTCTGTCACCCACAATCATGTCATTCATTGCTCAAGCACAAACATCAAAGGAAGCTTGGACAATATTAGCTAATACATATGCTAAACCGTCTCGTGGAAGGATCAAGCAAGTCATGAGCCAATTCAAACAACTTACAAAAGGATCCTTGGGTGTCTCTGAATTCCTACAAACCATCAAAGCCTGAGCTGATGAGCTTGCCATTCTTAGAGCACTAATTGACATTGAAGACCTCTCAGAACGAATTCTTGAGGGACTTGGTTCTGAATACACAGAGTTAGCCAGGGCAATCCAAGCTAGAGACACTCCAATCTCCTTTGATGAGCTACACGAAAAACTTCTCAATTTTGAAGCATCCATCCATAATACCAACAACACGACTCAACCTTATTTTCCTGCCTCTGCACATCTAGCTAATTGTGCCTTCTTTGGACAACATCACTTACCACACTCCACCTATTCCTCTGGTAGACACACTGGCTGGCGCTTAACCAACTCATATCATCCTCGGTTTTCTAATTCTTCCCCACCTGGCCCTCACAACTCTCGCCCCTCTCGAAAGCCATACCTTGGTTTTTGTCAAATCTGCAGAATCCAAGGCTATACTGCTAAGTATTGTCCCTCTTACAAATTCATACCTGTTGTAACTCCTACCAACAACAATTCAGGACTGCTAAAATCACCTTGGCAACCAAAGGTGCATTGTGCTACTAATTCCCCTCACAACAATTCCTGGCTGTTAGACAGCGGTACATCTCATCATGTTACCTCTGATCTTAACAACTTATCCCTACATACTCCATACAATGGGCGAGACGACATTATGATTGGTGATGGCACGGGACTTCCAATCATACACACTGGTTCTACCTCTCTTCTCCACTCCAATAAGGAGTTTTCTTTAACTGATGTTCTTTGTGTGCCCAACATCACAAAAAACTTAATCTCTATTTCTAAATTCTGCATCTCCAACAATGCTTCAATTGAATTCTTACCGTTTCTTTTTCTTGTCAAGGATCTTCACACAGGAGCAACACTTCTGAAGGGTAAAGCTAAAGATGTTGTATATGAGTGGCCACCATCCGCCCCATTGATTGCCTTTTTCAGCATCAAAACCACCTCGTTCAACTGGCATCATCGCTTAGGCCATCCTGCTCTTCCTATTTTAAAACATATCATCTCTAAACATGCACTTGATTTAGCATCTTCACGTATGTTACAATTTTCCTGTAATGCCTGTCACTGCAATAAGAGCTACAAACTTTCATTTTCCATGTCCACTCTTACCTCCACCCGTCCCCTTCAAATTATCTTTTCAGATGTATGGACATCCCCCATTCTGTCCTCTGATGGTTTCAAATATTATATCATCTTTGTTGATCACTTTACAAAATATATCTGGCTTTATTCTTTAACACACAAATCACAAGTAAAAAATGTCTTCCTTCGCTTCAAAGCTATCACACATGCACTAACGCGCACTGTACAAATTCAATATAACAAACCATGCAGCTAACCATGCACTGTGTGCACATCAGTGTAACCACCCATGCAATACAAACCATGCAGCAGTTGTAACAACCAAGTGTACAATTCTATTAACAAATCTGTTAGCTTAAGTTTAGGAAATCTGTTAGACAATTATTCTGCTGTATATATACCTACATGATGAATACAAAGATTAAGCTTTCATCAATATCACGGTGTATTACTCTTTTTATAAACTTCCTCAAAATTCGTTGTTATATTCATCTTTATCTATGAACATGACCTTTTCTCAGGATTTTTGGGATTGAAGACATCGAACGAAAAGTTGCTAAATGATGAGCGAACTTCACATCTTCTACTCCATAAAACCGGCCAAGACTCTTTAACTGTACTCAATAGAAGAATGTCTTGCTATTGCGAACACATTTTCACAAAACAATATATTAAAAAGCAAGTTTTAATGCCAATGTATTGAAAAGACATAACAAATAGTATTGAGAGAATTAAATAAAAAATAAATACTTCATACTTTTAGAAAATTATGTATATTAGGTTTATATATACCTATTAAGAAATCAATTGCTAATATTACCGTGGAAGAAGCTAATATTATTATAAAATAATGGTATAATTAGATACTTATTTAAACTTCATTTAAAAAAATGATAAAAGAGAAAAAAACGAGATAAAAAAATAAAGAGTCGAGCATGCTTGTTGTAGAAATGAACACCAACCCCAGCATGAAAACCTAGGCATACACGCTTGTTTTTTTTTTAATGTTTTCTTAAGGGGTGGATATCGAAATCCACCCTAATTGTTTTTTTTTTTTGTTTAATTTGGTGAATGACGCACGCCTGGCCAAATGATGTGTCAGTTGTCAACTTTCTTCTTCAATCATTGAAGGTGTCTCTAGTGATTAGAAAATCAGGGTCTAAATTTTTGGATCTTAAAAACCTAGATTTTCAATGATTGTTGCATGCAATATTACAGAAAACTTATCATATACATAGTATAATTATCATGTGCAGTGTTTTCCACCATTATTATTGTATGCAACCATTACTATTGCATACAGTTATATCGTTTCTTCTATTCCTTAACTTGGTATCAGAGCAGACTTGGTATTTCTCTTCATCTTGGACTTTACAAGCACCCAAAATATGGACTCTCATATGGCTGCATCGAGTTTCTCTTCTGCTACAACAATCCTTCCCTCTAGTGGTGTCTCTTCTGCTATAACAATATCGCCTGCTGTTGCTATTCCTTCTTCTGGTAATGAATCACTCTCCTTTGACGTTCATTCTTCTACTGCAACCATCAATAACACCTCGAATATTGCCTTCTCACACGTCTACTTGCTGTAATGATTCCTTCATTTGATTTTACAGTAGTAGCCAAACCCTCTCACACGATTGTTTCTTTTTCAAATACTCAACAAGTAATCTCTTTAAAACTATCAAACATAAATTTCTTATACTGGAGGATGCAGATGAAACCTTACTTGTTAGGCCAAGGTGTGTACTCCTATGTTGATGGCTCTTTCCTATGCCCTCCTGTGTATATATCATCTGCTGATATGGCTTTGCCCAATCTTAATCCGTCATATCTGTCATGGAAACAACAAGATCAATTGATTATGGTGTTATTATATCGTTTTATCTACTAAAGTGCTACATATTGTTGTTGATTGCCAAACATCCCATGGTCTATGGATAACTCTTGAAACTACTCTTGCTTCACCATCTAACTTACCAACATCCTCCATGGCTCGGTTATCATACGCCAGAGTGCTAGTTGAGACTGATTTGTTAGCTGATTTGCCTGCAATGATCAACATTTCCCCGCCTAATGGTGTAACCATGACCTAGAAAGTGTTATATGAATCACTACCATGATTTTGCAAACAGTGCAGGACCTTGGGGCACAACACCTCTTCTTGTGCCAACAATTCAAGCCACAAACAGAAAAAACATGCTCAGCCAACTCCTACTCTTTTTGGATGCTCTAATCCTTCAGCAGACACTGAAGCTGTTGAAAAACAACATCTTCGGGAGGAACCTCAAGGTGAGCCGGAGTTTGATCCAACGTCTGCTGAGGCCGCTGTGGGTGGGGAAGAGCGAGCAGATATTTCTGATCGCAAGTCGGCCAAATTGACTACACCTTCTAGTCCTCTAGGTGATCATCCTTCTGGCTCTCCTCCGGTTGTGTCTGTGGAAGACAATACCACTGCTGAACTGCCGCCCAGGAGGCAATATTTGACAAGGAGCAAAGCTACTGCCACTTCTGGCCGATCAGGGAAGGCCTTATGGAAGAGTCGTTCTTCCAACAGCTCCTCTTCGGCTGCGACTCTAGGCAACATAGCCTCTGCTTCCTCATCCTTTTTATGATGTTTCCTTGGTTTTGTCTAAGAAACCTGTTCCTTATGCCTGTTTGGGTCTCTGCTTGCTTTCATTTTGCTGTCTTTGTTAGCTTGGCTCTTGTGTGTTGCAGTTTTCCTGCCTGTAGCTATTCTGTTTCTTCTAGTTAGTTGGTCTGATGGCCTTTGGGTCTGCTGTTGGGGTTTTCCTAGCTGTTCTTCTGCTTACTTGTAGTTTGGTTGCTTGGGTTTCTCCTTGCTGGATTGCTGTTCTTTCTGCCAGATATTTTGCTTGCTGTTTTGCTTGTTTTGCTGGCTGCTGATTGGCTATCAGTTATAGTTTTGGCTTATAGGTTTTGAGGTGCGGAGGTGCTTAGGTGTTGAGTTGCTGGTTGATGCGTTTCTGGTGGGTTGAAACGGATCAAGTTGGCTTGCTACCCATATGCCGGGTTGGATGCTTCGTAGTCTTGAAGCTGGATGGCAATTTGGTCTGCTAGAGTTGGAATTTCTTCTCTGGCTTACTGCCATGAGTTCAGCAGTCTCATATGGGAGGTTTTGGTTGCTCAATGGTATTTGCTTAAAGTCAATGTCTTGATATTGTTTTGCTAGTATTTAGCTTCTTATTCGGTTTAGTGGGAGCATGTTCCCTTAGGCTTTTTAATTTCTATTTTTCCCTGCATGGGGGCTGTCCATGCTCTTGTATTTGGGATCCTATCCCTTTTCTCGGGTTGGCTTGTGCTAGGGAGAATGTTCCCCTGCACTCGCCTTTTGAATTTGCATGTAATGTTATGCTGGCTACCAGCTTGTACCGCAAGCTTGTCTTGCTCTTTTTGATCTATACAATACTTACATTTGATCAAAAAAAAATAATGACATGGCTCCTTCTAAGACCCGAGGCAGAATGATAGCACTATTAGTGCTTATTTGTAGCAAGCCAAGATGTTATTTAATGAGCTTGTTGCTGCCGACAAGCCATTGTCCATGGAATATTTTAACCTCTATATATTTCGTGGAATGAGAAGAGAATTTTGGGACCTAGTAACCACCTTTTCTACTAGAGTAGAACCTATTTCATACACTAATCTTCATAGTCATCTTCTCACACATGAGTTTCTGTATAAGGCTTCTCTTCAACCCGTTGTGACAGCACCATTGCTGCTAACACCATCTTAGCCTCCCTCAACCTTTCTCTCACAGCATCAGTCATGCTCTTCAGGTAATAATTATAACCAAAATTCTGGTCGTAAGGGTCATTTTCATGGAGAATGGAGGACTCATAACCATGGTTATCTCAATCATGGAACTAACGGGTATAACTTTGGTCAGAATATTAACAGTAATGGTTTTGGGTCTGGACAATTTATTAGACAAAATTTTAAGCAACAACGCAATTGTTTTGGGGGTTCCGGTCAATAGTCCAATCTGTGGAAAATAAAATGTTAGCTCTGCTATAGTTTTGGGCATTCAGCGCAACAATGCCCCCAACTATCCACTCATAATATGCAATTCAATGCTAATTTGATGTGTAATACTCAATCTGAGAGTACTCCTATTACTTTGTTTCCTGATACAAGTGCTAATCAATATGTGACACCCGACAATAGAGATGTTCACAATAAAGATTGTCTTTACATTATGTTTGAGTTTTCTACCACCTCATTGCCTCAAGCTTTCTTGATTGCATATCAATCCACTTCTGCTGATGTCTAACACTGTCGACCTAGGCATCCTAGTTCATGTATTTTAAGTTTCTTGGTATCAAATTAAAAAGTGTCATATATATCAAAACATTTTCATTTTGAGTGTTAGGCTTGTCTATTAGGAAAATCATTACATCTGTCTTTAAGAACTACGGGTCACAAAATGTCGGCTCCTCTTGAATTATTTTTTAGTGATGTTCATGGACCTTCCCTTAGGTTGTCCTCAGATGGTTTTTAATATTTTGTTATATTTGTTGACGCTTATACGAATTATATTTGGTTCTTTTCTTTAGTTGCCAAATCTGATGTTTCACTATTTTCATCAATTTCAAACTCAAGTTGAGCGTTAGTTCTCTTTAAAAATTAAATCTATTCAAACAAACTGAGGTGACGAGTATCGTAAATTAAATACCTTTCAAATTTATTGTCATTCACTATTGTTCATCAATTTCAAACTCAAGTTGAACGTCAGTTCTCTTTAAAAATTAAATCTGTTCAAACAAACTGAGGTGATGAGTATAATAAATTAAATACCTTTTTCAAATTTATTGGCATTCACCATCGTTTGATCTGCCCATATACTTATGAACATAATGGCATAGTTGAACGTCAACACCGATATATTGTTGAAACCGACCTTACGCTTCTGGATCAATGTAAGCCCCTCTAAAATTTTGGCGATATGCATTTGAAACTTTTGTTCTTAATTACAAGTCACCTTTTAAATGTATTTTTTGGTCGACTCCTGACTATAGTTTTGCTTCGCACTTTTGGGTGTCTTTGGTTTCTTTTTCTCCATCTGTATAATGCTCATAAACTCGATTTTTGTTCCTTTCCTTGTATTTTTCTTGGTTACAACACCTCCCACCTAGGTTATCACTATCTCGATTTATCTTTCCATCGTATCTATATGGCCCATCATGTTCGATTCAATGAACACACTTTCCCTCTAACAACTTCTAAACATAATAACTCTCCCACACAATCAAACACCAGAACATGTCTACCTCAACTATTCCCCACATTCCCTGTGTCCTCTTCCCATTAATCATTGTTTTCTGCCTCTGTTTCCCCTGGCCAACCTGTATCCACTACACCAGCCTCATTTGCCCTGTTTTGAATCCCCTCATGAGCTATAGTCTGCTTCTTTTATCTCCACATGCATATATTTATTTTTGTTGATAAATGTCCAGGTATAGGTTTGGCTCCAGCATCTCATCATGCTTCACCATAATTATTAGCGTTGTAATAGACTAGTTCCATATTGGCTTGCCCACTATTAGACACTTCTTCTTGGCTTGGTTCAGACTTGGCCACCTCACCAACAAGTCTCCCTATTATTTCTCCTCCTACTTTGAATTTAGTCACTGATATCTCGCATTTTGATCTTCAACAGGTCTTAGACAATGGTGCTCTAGCATCTCTTCCTCTAGCTCCTCGCTAGTACACCATTGTTCTTAGGTCACGAAAGGCCAGGATGACTAACCTCAGTGTCACCTCTACTTTGGGGCATTCATGTTCCCTTACCCACAAACCTTTCACCTTTTAGAAGGCACATTGCTCATTATCCTGGAAACAAACTATGCAAGAGGAAATCCAGGCTTTGCATGATAATGGTATATGAACCCTAGTCCCTTACCAGCCCTTTTATGAACTTAGATGGAAGTTGATAGGTTTATATGATCAAACAGCGCGCCAATGGTAATGTTGAGAGATACAAAGCCCGACCGGTGGCTCGAGGGTTTACTCAGCAAGAGAGGATTGATTATTTCAGACATTTAGTCCTATAATCAAGCTTACCACCATCCGGTTAGTACTAACAATCGCTGTCTCGAATGGTTGGCCGATCCATCAGTTGGATGTTCACAATACTTTCCTAAACGACATCCTTTAGGAAGAGGTATACATGGACCAACCCCCTGGTTTTGTTCACTCTATTTTTTCTACTCATGTATGTCGTCTTCATAAATTATTATATGGTTTTAAGCAAGCACCTCGGGCCTGGTACAAACGATTAGGTGAGTTTCTGCTCTCCATTGGTTTTCAAGCATCCAAGGCTAACACCTCTCTCTTCATCCTCTCTTTTGGTGGTGCTTTATTCTATTTACTTGTGTATATTGATAATATTATGTTGACCAGGAGTAACTCTGAGTTACTCCACTGATTGATTGCTTTACTTAGCTTAGAATTCAAGTTTCGGGATTTAGGTACTATGCACTACTTTTTAGCATTGAAGTAAAAACCACCTCTATAGGCATTCTACTAAGTCAACAAAAATATACTACTTATATCATTCGATGAGCAAGTATGTCATCCTCTAAATTGGTTGACACTCATTCATCCCTTTTTTCTATGTTGACCATCCTGTCAGGTGCTCCGTACTCTGATTCCACTAAGTATAGACAAATTGTTGGTACTTTATAGTATCTTACTTTTACTAGTCCTGATATCTGCTATGCTGTCAATAAGATATGTCAATTCATGCATGCTTCCACTAAGGACCGCTAAACGACTATTAAATGTATTTTACGGTATCTTTAGGCTATAATATCTTATGGTTTACATGTTACTCGAGGGTCTTGCATGTCCCTCAATGGATTTACTAATGCAGATTAGGCTAGTAGTGTTGACAATAAAATATCTATTGGTATTTATCTGGTGTATCTCGGTAATTCTTTTGTCTATTGGAAATTTAGGAACTAACATACTGTTGTTAGATCCTCTACAAAAGTGGAATACAAGGCTTTGGCTGATGGCACTACTGAAATCCTATGGTTTTGTTCGTTAATGTCAAAACTTCGTCTTCCCTTTCCAACTATGACTACCTTGTGGTGCGATAATTTAAGGGAACGTTTCTGTTAGTAAATCCTGTCTTTCATGCTCGAACTAAACATATTGAGGTTGACTACCATTTTGTTCTTGATCGAGTTGCCAAGAAGAATATTCAAGTTCGATTATCTCTTTAAAGGATCAACTAGCTGATGTCCTTACCAAACCGCTACCGTCTGCACCTTTTGCTCATTTTTTATTGAAGCTTCGAGTGGAATCTCCCTCTTCAGCTTGAGGGGGCATATTACGGAAAACTTATCATATACATATTGTAATTATCATGTGCAGTTTTTTCCACCATTACTATTGTACTCAACCCTAAACACACACACAAAGGATGGTTGCTGCTACTCATACTATGCAACCATTACTATTTCATACAGTTATATCATTTCTTCTATTCCCTAACTTGCAAAAAACATGAAAACAAAATCTCAAGAACTGCTAAGGCCCTTTTTCTAATAATCAAACACATTCTAATCAACATGAAAATGCAAAATCAAACCAAATGGAAAAAATATTATCAATTTCGATCTACTTTTCATGGCATTAATGAATTTAGAAACCACCTCCATTGAATTCTTTTTTCATAGATGAATCCATAGACATTAAAATCAAAGTATTTGGTTTATCTCTCTTTAATTTTTACCAGTGACTCTCTTTCTCTTTTCTCAATATCCAAGGATTGTAACGTAAAACAAATGAAGTTTAGACTAAAACATAAAATAAAAAAAATTAAAGGGATCAAATATAAGAAAAAGTTAAAATTAAGGGACCAAAGGTTAGATATATATGCCTATTAAACAATAAACATGGAAAAAAGGTTTTCAATTACTGTCAATGTCAAATTTGGTCTATATTTTTTTTTTAATTTCATCATTTGTGAAAATTTAAAACATTTCCATGTAAAATCAACATGTCACAAAATTCTAAAAAAATTTGCAGTAGCTTAGGCATGTGTAAAAATGAAATCTATAGTGAATTGAGAAATTTAATAAAATGAAAAAAGAACTTTAGGGTGTCAAAATAAAAGAATCTACAACTTGAAGATAAAAGTAAAATAAAATATAAGGGACCAATAATGAATTCAGACAATGTTATCTAACGTATAAATTGAATTGTAAGGGAATGAGTAGTGGTGCTATAGTAAAACAACAACCTTTTTCAGTTTCTTCATTAACTAGTGGTAAGCAAGACTTGTAATAAGAAGAGAGCAAAATTTAAAATTTAAACAATGAGATATAAAAAAAAGCTACATGACTAAATGATATCCATCTCTTTTGTGTATTTATTTTATTTTATTGGATAATGAATAATATTTTTGGACTAATTTGTACATCAATCAAGATTATTATTTTATTTTATTAGATAATAAGTAATATTTTCTTAACTATCATTTTTTGAGATTTCATGT
>Ga0325404_1008494_pt1 | contig 10560 bp, 6 predicted proteins | sample PopdelMetagenome_18_FD_205664 | JGI IMG/M metagenome (GOLD analysis project Ga0325404, IMG submission 205664) | Populus deltoides microbial communities from Bellville, Georgia, United States - Xylem-Control-R1 | ecosystem: Host-associated > Plants > Phyllosphere > Stem > Wood/Secondary xylem...
TATATCAACCTCTTCTCCTAGGTTAATATGAAGTAATCGATTACATTACAACTTCGTATAACAAAATCAACTTTTAAATACATTTCTTTATAAAGCAAATGATAGATATACATTATATAATATTTCATAATTTTCAGTATTATATTTTTTATGATATTCTTTTTTAATTTAAGTGACAATTGTATGTATTTACTTAAAACAAATGACTTAATTATGACCAAATATCAATAAAATCTTATCATAATTACAAGTAATATTGATACAATTGACTTTGAAAGTTACATAAATGTCACTAAATATAATAAAGATAATTGCTTAAAATATCACACATAATTTTCTCTCCTATCTTTTCTTTCTTAGGCTTGGCTACCCACATATTTTTAGCCTACATGCATGCATGTCAGGCACACATATCACACCATCCTGTCTAGCCCGTAAACCATCTTCTTTAACTCTCTCAGGCCACCACTTTCACCAGCTACACAAGATATCCCTTTTCTAGTGCTAGTGATCACCATAATCTCTAGAGACATAACCATTGTACTATTACAGCCGGCTTAATGCTAATGAAAACCTTGAGGATGAAAACTATGAATGAAATATTTTAAAATATTTATAAATGGCGAGGACGATCAGGTATGAAGGCATAGGACTCTTATGACAACAAATATACTTATACTAAAAATCCATGCTTACACTCTCAAGTTTCTTGCTTCTGTAATACTTTTATTAAATTAAGTATTAAAGAGTCTGTTTTGTAGGTGATATATAGCTACCTAACCCAACAACCAATCCACTACTAGCTGTGAAGGATCAAATCCATTTGAAGTTCATCAATACCTAATATTTCCTTCAAGAGTATGATCTCGCATGAGTCTTTGGGTTCAGTGATTTTTAAGGGCATATACGTACAAGGGAAGGGCAGTGGCTTTCCACCGGGACAACAAGGACGTGGTGTGCTTAATTGTGCTTCCATGACAATTACATCTCGTGAAATATCCAGATCTGCCGAGAGTTGGAAAGTTATCGGTCAGCTTCCATATAAATTTTGCCATTATATAATTCGGAAGAATTAATGATATTTCCATGGATGGGATTGAAGAAACAAGAGGTCCCCTACTCGTGGAAGTCAAGTCTTAAGAAAATCTTGCATGAGTGATGGTGTCGGAGGAAGCTAAGGTAGGATACAACCGCTGCAGATCAAGTTTTACAATGTCAGACCTGAGACCAAAGAAGGACAATTCTAAAGGGGTGAATTGATCCAGTCAGCAGCCAACGTGGTGGTTTGTCAACTCTATAATACAGTCAATTCAACCCGTATGACATTTTCTTTCCACTTATGGTGGTTGCTATAAATACCTTCCATGGCCTCCCTCCATCTTCATCCATCATCAACCCTCTCCTCCTACATACAAAGAAACCAAAGAACAAAAGAAATCAAAGAAACCCCATATTATAATATGGCCTCTTTAAGAGCTTCAGGCTTGCTATTCTCTTCATCTTCTTGTAGCTGTTCAAAGGGAATCAATGCTGCCATTTCTGTCCCTAAACTTCCAAGGATTCGTTTCCCAGCTACAAAAACTCCATTAAAATTAGTGGAGGAACTGAATTTAAGAAATGGGTTCACAAGTACAATCCCATCAGAAAACACAGGACTAGATCAATATTAGCCAATCAAGTCTACAACTAGTACTACAGCATCAGCCAAGCTTTATGCAATCCTAGAAGCTGTTGCTGATAGAGTTGAGATGCACAAAAACATCGGCGAGCAACGTGACAATTGGAACAAACTTCTCTTGAATTCCATTAATATGATCACTCTCACAGCTGCAACTATGGTTGGTGTTGCGGCAGGTGGTGCAGCAGGAGCTCCTCTTTTGGCTTTGAAGTTATCATCAACTCTTTTATTTTCAGCAGCTACAGGGATGTTAATCATCATGAACAAAATCCAACCTTCACAGCTCGCTGAAGAGCAAAGAAATGCAACAAGATTGTTCAAGCAACTTTATTGCCAAATTCAAACTACACTTGCTCTTCGCGATCCTACTGAATTAGATGTGAAGGATGCAATGGAGAAAACATTGGCTCTTGACAAAGCTTACCCTCTTCCTTTGTTAGGGAAAATGATTGAAAAGTTTCCTGAAAATTTTGAGCCTGCTGTCTGGTGGCCTAAACCACACGAATCCCCAAGGAAGCAGCACAAAACACAAGCGAAGAACGGGTGGAGTGAAGATCTTGAAAAGGAAATGGGGGAGGTGATTGAAGTGATAAAGAGAAAAGATAGTGAAGATTATATGAGACTAGGAAACTTGGCATTGAAGGTAAACAAAATTATGGCCATCTCAGGCCCATTACTTACAGGCATTGCAGCTGCTGGATCTGCCTTTGTAGGCCATGGATCATGGGCAGCAATAGTGGCAGTGACAGCAGGTGCTTTAGCTAGCACAGTCAATACATTCGAGCATGGATGGCAAGTTGGTATGGTGGTTGAGATGTACAGAAACTCTGCTGGATTCTTTAAACTTTTGGAGGAATCAATTGAATCCACAATTCCAGGAAAAGATTTGGAGAAAAGGGAAGATGGAGAAATGTTTGAAATGAATGTTGCATTGAAGCTTGGAAGAAGCTTGTCACAACTTAGAGATCTTGCTAGAAAATCATCTACTTCTCATGTACATGGAAGTACCCTAGATGAGTTTGCTAGCAAACTTTTTTGATAGTATTAGACCTCTCTGTCCATAACTAATTCACATTCTTTTAAAAATTCTTTCTGTACATCAAAGTAACATGTACAGATCAACCCTTAATTTCTTTTGTAAATGATATTAAATTTTTTTCATCAAGATGTTATGTATGAGAAACTTCTCTCTTACTTTGCAAGCAGGATAATTACCACTAAATTCATGAGATTTGATATCTAAAATGTAAAGGGAATCAATGTTCTTACATTTTACATTTGTTCCAAGTGGCTGTAGTTCGAAGACAGCATTGTCAAAGATTACAATTTTCATATATTCTTGTCCCTATGCTTACGGCTAGTTATTAAATATATGTTTCTCAAGCCCTCAAGTTATTGAATAAATATCCTAGTTGATTGAGCCGTCATTTAAGCCACGAAATTCAGAGGTTGGTCTTTGTGTGCTTTGATTCAAAGCTGTAATTTTTTTATACATTCCAAGAAGAGAAATGTCAAAGTATAAAGTTTTGAATAATCAGATGTCACAGCTTTTTTATTTTAATGAGATGTGAACAGTGAAACGTAGAATGAATGGACTTGAATTTAATTTCAAGCCATTTACAGGGCTTATAGAACCAGTCCAATATGGCCCAAACAGAAAATCAGTCAAAATTGGTTGATTTCAAATTGTTTTTTAAACTATTTTTAACTTGAAAAAAAATATTAAATAAAATTTTTATTATATAATATTTTAAAAAAATATATAAAAAAATATTATTTAATACAATTAAAAAGACTGTTTCCGCATTACCAAACTTTAGTTGAGATTATGAGTATCTCCTTTCGTCATAAAAATTGTATGGATGAGATGTCCCAAGTCCTCTTGGGATTGTTATTGGAAACACCAATAGTGGATAAACAAATTGTTCATGGTCAAGGGTTAAAAATAAATTTGAGGATTTATTCAAGCTCTTGAACAGTGGCCGCAAATGAAGATATGTTTGAACATCCTGGTGGGCAAGCGCTTTGTGCTTTTGCTTTTCTTATATTATGGGCTGACTCCGTCGCCCATCTCATCTTTCCAAAGCATGGTAGCTGCAGATGTGTATCGGTCAGCAGATATTCGGTCTATTACAGAAAAGGTCTACTACAGAAACTCTAAAATACGTTGGAATTATATATATCCTTTGTTGATCAAGAGACGATGGCCTTGGACTCGCACAGTTGATTCTCACAACTTTTGAAAGCCACTTTGCTTTTCGTGTAGGCTTTTAGAAAGGCTTTGGATTTTCTGAAGGTTTAAGAGGCTTGGAAAAACAAGCCATCGGCTTAAAAATAGTCGAAGAAACCAGCCGAGAGGCAATGAGCTTGCACAGCTGATTTTCACGTCTTGGGAGCTGTGTTCAGCAGCAGCTTAGACATGGGGATAAAATATTCGCATAGCTAGTTATAGCTATCCAATGCAGGTCCTCGTGTATAGTAAAACAGAGACATGACAGTTGACACAGCTTTTTTAAGAGCTTTTAAGCCACCATACTAAAACCACTACCTATATACAGGAAAGGCTCACAAAATTCTTTGCCAAGCAGTGTAAAGGGGCGACGGGCGCTTGAAATGAGCAACACACAAAGAAAGTAGATGTGGTTTTCATTTATTATCATGAAATTTGTTCTCATTTGGAACGATGTAACACAATCATTCCTGTCAACTAATAATGAAAATATGAACAAGATACAGAGAACAACTTGGAGACAGAAACAGGGGAGATTTCGTGGATCGAGTTCATCGAAAACAGGTCAAAACAGGAACCAATTAGAAAATGCAGGAACTGAAGTACGAAACCTGAGTTAAGATGGCTTGTAATATTTAGTTGGTACAAATGGCTTTTTTGTGACAACCCCATCGTAGGCCTTCCCACGTACCAGTATTTTCGCTTTGGTGCCTGCCTTGTGGAAACCAGATTTCACGTACCCCATGGCTATATTTTTCTTGAGGCATGGGCTAAATCCTCCACTAGTAATTTCTCCAATGTTAGTCCCTTTCTCATCCTGAATCTCACTGTGGGATCTAGGAGGTGGACCAGTAGAGCTAAATCCTACAAGCCTGACTTTTGGACCTTCTGCAAGTTGTTTGAGTATTACTTCAGCACCCAGAAAGCCGCCTTCTGCCTTCCTTCTCTTCCCTATCGCCCAATTCAGTCCTGCCTCTACTGGTGTTATGTGCTGTTCCATGTCATTACCATATAAGCACAGCCCAGCTTCAAGTCGGAGACTGTCCCGAGCACCAAGCCCTGTCAACCTTACTTTTCCTTCAGATTTTTCTAGGATTGCTTTGGCAAGATCCACTGCATTCTCTGAAGGAACAGAAATTTCAAAGCCATCTTCACCAGTGTACCTGAAAATGTCAGCAAAGAGGCAGAAGAAATCCATCATGTCCAGTAAGAAAAACGTAAACATGGTTTAAATGACATTATTTACTAATTTCTTCTTCGCGATGTCAAAATAAAGGGGTACAGTTATAGACAATTACCATGTTCCACTCATTTTGTTGCAAAATAAAGAATAGGGGAAATTAAGCACGCTCAAAACGCAACGTCAACAAGAGAGCTATTCTTAAGATCTTAATGCTACATATAAATGGTCATAGATGTGCATTCCATATTTGAGGACATATAAAGTAGGAGAAACCAAATGAAGCGTACCCTGTCCTAGTAATAAAGCAGCGCGCTCCATTGATGTCTGTAATACGGAACTCCCCAAAGTATACCTTGCTCAAATCCTCTTTTGTCAGGTGTTGGAGAACAGGGGCAGCAAGAGGACCCTGCACCACAAAAAAAGAGGAAATTCCGTATGGCCATGATATCAGGACACCTATGCTCCTGAAAAGGTTTGGCAGTGGCAAACAATAGAAGAAGAAAGAGTAGTTCAAAGCACAAAGGTATTATTACAATGTGGGATAGAATACATTTCAACAACCTGCCAGACATGCTTTAGTTGTATACTAAAGTCACGAATTACTTGAGAGCTGGATTCAAATAATTAATTTTGCAATAATTCAAGAATATCAAGACACAATAAAAGATCCAACGAGGAAAAAAAAAAAGAAAACAAAAGAAGGAGAGACAAAGATAAGAACACAAAATTGACCTGGAGGGCAAGAAGAGATCTCTCATCATGGATGTGCCATGAGACATCTCCACCCTTTGCCTTGAATGACTTCATATGTGCCTCGATGTGAGCAAGATCCTTATCTCTACACCCTGCATTCACAACTATGTACATGTGATCATCCGTCACCTTGGTGATCACTGAATCATCAATTGCTCCTCCTTTCTCATTAGTAAAGACAGTTAGAGTCCCAGTTCCAGGTGCAAGTGCAGCAACATCAGCAATAACAAGTTTCTCTAGGAAAGGAACACAGTCCTTTCCCTTCAGGCTAAACCCACACATATGTGAGACATCAAAAAGGCTACCATTCTGTCTACAATTCACCGTCGATTCCATGATGGAGTCCTTGTACTGAATGGGCATGCTCCACCCAGCAAATGGCACCATCTTGCCACCATTAGCAACATGGAAGTCATAAAGGACAGTCTTTTTCAGCTCAGCTTCTGAGGCAAAGTATCGACGTCCCACAGCCTTCTTATCAGCCTGAGCAAGTCGGCGGGTTATTGATAGGCCAAGTTGCCACAAACCTCCTCCCCTCATCTTCTTAACAGAGTAAATCTAATCAAAACAACAATCATATGAACTCTTTGATACAACTGGTGACACCGAAATGAACATACCATAATCAGCGCAGGCCAAATACAGAATAAAGGTTTGATTTTTATCATGTGTATAAACATAAAGATTGGATTTTGATCATATATATGTTCACATATAATCAAACCACAAAGAGACAAACGATTGCAGCAACTTAAAATCAGAGCAAAAGGGATCACAAATATGTTAGTGTCTGAGAGAGGAGAACACAAGGAAACTAGGACATGATTTACAAGCCACTGACATTACCTATCACAAAACGAACCAAAACATGCAATCCAGGCAACACACTAGCAATCAAAACAAAAATGACAAATCTTTCACTTCCCATTTCCAAACAATATCTCAAAACACAATCAACAATCTAAAAAGAAGCCAAATGCAAAATTGAAAATGGGTTTTCTAGATCTCCTTCAAATACTCTTACTCACAAGAAGCACCATCATTCAATCTCAAACCCTTGTAAATAAATCACATATAAAAAGAGAAGATGCAATCTTTACAGCATAATTGCATAGCAAATGTCATGAACATGAAAACAGAACAATAAATAGAGAAGCTTACATGGTTGTTCTTGGTGGTGGTGAGTGTTGTTCAAAGGAAAGCAAATCTTGGAGAGCTCAAAAGAGCATCTCATGCAGTGGAGTCTAGATGGATAGAGAGATAAAATATGGCCACTCTTATATGTGTTGGACATTATACTATGTTTTTTGTAGCAAGGATGTTTGGCTGGTGTGTGTAGTAGTGGGTGGAGGAGGGTGTCTCTGCCAAATCAAGATACAGCCATCTCTACAACCCCATCGCTAGTGAGTGGTGCTTAGGACTATCGACTTAGCAGCCCCATCTTTTTTGTTTTTTTTTCTTGTTTTTAAGGTTAGAATATTTTCATATCAGCTATCTTATAATAAAATTGCATTATTTAGATATCTTGACAATAAATTTTTCTCATTTGTTCCTTCTAAATTTGAAGTTAGTTTTTTAATGTTTTCCTATAGTTATTAGCATTTAATCTTGGAGTAAGAAAAATGAATTTCTTGTAAACTTATTAATATAAGTATAAATAGTCTATTTTCGAGGAGGTTCAAAAATCAAACTTAAATTAGTTACATATATATATTAATTTGAGAATACATATTCAACCCTAAAAAATAAATTAAATATGAAATAATAGGTTTAATTATTATTTAGGAAAAAAAATAAAAGAAACAGAAACAGAACATACTTGATTTAAAAAAACAGAAAAAAAAAATAAATCTGTTTACAAAACAATTTTAAAATAAATTCAAAGAATTTTCATTACCAACGATACGCTACGGTTTTCAGTTTTCAGTTTTGTCACTATCTTTTGCTTGTTAAACTGTTACTCATTGCAGCTGTTGCCATAGATTCATGTGTACCTATTAGAACTTAGTATCATTAACAGTATATAGAGGAAAAGAGGAGAGGAAAAGAGAAGAGGAAAGAGGGTGGTAGGTGAGATTTGAGAGGATTCCATCAAGTCAGGGAAAGGCAATTGGCAGTTCAAATTTGGCTGCTGTATCTTGTTCAATTTCTCAGGCTAGCTTGATTTCCATTTTCAACAAGAGTCAAGGTGAGACCTTGTCGGGTTGCATGCATTTAGCAGGAGGCTAAGGATGATCGTGTAGTTTTGGTAAATGGATCTGGCTATGCTATGCTGACAAGTAGAATTAAGTTTTTATCTGCCATATCCTTTGCAGATCAAGTTCTGTGGGTATTTATTTTCCACAATTAGGACTGCAAATGAATTCTCTATTTCTTCTTTCTATATACGAACGCTCCACAATCTTGTCAAAATCTGAAAACGAGTGGCAAGAAATTTGTTGTCAAGAACAAGGCAACCCCATCCGTCAGTTCTACAAGATTTTCCCTATAATTTCAGTATTGTATCTCATGCTTAAGACATATTGAAAGATGATCAAACTCTTCGAAACTAAACCAGAAAAAAGAGAATAACTTGTTCTTTTACTCCTAACCATAATACCAACAAGTGTTTGGTGAAACAGAGAAGAAAACAGGATCCAAATCTGAGTCTCAGTGTCTCACCCTTAATAATTACCATAAAAATCACTTCCATGTTGCGTTACAATTTGATAATCACAAGCATTTGTTCATGTTTTCTAGCATTTGCAATCGCTGCTTGAAAAAATATGCTTATGAAAAACTAGAAATTATAGCTTATTCTTAACTAAGATTTCAGAATAGAGTGGGACTCGTGTAAAAAATCATTTCCATGTTGCATTATAATTAGCTAATCACAAGCATTTTCTCATGTTTTCTGGCACGAGGTTTTTTTTTATTTTTATCAAAGACCTTGTTTAGTTAAGTGCGTGTTTGTCATTATGCTAGTTTTTGTAATTGAGATTTGAAAAAATAGCAGGTTTAACTGTAAATTATAACTTTTTTTTTAAAATAAAATTTAATACAGTTCTTAGTATGAGTGATGCAAATTATGATGGATTTTAAAATGATTATTTAAAATTGTGGTACCAGTGACGGTTTAAAGTGTTTTTTATTTAGAAATACATTAAAATAATTTTTTTTTAAAATTTTTTTTAATAATAATACGCCAAAACGATATAAAAATATATAAAAAAAATTATTTTTTAAAAAAACCCTTAGTCTTTGACTTCCAAAATCTATTTTGGATTACTGTGCTTTCTTTGATGACTTTTTATGAAACTATTGTGCTTTTGTAAATTTTTCCTGCTAGTCTTTTATTATTGCAGCTGCCACAATATTTGTACAAGTATATTTTGTTTAACTTGTCACTTTTAAATTATTGATTGCAAGGTGGTAGTAGGATGGTTACAAGCTTACAAGGAAAATTATTGCGAGGAGTTATTGACATTCTTAAAGCTCTAGCTTCCATGTTTGCTAGCAATTGAACTACTGTGGAAACTAGATGAACTAAAACTAAATATTAACCAATCAATATAGATATGTAACCCTTCGGTATTATTTGCAAAAACATCTAAGAGTGTTCATGAACTAGGATGTAAAAACATTATTAAAAATATATTAAAATGATATATATTTTTTTATTTTTTAATATTAATATATTAAAATTATTAAAAAATTAAGGAAAAGAAAACGGGTTCTTAAATATCGAACTTTGCCACGCAAATTCCCAGCAAAGGACAAAGCTTTCAAAGTCACAGTCACCAATATAGCGATTCTAACAACAATAACCAGAAAAAAATTATGGTGGAATCAAGCTATCATTGGAATCTGTCATAGCCATTCAATAAATTGGTGGCTTAAGTACTTCCCCATATCATTCAAAGAGATTCTTTCTTTCTTTCACTCTTTATTAACCAACCAACTGTCCATACTTGAGTTTTCATCAAATTGTCGATTGCATCATTACCCTCTTTGCTATATTGCTGCTAATGAGCTTATCTGAATCTAGATAAGGTAAAGTTCATTTCTTTTGATATGTTGCTTCTTTATTTTTATTTTTAAAGTTTGTTGTGTTTTAATGGCGTTGGAGTTCAAAGATTGTATTTTTATGGCCATAATCCTTAGAGAAGAAAAACCCATGTCTTTGTTTGCTTGATTTTTATGGTTGTAATCTTATTGGAACTGAAACCCATGTTTTTGTTTGCTAAACTTCTGGTTGGTTGCCTAGAAACATGAGGGTACTAGAGAAGGAAAGTGATATGGAAGTGGCACTTGATGTGTTTGTAGGTTATGAATGTTCATAATGAGAATTTGTTTATAGTTATTAGCTAATGAAAAACTACTAAGCATAAGCATGAAGTCTATAGCTTCAATTTTCTTATAGTTGATGAAGCACAGAGGATTATGGAAATCAATTAGAAGCTTCTTTTGTCTAAATGAGAACTCAAACTTCAACAACAGAGTTAAAACTTGAACGTTAATACCAGACTTTTTGTTTGGGGGTGGGGGGGGTAGTATTGTTTTCAGTGTGTTTCAGCTAAACAGGATCCTGAAACCAATTTTGGGACACGAAGACTAAGTGTTGATTTAATATCATCTAAGCAAGGATTATGATTATATCTGAATTTCGTTGTCTCCTTAAACAATATGGGTGTTTGTCTTCTGTTTTGAAGGTAATGAATTTATGATGGTTTAGCC
>Ga0325404_1008496_pt1 | contig 10556 bp, 8 predicted proteins | sample PopdelMetagenome_18_FD_205664 | JGI IMG/M metagenome (GOLD analysis project Ga0325404, IMG submission 205664) | Populus deltoides microbial communities from Bellville, Georgia, United States - Xylem-Control-R1 | ecosystem: Host-associated > Plants > Phyllosphere > Stem > Wood/Secondary xylem...
ACCTACCACATGAAACGACATCCCAACTTTCTCGTCCCCTTAATCACCGTTCATTTTAAGATCAACGACCTGAAATGGATTGTGCTAAACTTCCTAACTAAGTACGGAATCCCTTTTTTTATGCTTTTTGCTTATTTCGAACCCTTGAAATAAGGGTAAGAACGGGGAATGTTTCCTGTGTTTGGTTATATGGACACGCTCTCTTTTTTTTTAAAAAAAATTTATTTTTTAAATAGTTTTGATATAATAATATCAAAAATATTTTTTTAAAAAATTCTAGTTAGGATTTTTGAGTTTAGGATGGTGTAAATTCCTCCATTCTACTCTATCCAATAAAAAATAAAAATATATCAAAATAAATTGCAATGAGTAACTCAAAAAATAAATATGTATATAGGTTGTGCTTGATTACTTTTGTATTATGAATGAAAGCGAAAAAAACATGTTTGGATATAGTAACAAAGAAAAATAAAAATAAAAATAGATATGATTTTAAGATAATTTTAAAGTAAATTTATATACTATTTATTTAAAATAAAAAAATAAATGACATGTCTCTTTTATTTTTGTTTTTTTTAATTTTAAAATAGTAAATAAAAACTATCATAAAGATGCTGAAAAGATAATAATAATAATAATAATAATAATAATAATAATAATATATCTCAGATTAAACGCCACAATATCTCTTTTAGATGAAAGATGCCCATTGTTCTACACTAGAAAGTTTAAGGACTTAAGTGGAACATGATCATATTATAGGGTTGAACATGAAAAATTACCTACCAACAAACACCAAAAAGGGGTCATGACTCATTGGACCAATCCAAAATCAATGGCTAAAACCTTAAAGAATCTACACATTCAACAGCCTAGATTAGAAGTTACCCTTCCAAAGATACCAAGTAGCTTTGCTTGGTCTATGGTGGGTCTTTACAAGTTGACAGGTAACCTCTCTCCCTTGTTTTCTATATATTCTCTTCTCTGCTCCATTTCTCGCTCCGTGACTCTCTCTCCTTTTTCTTTTCGCTTCTCAGAAATCAAAATCCGTGAGTAGCTTTAATTTTTTTGTTGCTGTTGTGTAACCCTTTTTTGTTAACGTGTTTTTGTGATTATTTTTCGTAAAAAGTTGGTTTCTTTTTGTGTGATTATTTTTTTTTATATATATATATATATAGTTTTTGTGGTGGTTGGATTAATGCTGGTTAGATTTTGTGGTAATTAGAGTTTAAATGCGTCAGCTTGTTTGTTTTATTGTGTGCTGAACTGGGTTTCAATAAAGTTTCTTTCTTTATTTTGAAATGAAGAGCTAGGTGCAGGTTATTTTCTGTTTTGTTGGTGTAGTTGAGGACTTGAAGGGAAATAAAGGATTTGAAAGTTTTGATCTTTTCCTATATTACTTTGTTGAAATGTAAAGATTGACTAAAGAAATGAGCTTTATTACTTGAGCCAAGGACATTGCATACAGTAGACAACTTATTGTTTGAGTTAAATTTCATGACATTATGTTAGATTTTTTTTATTTATGATTATTGAACATGATATTAGCTTTCTTCTTGATAATGCGTGTTAATCACTTTGGATTAATCTGATTGATTATTTTGGTTATTGTGTTTCCTGAATTGGGCTTGTTTTTTGATTTCTTAACATCAATTTGTAGGTGTAAACATGGGAGTGAACTTGAAAGCAATTCTGGGGTTTGTGTTTCTTTCATTTCTGTTGTTTGCTGTTGTATCATCCGCGTCGAATGATGGTTTGCTTAGAATAGGATTAAAAAAGGTGAAACTTGATAAGAACAACCGAATTGCTGCACGGCTTGATTCCAAAGAGACCTTGAGAGCTTCTATTAGGAAGTATAATCTTTGCGGTAATCTTGGAGAATCCGAGGATACTGATATTGTTGCATTGAAGAATTATCTGGATTCTCAGTACTATGGTGAGATTGGTGTTGGCTCTCCTCCTCAGAAGTTCACTGTGATCTTTGACACTGGTAGCTCCAATTTGTGGGTGCCATCATCTAAGTGCTATTTATCGGTGAGTTTATGTGCCCTTAATGTTGATGAGTGCATACCAATTGAAGATTTTTGATTGTTTAAGAAGGAGATTAGGAATTGATTGTTGGAAATTTATTAATGGTTTAACTTTGTTACACAGGTTGCTTGTTACTTCCATTCCAAGTATGACTCTGGAAAATCAAGTACCTACAAGAAGAATGGTTTGTTTTTCCTTGCTAATATCAACAATTTCTTAACTGCATTTTGTTATTCATTCCATGAGAAGACAGTTTAGCTTGTTAATTTGTATGTGGTACATTGGGCGTTTATCTAGAATGTTTAGGTCCAAGTAAATATGAAAATGCTGCATATTAATTTATTTTTTGATTAGGTATGTGGTTGCCATGATGAGCTATAATCTGTATAGATACTAACATTAGTTAGGAACTAATGATACCTTCACTGTAATCTTAAACCACACAATGCATCACTAGCTATGATTATTTAGTCTGAATTGCTCGTCATTGCAGTTGCATGAGCTGTATGACAGAGAAACTATCATATGGGTTTTCTTTTTCTTTTTTTTTTTTCAGGAAAAAGTGCTGAAATTCGCTATGGCAGTGGATCTATTTCTGGTTTCTTCAGTAATGACGCTGTCGAAGTTGGTGGCCTGGTTGTGAAAGATCAGGTAATGTTGTCTTTCAACTTATTTGCATGTTATTACATGGTGTGCTTTGCCAGTCTGTTCTCACTGCTGTTTTTGAATTTTAAGGAATTTATTGAGGCAACTAAGGAGCCTAGTATCACATTTTTGGTGGCCAAGTTTGATGGTATATTGGGACTTGGGTTCAAAGAAATTTCAGTGGGAGATGCTGTGCCTGTCTGGTATTTGTCTTATCTTTTAGTTCTCACTGACCATTTAAACATTTTTTATGGTTTGTGTTTGAGTGACACACGTGCTTTTTGAACAGGGACAACATGATTAAACATAGTCTTATCAAGGAACCAGTATTTTCTTTCTGGCTTAACCGCAATGCAGAGGATGAAGAAGGGGGCGAAATTGTATTTGGTGGGATGGACCCGAATCATTACAAGGGCAAGCACACTTTTGTTCCTGTGACACGGAAAGGCTATTGGCAGGTTGGTTGGCTGTACCCTTTTCTTTTCTTAAGAGTTCTCAATAAATGTTTTATCTTTATTTTTCAATTATGTTTCTCATTTTGTTTTACTGTAATTCTTGCTCATAGTTCAACATGGGTGATGTCCATATTGGTGATAAACCAACTGGTAAGTTCTCTCTTATTACCTTCACTTCTTAAATAGAAACTCAAATATACCAGTAGAGCAAAGCTCTGTAATAAGACATATTGTATGTAGCATGTATCCATGTGTCTTTATATATATGTGCTATCTTGCATATGATTCTACACTACCTGTCATTATATTGTCTTATCACCTAAGGATGCTTCTATTCAGGGTATTGTGCCAGCGGTTGTGCAGCAATTGCAGATTCTGGAACTTCCTTGTTGGCAGGTCCAACGGTATGAACAAAACACAAGAATGCTTCAGCTTGTTGGATGAATAATTGTAGATATCTTATTCAGTATACTTTGCTAGCTAACTGTTTAGCTATCCTATTTATTGACCTTGAGTTGAAGTTGTATGGATTGACTAGAACAAAAAAGGATGAAAAAGTAAAAAGCTGTTGATATTTTTCTTCTGTTTGTTTGAGGATTTAAAGATGAGTTCATTCTCGTGTTTTGTTGCCCCTGTCTGGATACAATTATCTGATATGGATTCTGACTTTTAATTGTACTTGCATATGGTAGCTTTTAATTTGATTTTCTTGTAACCTTTTTATGTCTTCAACCTAACAGTGTAATAGACTTCTAGACTGACCTTGTCATAGGCTTTGAAATAATTTTTTTTGATATAAATCATTTAGAGGAAAAATTAGAATCTTCTATGATGCAGATCCGTGGTTCTGTTGTCAATTTGCGTATGCTTAAAATATTTGTTTGTTTCTCTCTCCTTTTCTTCCAGACTATAATTACCATGATAAATCAAGCCATTGGAGCCTCTGGAGTTGTTAGCCAGCAATGCAAGGCTGTTGTTTCACAATATGGGGAAGCCATAATGGATTTGCTACTCTCTCAGGTGAAAACTAGCTTTACTTTTATTTCAGTGTTCTCTATTAACCATGGCTGATAAAAATTTTACCTGAGAAAATGGTTGTGGTCAGCATTTAGAGATTTATTTGTGTTCTTGCCTATGTATTTACAGGCACAGCCAAAGAGGATTTGCTCTCAAATTGGACTTTGCACGTTTGATGGAACCCGTGGCAGAAGGTTGGGGTCTAAAGTGTTCTCTTCTTATGCTTAGGCTTTCACAGTTCTACTTGGATGCATTATTTTTGCTCCTCGATACTGGCCCCTTTTTTGTTTATAGGCCAAAGAAAAGTCATTAAAGTACACCCCTTCTTTCTGGATATTACCCCTTTTCATGGAAGCAAATTCTTGCTGCCATGCATGCTACTGCTTTTGTTACTAGAAAGGTTTACCTTGTGCTGTGGATAGGCAGTTAACTTATTGGTTTGTAATTTTGCTTAGCATTGGCATTCAGAGCGTGGTGGATGAGGGCAATGACATGTTATCTGGTGTTCTTGGTGATGCTATGTGCCCTGCTTGTGAAATGGCAGTTGTCTGGATGCGAAGCCAGCTGAAGCAGAACCAGACACAAGATCGTATATTGGACTATGTGAATCAGGTGAATTAAATGCATTAGTACTTTATATATTAATCAATGAGGTGATAATACATGCATTATTCCTTAATAATTTCTTGGGCCTTCGTGACATGCTTCTCTTGCTGATACCCACGATACTTTTGCAGCTTTGTGAACGTGTGCCAAACCCGATGGGAGAATCAGCTGTTGACTGTGAAAGTGTTCCTTCCATGCCCACGGTTGCCTTCACAATTGGAGGCAAAGAGTTTGAGCTCGCTCCAGAGGAGGTATTGTATCTGAACTCAAGTCTTACCCATTGATACCCCCCCTGTTTATTGGACTTGTTGCAATGCACAAGTTGGTGAAATGAAATGCAACCAGCTAATCATCTTAATAATGAGGTGTCAGTGACATTTATTTGTTTGCTCTAAGAGTTACAAAATTGTGTGATGGTTTGATTGACTGTCACTAAGTTCCTTCTAAGCACTGCCACTTGTATCAGGTTGATAATCTTTACAGCAATTTTAACAGGATTTTAGTCTTGTCATTATGTTTGGATGCATTGCTGTAGTCTAAATTTGTATATCTAGTAGTAATATAGTCCATAGTCTGACAATAGGCTCATAAGGAACTTGGACACCGCCTAACTTTTCCTCCATTTACACATGAAGTGCTCCTATTGAATATGCAACACAACTTACTATTGCATGAAACAATACCCCTTTAACGTACTACATCAAGCATACATATTAATTCATAGAACTAATGCCTTTTTCCTGGTTTGTGATCAGTACATTCTCAAGGTTGGCCAGGGTTCAGCTGCCCAGTGCATCAGTGGCTTTACTGCTTTGGATATACCTCCTCCTCGTGGACCTCTCTGGTACATCATATTCTCAACAAACCTTTTTAATGATCCTAAAAACATGTTTCACTTGTTTTATAACCTTCATCCCATAGTCATAGATGGTCATATGTTCCTTTGAGTCTTACCTATTGATCTTGGGCAATTCAGGATACTGGGAGATATTTTCATGGGTCGTTACCACACTGTCTTTGATTCTGGAAAGCTAAGAGTTGGATTTGCAGAGGCAGCTTAAAGGATATAGTTTGGGGTCTGTCTCATATTTCCCCCTCTTATCAACTAATATGTAATGTACTTTTCAAAAGGTGATGGGAGTCACTGGTGAAATATGAAGGTTCTGGCTCCTACTTAAATTAAACAGATGATATTGTAAATATTCGTTTGCTCGCTTGCTTCTTATCAATTACAGATTGATACAGTATAAAATGGCACATGAATTGAATGCTGTGTAAGTGCTTTATGGCCATCTTTTCCCTTGATGCACGCTGTTCTTATCCAAACCCTTGTCCAGGTTATTTCCTATCTATCCTTAGAAAAGAGGGAGCCAAAGAGTGTTAGGTTATGTTAGGTTACATTAATAAATTTTCACTAGGTTCATGAAATGACTACTGCTCTTCAGGCATGTAATTAATAATTGTCATTTACAGGTCCACAGATTGGAAAGTTTTTAATCTGTTAGGTTTATGCTGTTATCAAACCTTACCTTCCTTTTAACTTCACCATCAGGATAATTGTTTCTAGTCGCTTTTTATTTAGTTAGTTTCACCAAAGATTTTAGGCTCAAATATAGCTCTGTGGGGGCATGGAAAGTGGGGGTCTAGTTTACATGCAATCTACTACTGGGTAGCGTTTGGTATATGACTTGACCAGTGCATTTGCATGTGATTGGTGTGCGTTTAGGATTAGCTAGAAATTTGTTTTCTACTCTTCCTCCACCACCTCATATAGTCATGTCCAGGCTTATCTACTCACCCACATATAGTTGTCTAGTCGTATTTGCTCGCCAATGTTTCTGTGCATCGTTATGCAATATAGTCTTTTTTGCTCACTAACGTTTACTCGGTCCCTGTCACAGAAAAGTCTCTAGTGTCTTACTTTATGCTTGACGTGAGTTGCCCACCTTCATTTGCATATATTCTTTTGGTCACCAAACAACTGAGTGTCCGCACTTGTGCTTCCTCCTCAACTGCCAACTTTGGTGGCTCTTTTCATGGTAGTTGAGAAATTGGCCGGTGAAGACGGGAATGGTGCTAGGAGGGCAAAGAAAGGCCTGCGAAATGCGTTTTCTAACAGTTAATAGCACCAGCACCTCCTGTGGCCAATGAATAGTCCAAGAACGAAGAATTAAGATCATTCGCATGGAAACCACAAAAGGCCACTTAGTTCCCGTTACTTTCTTCTGGCAAAAAAAAAAATAAAAAAAATAAAAAAAATTCACATCACACTGCCTTTTCATGGTCAATTAAGAACAATGATGCACCATGCACGTTTAGTTTAGTTTAGTGTTTTTTTGATGGCATGTATGATGATAAGGGAAATCTTCAATTTCTTATTAACTAAAATTAAATTCTTTTCATGTTTAGAATGAAAAAACAAAAAGAAATAATGCCTTTTCATTTCAACCACAGTTTCAATGTAGACATTGCCGCATAAACAAATGGGGCATTGATTTAATGATCAAAGGTCAAGTGGATCTCACTCGCATGCAAGTGGAGAACAAATTATACATGGATATTCAATTCCCTTTGGTTTGATGACAATGACATGATCAGCAACAGAAAGAGAGATGACATATTGATGTAACTTTTTGAATTTTGTAATAAAAAACATGGAAGCATAACAGAAGGGATACATTAGTTAATGTAATTTTCTTGTCTAATTGGGACCAAACTTCCATTCTAAGCATGATAGGTAGCAACATTGTTGGTGGCTTGGTTTTAGTGAAAATTATTAGGAGCATTGCCAACTTTACATTTTCCTACCATTCCATAAAGAAATTTAAGAATTAATCTACTTCCTTAAATTCTATATCATAGTTTTAAAACCTAATAACCAATTATCTTCAAAATCTTTTTCCCAAAAAAATAATAATCTAAATGACATTATTTTGGTTAAAAATATAAAATCAATTAGTTGACAATTGAATTCTGATCAGATTAGACTCGGGTCGATCAGGCTAATTCGAGTTTTTGATTGGGTCACCAAGTCAGCTAAAGTTTTTTTTTTTCTATTTGTACTTTAACTCGGATAACTCTAATTTCTAGTTCAGCTAGATTTCAGGTTGACCTGCCAGACCAGTTAGTATTTTAAAACAATCATTTATATCAGTAAAATGTTATCCCTTATTGGGATAAAATAATAAAAAATATATATCAAATGATATATTTAAATAACTTATTCAGTTTTAGTTTGTATTTAGTAATTTGATAATGATTATTTTTTAAAATATTTTTTTATTTAAAAATAAATGAAAATAATTTTTTTAAAATTATATTTAATATTAACACATGAAAAAACAATTCAAGTGTGTGTGTATATATATATATATATTAAAAAAATTTGAATTAGGGCCGCAAACGAGGCGAATCATCTCCTACCTCATACTTTATTCTTTCGCTAGCTTTTTCACTTTCTTCCTCTCACCAAAAGCATGTAATGTTAAAGACGGGCGCCGGCTGTCCCGCAAACTTTGTCAGCACATAAAAACTACATCTGTGTGATCTTTACTATTACCAGTTGTTAGCTCTCTATCTCACCTTCGGCAACAACTTGCAAACAATGTAACTAACATTCTATCAGCCCATTTTAATTTCCCAATATTTGATCTAAGAAAAAACCCTAGTGAATATTAATAATCCCTCCTGGGAAAGAAAGCAATCAAAATCTTATGTCTTTTTCCAAGTGGGGTTTCAAAGTAGCAGCAGCAGGTAGGAAGAGTCCAAATTAAATATGTCACAGTCCTGAACAATCAGAGTGTTTCTTCAAGAAATTCAAATGTATATCCTTGTTGTTTAAGGATATTTTACTCCACTTTATGCTACTTTACACCGATTATCCATTCAACGCACCGAAGTGTTTGATCTTTGCATCAGAAAGAATGGGTCCCAAACCTTTTACCGAAAGCCAAACTCGCAGAGGTGAAAGGGAGTGAGTGAAGCCAAGGAATAGGTGGCTGGCACATGAAGAAAGCAACGTAATAGTTTGTGTTACTTGAAAGGAACGTCGGATAGATAGATTCTTGGCTTTTCTTGGGAATTGGTTGCGGCTTTCATTCATTCTTTTGCATTTGCTTTTCTTAGGTGCCTTGAACAATGCCTTGTGAATTCTTCTTGTATACTTCACCTACAATTCTAAGCTAGGAAAGCAACAAATTGCTTCGTCTAGAGTTGTAGGTTTTGGCAAAGGCTATATGATGCTTTAGATCATCCATTCAAATAGCCTGGTGATTTCACTCAAGAGCTAGCAAGCAATTTCTTTTCTTTGGAATGAATATGGTCATAATTAAGAATAAATTAATTGATGGAAAATAATGAATTATAACCTTGATAGAACTAGCTAAAATATGTTAACTAAATATTGAAATATCCTATCAACCAAATTAATTAAATACATAAAATGTAAGATTTTGTTACTGAACACTTCATATCAATTAAGTGATTTTAAACACTATATATTACTTTTTTTAAAAAAAAAGAGTAATGACAAAGGAATTGTTGAAAATGCCCATATTTTAATCTATCATTCTTAATTTTCCATGAGGATCTAGTCATCAACAATGCATTTACAAGTTATCTAAGTTTCTAACATGAGTTTGACAATATACGATAATTCACTCTTGAACTTATCTAAGTTTCTAACATGAGTTTGAAAATCTACAATATATAATGTACTTTTGAACTATTAGATTGTGATATTCTAACAATTCACATAAATTAATAATTTTAACAACCACCACTTTGATCCTTAGGGGGTGTTGTTTTTATAGTTCAACATGTTTTTATTTAACAAATATTAAATTGATGTTTTTCATGTATTTTTTTAATATTTTAATATGCTAATACTAAAAAAATATAAAAATCATCATTATTATTTTATAAAAATACTTTATACCACATTATTAAACACCTCTTAGTAGTAGCATACAGTCATGCTACTATGTAATTAAAGAAGAATATTTCTTGACCTAATTGGCATTTAATCCATGAGTCGACAGCCATTATAAGTAAAGCACTATAATTGACTTTTACTTCAAAATTAATAACAAAACCCAACTTGTTATAGCTAGCTTGGTTCAAGGTATCCATATCATAGCATTATTAGAGGTTTACCTTCGCACATTCATTGTCCACTACGTACCATTAGAGACCTTCAAAAGTCAATTAACAATGGAGATTAAACTAATCTACTCTGTATTACAAACTCTTATGGCCACTAGTTAACCTCTCTAAAGTATGGAATATACCATCCATTGTATGATCCCACGCTCATCAACAAAAGATGTCAACACAAAGCATGCATGTGCTCACGTGATATCTCGTGAACAAGGCATCATTCCATAGCTAATTAAGCTAATGAGCTCAGCGTTAAGATTAAGCAACTGGCCTCCAAAGCCGGCCAAATTTGCTTGCAACCCACCAGCTTTTCGACACCTGGAATAACGGCGGCCGCCCATTGACCACGAAATGTGTAAAAAATAAAGTTGAATGAAGAAAGCAATGTTTCTTGCTTTAAAGCCAAACGTCCCAAGCCAACCACATAACTGTTTTTATAGGTGCTATATATAGAAGCTTGCAATAGCTAGCTACCATAACAAACAATTCAGCTTAATACACATCCTTTAAATCTTTTACCCCCCCATTCTCTCCAAAATGGACTGGACTAGAGGCCAAACCATTGGCCGTGGCTCATCAGCCACCGTCTCGATGGCCAGGGCCAACCAATCCGGTCAAGTCTTTGCGGTGAAGTCAGCTGAGCTA
>Ga0325404_1008498_pt1 | contig 10555 bp, 6 predicted proteins | sample PopdelMetagenome_18_FD_205664 | JGI IMG/M metagenome (GOLD analysis project Ga0325404, IMG submission 205664) | Populus deltoides microbial communities from Bellville, Georgia, United States - Xylem-Control-R1 | ecosystem: Host-associated > Plants > Phyllosphere > Stem > Wood/Secondary xylem...
GTGAAAGAAAGGGTGAATGAACAGATTAACACATCAACATAAAAGGGTTGCTTCGTTTTTAAAGCATTGAATCAAGCAAGAAAAGCAAAGTACGGTACCTGCTGCTCTGCTCAAAACGGGCTCCTACTCCTGTCTTCCCTTTTCTTTTTCTATGCTTACAAAATATTGCTTACATGCATTTGTTTTCGCGGCAATGCTTCGATCCCACGTATTTCGGTAGTTTTTAAACCCGAACCGGACCAACAGCGAAGCACATGATTACAAGTCAGATAGATAAAGATTGCCTAGCTAGCTAGAGTTAATTTATTTTTTATCTTATAAAAACTAAAAATAATATCATTTAAAAAATTAAAAAAATTCAATCGGTATTGATTGGTTTTTCTCAAGCTAACCAATCACGAGTTAACTGAGTTTTTAATTGGGTAATATCATAATAATTTTTTTATTATTTTTATTAAGATTTTGCCATAAATCTAGATCATGAGCAATGAATTAACCTACCGAATCAAATTAAATTTTAAAATAATGGATATTGCCGCAACTAATAAATATGAATTTTTATAAATGAAATCATAAAATATGTAATTTCTTTTATTTGTTTTGCAGTGTTATTAAACTCTAAGCTTCACCTTACGGTTTAATCTAGATTTTCTATTTAAAACTTGTTTAGACTAAGTTTTATATTAAATTTAATTAGAATTGACTTGATTTATCCAGTAAATTAATATGTGATCATATTAATATAATTGAAATTTAAATAAAATTTTGTTTGATTTAAAAAAAAAAAACTTGAAATATATTGTTTGAGATTCACCTGAAATTGACTCTGGTTTTAAATCGGTTCATTGATATATCGGGTTTAATAACTTAAGGACAAAGTATTTTATTGCCGGACCAACCCCTTATTGGTGGTGTTTATACATTAGATGACAAATAACATGGAATTCATCTGGCAACGGACCAAACCTTCAACCTAAGGCGAAGTGTGACCAAAAAAAAAATTAACTAGGGTTAAAACAACGTTAATTTAAATTAACTTATTGACTCGGGTTTATCTCGTAATTTTAGTTTCAAAATGCATGTCATAAAATAAAAAATTATTTTTATAAAAGTAATGTTCTCTTTTGTATATTTTTATATTATATAGTTTGATATATATATATATATGGGAATTAAATAATAAATTCAACTCTCTAATTCTAAATAGACGACATGGACATAGATATAGATAAAAGGAAGTTTCTGTTTACCCACAAATCAAATCGGAAAAAAAAAATTGAAAAACAAGAGAGCAGAGCAGAGCAGAGCAGCAAACCCTAGGCTAGGAGGAGGGCCTTATTTCATCTATGAACAACAAAAACCCTAATTAATTCCTTCAATTAAAGCCACAAACTGCATTATTATCTCGTCTTCTTGAGAGATATAGACAGAGAGAGAGAGAGATTGTAAATGGAGGGAACACCGCATCCTATACCGCGTACCGTTGAAGAAGTTTTTAGTGATTTCAAAGGCAGACGCTCTGGTTTAATCAAGGCTCTTACTTCTGGTTTGTTCTTAATTTTTATTTTCTTGGCTAAATTTACCTTTATATGCTTTATTTCTGTGTTTTCTTTATTGGTTTTTTTTTGTTTTTTAAATTAGTTGATGGGTTTGTTTCTTTTTTGCTTGCAGATGTTGAGAAGTTTTACCAGCAGTGTGACCCTGGTGGGTTCTTCTCTCTCTAATTTTCTTTCGTTGTTTTTGTTATTTTGTTTTAAATTTGTGTATGTTTTTACGTAAATTTTGATGTATTATGTGTGAAGTTTATGATCTTGTTTTTTCAAGGTGTTTTTTTTACTGTTTGCTGTATGAATTTTACGTTTTCTTTTGTTTTCAAATATGGGTATGTTTGAGTGGAGGATGTCTTGAGCTTTGTCTTTCTGTTGCTGTTTCTGTGTTTTCGTTGTTTTTATACACCAAGCGCCGCTGAGTGATTTTGTGAGGAGTGAAAGTACTGTAATATGCTAACAGTGGTTTTGATTTTAACAAAATACAGCTGTGTTTTTCAGTATATAACTTTTTCTGTTCTGAATCCCCAGTTGTTTCTCTTCCGCAACGAGTGTTTCATGCACGGTTTCAATATCCTTTCACCTAAGGCTTGCTGTGACTGCAAACCTCATTGCTGATGGTTGCATAATCGGATAAAATCCCCAATATCTAACGGTTTAAGGTGGCCCATAATATTTTGAGTTTGATATTTGCTGTCAATTGACATTTTTTGTCCACTCATTCTCAAGTGCAAGCCTCATGTGGGAGTACTTCCTTTACCAAATTCATTATTGGCCATGTTATGTTTTCAATATTTGAAATAATCACCTGGAATACAGATTGCAGATCTTTAACATTCAGTTTAAAATCACAGTGAGCAATGTGCAATTCATTACACACCATTTTGAGAAATCTTACCACTTAGGAATTTAGGACATCCATGTGCACGGGTAACTATTCTTGGGGTTTAGCGTCCTCCTCTTGTGGACTGAATTAAAGAAAATATGTGTACATAGACTCGGGAAATGAGTATTATAGCATGTGCATATAGTATCTCTAGTATGGAAGTGCTGGGAAACAAAGATTTTGTTTGTATCATTGTCACAAAACAAGGAAAAAGCAAAATCATTAGTGATGTGGTGATTTCCTGCTTATCTTATGGTGAAGGAATTTCAATTATTATAATTTATTTTTTCTTCCGTGTGCTTTGCAAAATGAAATGCTTTCTTGAGTAGCGATCTTATTCCATTTCATTTATATCTATTTGATCATTTTGAGGTAGATTATGGAGGATATCTCGAACCTGAGCTTTAAAAGAAGGTTGGAGGTCAATGATTTTGTGGAAATTATAGCATGTGCTCCTAGTCCACCTATTACATATATGCGCGTGGAAATCTACACGATTGATTGTATTTATTTTGAATGAATAGGCACATCATGATATCAAATTTGAGTTTGCAGATAAGGAGAACTTGTGTCTCTATGGACTTCCAAATGAGACATGGGAAGTTAACCTGCCTGTGGAGGAGGTGCCCCCTGAACTTCCTGAGCCTGCACTAGGTATAAATTTTGCCAGGGATGGGATGCAAGAGAAGGACTGGTTATCCCTTGTTGCAGTTCACAGTGATTCATGGTTGCTTGCTGTTGCATTTTATTTTGGTGCACGTTTTGGGTTTGGTAAGAATGAAAGGTATGATTGAGTTTTCTTCTTGCCAATATGGCCTTAAGATGCTGTTTTAATTTACAACTGGTTTTGCCAAGTTTAAATTTGAAATATACAAGTGCAAACCACTTCATTCTCTTTTCCCTGAAATGTATAATTTTGCACCTGGTCTTAAACTTATTTTGGACATTTCTAGTTTGGTTCTTTTTATCAACCGAGTGAACTGCCCGGTATCTGGCTTCTTGATGGTGTCTAATCTGTGCATTTTCTTTGGATCAACTTGTTTTTGCATTTCAATTTAGCATCACCTTGCATGTGATCTTATAACTCAGTTATGACCACATGCATAATTGATGATTGATGTGAACCATGAAACATCTGGAACAGACATCTATAAGGAAAAAAATCCAAAACCATGTTCATTAATTTGAGGAATTAAATTGTTTCAATGCTATTTGGAATGGAATCGTTTTCTTTCCATATGCAGTTTGAGTTGTTTTTATGGGCTCAAATCACTCTGGTGCTTCCTTTCTCTTTTGCTTCTTTCTATTTCTTAGTCGTTAGCTTAGACTATTTCTTAAAAAGTGCTTTATTAGTAAAGGGCGCTGATGAAATCTGGTGCACTTTGTAGTTACCTTTCATTATCCTTTACAAATTTAAACATGTCATAAATTTAGCATAAGGCAATGACTCTTTATTTTCATCTTTTTGAGTGTATTAATTCCAAAACATGGTGTTCAATATAGCAGATCTGGAATGATTTTGTTCGCTGTTGATTTAGATGTCTTAAAAAATTGATATTATTGTGGTTTACTCATCTACAAGGACCTCATTTTTTAAATGACATATATAGGGAGTCTTGTTTCTTTATACAATATTCAGAGTCCTAGGCAAAGATTTAAATACTTATCTTGCTTGCTCCAATTGCCTTTTCCCCCAGTTCTCATCTAATTGATTTTAGTTGTTACTCTTCCAAGTTAATCATGTCTTGTTCTTTTTACTGTTTCTACTAGTATCATTTCCATATTTATCAAGTGGGTATTTTAACTTTTTCTGATCATCGTTGCCTGAGGTCTTGGATTCTTGGAGAAGTTTTATTTTTTTAAGTTAGGAAAATGTTGACTTTCCTTCTTTTTAGCTAGTTAAAAATGATGCTCAGATGTGAGATTAACTTATTTGGGATTAAAATCTGAACCATGCATGCTATTTTGGCATAAAATGAAGTGTTTGCACGAACATCAAACTAGTGATCAACACATTTATTCCTCTTACCTTGTATAAATTATTCTGCTTGAATAAGAAATTGTGCAATGGCTCTTCTGCTTTTATTGAATTTACTTGTCCTGAAAATCAGATTCTGTTTACTTGGTTTGCATGAAGTGCTTGTTGAAAACTAGGTAATGAAACCTTTTAACCCAGGAACTGAAAGAATTAATAATACTTGACATATTTCTAGTGATGAAATTTTACATCCAAGTCTTAAAATATATTCCTAGTCATTTAAACTCCTAATCTTTCAGTTGAACTTCCTTTCCACTTATTTTATTTTTGATCCCTTTTCTTATAATTTTGTGTTTCTCCTGTTCTGTGTTTTACCTCATTCTTGCCGTTTTAATTCTTTTCAGATTTATTCTGTGCTTTACATGTAATAGAGCTGAACCTTTTCATATCACAAAAAGGAAGGTTTCACCATGCTCTGTTAATTTCCCTAGGACAAGAGCCATTGGTATTTCAAGTATAACAAATCCCAATGTTAGTCCATGAAACATCCCCCCCCCCCCACTAGCGAGCAACTTGGGATACAAAACACAAATAAGAACATCAATCTAATTGTGATTGAACTTTTGACTTAACAGGAAGAGGCTTTTCCAGATGATAAATGAGCTCCCCACAATATTCGAGGCCGTTTCTGGAAATGTTAAGCAACCTAAGGACCAAACTGCCACTCACAACAACAGTGGCAAAAGCAAATCAAGTGGGAAGATGGTAAGAAGTTACGAGTCACGTTAAAAACTATATGTCACTCCTTTCTCATTACTGTTCTGATTACAATTTCTTTTGCTGTTTGGATGTGGCCTTTAAGCAATCCCGGCAACCTGAGTCCCAGACTAAGGCTATAAAGGTATCCGCACCACCCAAGGAAGACTATGAGAGTGGGGAAGAGGAAGAAGAAGACGATGAACAGGGTGCTACTTGTGGAGCATGTGGTGAAAGCTATGGAACTGATGAGTTCTGGATTTGCTGTGATATGTGTGAGAAATGGTTCCATGGAAAATGCGTCAAGATTACACCTGCCAAAGCTGAGCACATCAAGCAGTACAAGTGCCCAAGTTGCAGTGGCAAGAGAGCTAGGGTTTAAAGTTAGATGCTGGAAGTCAAAGATGAACATCATTTAAACAAAGCAGACAAGGGGTAGAAGTTTTTCTTTAACGTTTTTAAAGTTGATCAGAACCAGTTGTCCACTTTAGTCAATGAATTTGAATAACTGCAGATTGGATTTCTAAGTTTGGCTACTCATTGTTCCTTCTGTCTAAATTTCTTCGGAATTGTGCTGTTAAATAGTTGGTGGCAATTGTAGCTATTTTCTTCATATATCGTTGGTGCATTTTTTCAGTTTGTGGATGCAATGTTTTTTTCTACAGCCTCCTCTCAAATGACTCCCCTCCCCTTCCACCAGATCGAAGCGTGGAAAAGGATTTGTTGTCTTTTGTGTTTCTTGATTCCCAAGAGGGGATTTGATTCGAGGAACCCCAGAGTGTGGGAACGTAGTGTAGGACCGAGAAAGAGAAATTTTTTTTTTTTTTGTTCTTAAGATGCTAGTTGTACATTTTGGTACTATTTTTGCATGAAATATTTTGACCTATCAATTAGTTGGAATTGGAGAGAATAAGTAACCCTGCAAATAGTTTAAAGGAATTGCAATGTTTTTTTCTTCTCTGTTGTTTTCCGTAGTTTGATGCAAACCAGGCTGTGCTTTGGTTTGTGGTTTCAAAAGGTTATAAATTATAAATTTTTTTAATGATATTTATATAAAATTATAGTGCGTAAGGTATATAGATATCGAATCATAGAAATAAACAGAGCATCCATTTCATAAACAAACAGGACAGCCAAAATGGGAATCTATTATTTATTTTTATTTTTAATTACATATATAGCACAAAAAATCACTAAATTTTTATTTCGAATAAAAATGACTTGTCGTCTTTTTTTAAGAAAAAATAAAAAGCCAAGCTAGCATGAAGATGCACAGACTAGTCGAATCAAAGTCCAGAAATCCCTTGTAAATAAATTAAATGTCATTAGCTTGGGACTGACTCAATGTCATGCAATTGGGACTTGGAGATGGAGCATTTGCAACCTATGGAGAAGTTGTATTTGTTCATCAACGCATACAGCATCCAGCAGACAAAGAGAACGGAAACAGTGGCCCCGCCTCCTCCGATCAAGTAGCTCAGATGTCCTCTTGGCACCTCTTTCAAGTTGAACTCTGAGCTGGGGTATAATGCCTCCATCGTCACAAGCTTTGTAGATACCAGGCTTTGGTTGGTCTAGTGGAGAGGTGAAGAGGAAAAGGGCTATTTATAGTGCAAAATCCAATCACAAGCTTTGTGTACCAGGCTTTGGTTGGTTTAGTGGTGAGGTGAAGAGGAAAAGGGCTATTTATAGACAGCAAACAATTCAGGATATTGTAAGGTGTTATCTCTTATTTTAATACTTGAACCTAGGTGCTTCCATGGAATGATGGAACCAACGGACTTACCACTGCTAGTCCAAGCTATAAAACCATTTGCTTTGATGTTGACATGCAGGGTTAGGGTTAGGGTTATTTATTCATGTGGGACATTGCTGAGAAACTCCTGGAAGATTGATTAGGTCTCACCAACGACTAACGGTTGACATTTGTGTATGCGTTCACATATTCTTAAGGAATCGAGTGGAGGAGAAAGGGAAACACAGAGGAAAAAATGGTTTGAGGTAGAACTAGAAATTTATTCTTGTGGGCTTGACGAGATTTATTTAAAAGCTTCAGAGTTTTCTTGGATTTCTTCGAAGGAATGAGGAGGAAGAAAATCAGCCTCGAATCCACTACGAGCCACGAGGAAGATCAATTTTTTAAATAATAATTGATAAAACAACGACCAAGCTATCCCAAGTTAGATTGTCTTATGATAGTTTCCATTGAAGTTAATTTGAACTGGTTGGCAAGCCTTCAGTATAGATCCCAATCCCATGACAAACACCTGCACAATTCCATCACCATGTTCAAAGTCTTGATATCTCAGAAGCAGGATAAAAGTATCTCCAAATACCAAAGTGCTGGCCAAAATCAAGCCTCCATGTGTATTAGATTTGCCCATCTGTAAGAAACACAGAGACATTATCCCCATAATTCACTGGATACTCAAACAAATTGAAGTTGGTCACAATTATAGCCAAAGCCTGGCATGAACTCCTGCAGAACCAGAGGAAAAGAGCATTTATATCCTTTAAACAGATTCATCAATGATCTATCTAAGCTTATAGTTTCGCAATTGAATTGCTTGTAAATTAAGATAACGTTGTACTAACTCATTGAGGAATAACTTCCAAGTTATGGCATATGGGTTAGCGGTAAGATGATCTGACTCCACAATCTTCATGCCATCTTCTTGCCTAGTGCTTGCTTCATCCTGCCTTCTCGGAATTTTCCTTGCATGGACTTACTTGCTTCATCATATAAATTTACTTTTGTAGACCACAGATTGGAAATCTATGACCACTCAACTTATCCATGGTCTGCAGCAGACAATGTTGCCGCCATGCTATGTAGGCAGTTCATCCGTCAACAATTGCAGGCATACTAGTCTCCTATGTCCTACCTAATGGCCTTTTAGATTAATCTTCTTTAATTAAATTAACCTTTTATCAAGTAATTATCAATATGCTCATAACATCACTGCTATCATTGTACTTTAGAGCTCACGATCATCAAAGAAACTGTCCAAATATCCAACGCTAAAGGATCTTTATGCCACTCTCAGCAACAAAGAAAATCAAAACCTGGTTCGCTAACAAGAAGATCAAAACAAAGGCCAGTTTCTCTCATTGTGAGTTCCCACCATTTCTTCTCTCTTCTTCAGCAACATCTCTAAGCACGCAGCTGTTGTTGGCTCTGTGCACCCAAGCCTTCTCATTTTGTTTCCAAGTTTGGCCAACAGCTCATAAATTTCATTTGTTTTATCATGCGATCTATCTCCTACTATAAACCCTTGTAGTAGTATGCATGTTTATAGTTGCCTTCTATACTCCTTCTTCATCATTTCTCTGACCTTCTCAGCATCTCCCCATTCCTGCAAAAGCACACATGTTTGGAAGCAAAAACATAATTTCCTGAGTTTTGGGGTTCAAGCTCAAAGAGCTATGTTTGCAGCAAGTTCCCCTAGTTCAATTCTAATATGGATCCTGCTAGGTTTTAAAAGGGAGCCATGAATTCCTGCGTGTGGCTTCAGTGGCATGCTACCATTCAATCTCTTTGCTTCATCGAGTTTCCCTGGCGTAGCTAAAATCAACCATGAATGCAGAATGATCTACAGATGGGTTTCAATTGATTCAAAAACCTTCTGGCCTTCTTCCAGTAATCCTTCACGGCTGCATGCTTTTAACACCCTCTTCTTTCATGGTTGACAATAGTTTTATGGCTTCACTTCCCTGACCATGAACAGCAAACCCAGTAATCAATTTACTGTAGGAAACCACTTCTCTGTCTTCCATTTTTTGGAAAACTCTCTGGGCATCCTTCATACTTCCAGATCTTGAATACATGAAAATCGAAGAATTTTATCTTGTGACAGCCAAATTATCCTTCAATTCAAGAATGAAATTCACTACCCAGTTACTCAATTCTAAAGCCCCAGGATGTCCATATGCTGAGATAACACTGACCAACGTCACCTCATCTGGTTTTGAGTCTATATTCAATGAAAAAGTTCAATCGCTATTGCTGACTGCCCATTTTGAGCATATCCTGTAATCATCGAGTTCCATAAAACAACATCCCTTTCTGGCATCTTATCAAAAACATCTGAAACATAGTGAAAATTCACTACAATTTTCTATCTCTTTTGTCCTACTAGAACACTAACCAAACGCAGCAACATAGCAGAGTTCAGGTGACCTAGACTTTGCATATACCGAAATCATAGCGTTCCAAGTAACCGAACTCTTATACTCATCCAAAATTCTCCCAGCAGCTTCAGTACTTCCACGCTCTGCATAAATGTCAAGCAATGCCGTCGACAAACAAATTCAACCTGAGCCTCTTTTCATCAAGTAATTTTCAAAAGCCAATCAGCAAGACAAGGATCACCATGCAATGAACATGACGAAATGAAAGTAATCCAAGTAGTCTCAGTATTGGTCATATCATGAAAGAAACTCAAAGCCCTCTTCTGCACATAACCCGGAAGCATTGTTTCCCATTAAACAGCGCTCTTTGTACAGGAATCTCATCAAAATACCGACCAATTGGACATGACAGAGTACTGTCTCAAGCTGCATAACAGTTTTATTATTATTATTATTATTATTAAATTAACGTAGCAGTTGACAAGAGATTATAAAAATGAGGGAATTTAAGGTGGTGTTGAATAGTGGTAGAACTTTTTCTTCTTCTTTTTCATGCAAGTTACATGGATTTTTAACAATATGGTATAGACTAATAGAAAATTACTAGTTATACTTTGAACATTTTAAGATTTCTCAAGTATTGTATATATTATAGATATATTTCTATTGATAATAAATAACATACGAAAACCACTAAAAAATAAATATTATAAATAATATTGTCTATTTATCATTTTTCTCACTCTAATGCGCGAGTATTTATATAAAGGTATAAAAAATAATTTTATTATAAAAATTATATGAAAACATTATCTTGAATATCCACATATATTTAAGGATAAGCAGAAAAGATATCATATAAAAGCTAATAAATACTCACTTCAAAATTTATACTAGTAAGTAAATAAGATCAAAGATTTCATTGAGAAATTAGCTTTTTGGTAAAGCATGTGTACTCGAATAAAAAGCAAATTAAAAGGTAATTAATTGATCCCAAGTAGTTCAAATTCCTAATTTGACAATAAAAAGATCAATTACCATTTCAATTCTTACAAGTTTTATTTATTTTATTACACCATGAACCCTAAGTATGCATTGCAAAGGGAAATTAAAAAAAAAAGAAAAAAAAGAGGACTTTGGGGTCCATAATTGTATTATTTTCCGATCAACAAAAGGAGTCTTGCCTCCCAATCTTCATCCCCAAACAATTGGAAGGCAGCGTACCTCTAGGATTTTCCTTTTGTCACAATGGCCTCC
>Ga0325404_1008499_pt1 | contig 10552 bp, 6 predicted proteins | sample PopdelMetagenome_18_FD_205664 | JGI IMG/M metagenome (GOLD analysis project Ga0325404, IMG submission 205664) | Populus deltoides microbial communities from Bellville, Georgia, United States - Xylem-Control-R1 | ecosystem: Host-associated > Plants > Phyllosphere > Stem > Wood/Secondary xylem...
ATAATAATAATAATAATAATAAATGGAAGAACAACACGGAATTAACAAAAAGGAGTAAGTTATAATTACCTTCCAATATTTCATTTCAATGTTCGTGCCAAAAAGAAAAGGTGAAGTTGTTTTTTTTTTTTTGGTGTTGGCTAACCAACATTCATCCCCTAGCTAATAACAAGAAAACTACCTTGACAATGTAAAAAGTGAAACCAAGAAGGCTTTTGATTTCCATATCTCTTCTGCTTTTGTTTTGATATCATACAAGTAAATTACTTGATTGAAAATGCAACCAATAGTTAGTACTCTTGTAGTTTTATTGCTCATCTAGTTTCGTATCAATGTTGATGCTAGAGTTCGTATATTCTATATATATATATATATATATATATATATATATATATATATATATATATATATATATAGAGAGAGAGAGAGAGAGAGAGAGAGAGAGAGAGAGAGAGAGAGAGAGAGGAAAGGTTGACTAAGACATAACTTAAGTCATTCTTTTATTCTCAATTTGGTATCAGAGATCTAAATAAACTGAAACACTTTATGTCCTGTCTCTGTAATGGACTCCTCATCACAGTTGCCTGTTACCTCCCCTTCTGCAACACCGGCAGTGCTGCCTCCCCCTCTGCCAAGCACCCCTGTCTTCCTCTGCTTTTATTCTATTGTGGCTATAGCCCATAACTGGTGGTCACGCCCTCTTCAACCATAACAATACTGCCTTATTGTAGCCCTTTTCTGATGCAGTTTATGCCGCCTTTACCGCTGCTATTGTCTCTCTCTCCCACACTCACCAAGTCATCTCTCTCAAGTTAACAGACACCAATTATCTCTATTAGCAAATGCAGATAAAGTCGTATCTCCTAAGCCAAGGAGTTTTCGACTTTGTTGATAGCTTCAACTCCTGCCCCTCTCCACATGTTCTTGCTGCTAATGGTACCTCTCTTAAGGTAAATCAGTTCTTTTTTCGTTGGAAACAACAGGACCAACTCATTCTGAGTGCTCTGCTTTCCTCACTATCCATGAAAGTTCTACATCTTGTTGTTGGCTGCCAAACTTTATGTTTTGCCTAGCGCATACTTGAGCAAGCTCTAACTTCCACGTCAAACTCTCATATTATGCAACTTCATGGCTCCCTTCAAGATCTTCGACAAGGTGATGAATCGGTAACTCAATTTATGTAAAAAGCTAAGGCCTTGTTTGATGAGTTAGTCGTTGTTGGTCGGCCTATTTTGCTGGAGGATTTCAACTTATATATGTTTCATGGCTTTCGGGGAGAGTTTAAGGACTTAATAACAAGGCTTATGACCAAGGACAAACCTCTCCCATATACAGATCTTCCTAATCATCTTCTCAAGAATGAATTTATTCATAAATTATCTCATCCATCCATGGGGTCTACTGCCATCAATGCTTCTCTGTTGTCCACACCCAACACACCTCCTTCTACATTTGTTTCTCAATGCCAGTCTTTTGAAAACTTTAGTCATAACAGCAGTCGTTTCCATGAAGGTTAGCATCCCAACCAGTTCAGCAACAGAGGCAACCGATCTACAGCGTCCAAACCAGATTTCTGTAACCTCCACAACTCCTCCACCAGTGACAATAAACAAGGTAATTGGTAGGGCAATTGGCAGCGTAACAGGAGGTCGAATCCACGATGCCAATTGTGCCAAACATTTGGCCACACAACTCCTCACTGCCCTCAACTCCACCACAGAGGCTATTGGACAGAAGCGTAGTGCAAATCTAGTGCTGCATAATCTCTCCTCAACAAGTACTGTCGATTGGTAAGATGACGTGATTGTAGGAATATGAAGAACATTATACAAAGTGAAAGAACATATCAACACATTTATATCTCTCGTCATGTCCGCTTTCATGAACATGAGTTTCCATTTGATAATTCTGAACAGATTGCAAAGGTTTCAGAATAATCAATGCCTTCTTGCTGGGTAAAGCCTCTAGCAATGAGGTGTGCTTTATAACGCTCAATGTTGCCATCAACACGATGTTTGATCCGATAAACCCATCTACTGCCAACAACGTTCATCGAAGGATGAAAGGGAACTAAAAACCAAGTGTGATTAGAGCGCAAAGCCTTGATCTTATCACACATAGCATCATGTTAAACGACATACATGTCAGCATCAGAGATTGTAAAGGTTTTAGCTCCTCCCTTCACCCAACCTGCCACTGCACTCCTCTCAAACCTGCTTCATTCCCCATTGTTACCCACTCATATAGCTCTGCCACCCCAATCAGCCAACCTGCCACAGCTTCCACCCCTCCCTTGCTCATCATCACATACATGTTTGTCTAACCATTCTGCTGCAGGTTCAACTTGTAAATCAGTCTCACCTAGCCATCAGCACGCCACCTCTGCTGGTGTCAGGACGATCTCTGGTTCCTTCTCTGCTTCGCCTTATTTGGCCACTGACAATGCTACTGCAGATTCTACCTCTGTTGTCAGTCTTATTTCTGCTAATAGCCCTCAGCTTGCGGTAGATTCTCCATCAGCCTCTTCGGTTGGCCTGAATCTTATGGTTGATTTCTCCTCTTATCTGCTGTAGCAAGACACTTTATTGCCACCATCTTCTCATGCGTCGCCGCCCTTGATCAGCAGACATCTTATAATCCTTCGACCACGACAACCGAAGACAGCAAATCTAGTTGCTTTCGCTGTCGTTGTTACTGCCTCCCCCAGGGTACTGCACTTTCTCTTTTCTAAACCCCTTATATTCTCTGACACTGACAGGTATATAGTTTGGCATGATGCTATGTATGATGAGATCAAGGCTTTGCACTCTAATCACACTTGGTCTTTAGTTCCCTTTCATCCTTCGATGAACGTTATTGGCAGTAGATTGGTGTATTAGATCAAACGTCGTGTTGATGGCAGCATTGAGCATTACAAAGCAAGCCTCGTTGCTAAAGGCTTTACCCAGCAAGAAGGCATAGATTATTCTAAAACCTTCAGTACAATTATTAAGCAGGCCACCATTCGATTATTTTTCTCCATTGTGATTTCGCTCAATTGGAAGATTTATCAACTTGATATTCATAATGTCTTTCTCAATGGCGTTCTTACTGAAGAGGTCTACATGAAATAACCTCCAGGTTTTGTTGACTCTACTATTCCATCTCATATGTGCAGATTACACAAGTCGTTGTATGGTTTAAAACAAGTATGAGGGCGTGGTACACTCATCTGAGTGATTGTTTACTCTTCATTAGTTTTCTTGCCTTTAAGGTAAACACCTCTTTATTTATCTTGTCTGATGAAACTAATATCTTTTATCTTCTGGTATATATTAATGATATCCTGCTTACGGGTTGCAACTCTGTTATGCTCCATCGCCTAATACAGTTACTAAGCTCTAAATTCAAGCTTCGTGACTTAGGCGCAGTTCAATACTTTCTGGGTATTGAAGTTCAGTCTACAGGTATGGGTTTGATGTTGCGTCAGCATAAATATATTCTTAACATCCTTACTCGAGCTGGTATGACTTCCTGCAAACCTGTTGATACTCCAGTCTCTTCTTCGAAAGCTATTATACTGTTGGATAATTCATTCTTTGATCCTACATGGTTTCATCAAATCATGGGTACTCTTCAATATATTACCTTCACCTGTCCAGATATTTGTTTTGTTGTTAACAAAGTCTGTTAATTTATATATGCTCCTACATATTCTCATTAAGTCACTGTTAAGCGTATTCTACGCTACCTTAAAGGTATAACATCTTATGGTTTCCATATCACTCAAGGTTTCTTCTTTGCTTTACATGGTTTTACAGATGCAGATTGGGCTGGCAGTATTGATGATTGCAAGTCTACAGGTGGCTACCTTGTATCCTTTGGTCAGACGCAAATTTCATGGAAATCCGGCAAGCAACATACAGTTGCTCGCTCCTCTACTGAGGCTGAGTATAAAACCTTAGTAGATGATACTGTTAAGGTCATTTGGTTTCAATATTTGTTAACAGATTCATAGGTCCCCTCCATCTCTACTCTTACCATTTGGTATGATAACCTTGGCGCCCCCTATCTCTCAGTGAATCCTATTTTTCATGCTCCTTCTAAGCATGTTGAGGTAGATTATCACTTTATCTGTAACCGGGTTGCGAAGAAAGAGATTCAGATTCGTTTTATCCCCTCTCAGGATCAACTTGTAGATGTCTTCACCAAGTCATTTTTTGCTGCATCCTTTATTGTTTTTCGTTACAAGCTTCGGGTCGATCCTCTAACCTCAATGGGGCATATTATATAATGTATATCATGTATGTATGTATGTATGTATATGAATTAATGTAGGATTATTCCAATATTGTGATTCCTACAATTACTGTCATATTCTGCCACATATATATAAATAGAAAAGGTTGGCTAAGGCATAACCTAAGCCATTATATTATTCTCAACTTTCAACAACCTTGCAAATGGAACAGGCACAAACACACATTGCTAGTCAAAAAACAATGATCATGGCCTTGTTATCATAGAGAATGGTGAAAAACAAAGTTTCAAAGTTAATTTTTTTAGAACTAGTTTGTTTCTTTGTTGTGTGAGATGATCCGCTCTAACTTGGAGTTGAATTACTTTTAGGCATATCATGAGAGGAGAGATTTAAGTTTTAAGTTGGTAAAACTCAGCTATACACGCGCGCGCGCGAAGAACATCAAGAAAAATCTATTTTGAAATTTTTTTCTAATTTCTTTCAGAATTTCTTCCTGCAAAATGTTTTACTTTACTTACTATTTAATGATGTTTCAAAATTCACTATGCTCAGGAATGATGTTATTTGGAATTTAAATAGTAGTTAATCATACATTCAGGTCACTATTCTCTTTTCTGATGCTCAAGAGATATTTAGTTGGTGGTAGAAAGCTTAATACTTACAAAAACAATCCCTTTTTGTGGGGTTTACGGACCCTGAGATTATTAAGTCAATCACTTTTTAGTAAGAGATTGCAATAAATGAGAGAATAAGTTTTAAATTTTAAAAACAAGGGTGTTTATTCTTGTTTTTGTATTATAAATGCTCTGCAATATTAAAGTATGAATACTTAGATAAAAGAGAGAAATTATAAGTCTTTTACCTGAATGGTTTAGGGGGTATATATAGCCCCTAAACCTTGTCCTATTGCTTGAATGGAGAAGTTTGAGTATCATTTTCTCCTTATAGCATTAATGAGAGATAAATATCTCTTACACAATAATAATGAATGATAGATATCTCTTACACAATATTGATGAGGGATATATATCATTTACACAATATTAATGGCGATAAAAATATGGTAAGCCCTCAGAAAAATTTTATATGACTAAAGGGTATAGAGAGATGACTATTATTGACTTTTAACATGTCATGTTAAAAGTTATAAGAATAAATAAATAAGGTCTCGTGACCCAACATGAAGCTTATAATGATCATCAATTTTATTTCCACTTGGACTTGGAATGATGCAAAACTCAAGGATAATAGGTCTGACAACTCACCAAACTCATATACATTTGGGCTCAACACGTAACTAAATTCAAGAGTGTTAAGTCTGGTAACTCACTTGACCAATATATACTTGGGCTTAGTATATAATTAAACCTAAGGATATTGGGTCTAGCAGCTCGCTAGATTCATATATACTTGGGCTTAACACGTGGCTAAACTTAAAGATATTGAGTCTGATAAATCATCAGACCTATATATACCCGGGTTTAGCACAGAGTTGAATCCAATAATGTTGGACTTGAAAATAAGTCATACTCATATCATTTAGGCTTCGTATTTTATCTAATTTAGATATATTGGATTATCACCTTTCTTTTAACATGGGCTTGGAGCCAAAAAAAAAATAAAAAAACATACATAAAATATGCCATGCTGATCCATCACTATTTGATGCAAAATAGTTGAGAAATCAATTAATAAACATGGGAATTGCCGGTCATTATTCTTCCCTGCACTCTACCAATTTTAGTTTTTGAGTCATCAGATGAGAATTTTGGTAAGAGTTGAATTGTACGGTCAGTTGGAAAAACCCACTCTCTCCGAGAGAACTGTATTCGGTTGTGTGTGTGTGTGTGTGTGTGTGTGTGTGTGTGTGTGGATAGGGTTGAGTTTTACATATATTAAAATAACATCAACTGATAAGGCTAACTAATCCTGAAGAGAAATATATTGCTGCCATGTTCTCCTGCTATACCGAAGACTCCTGCTGTACCTACCTTCTTGCTCACTTAAACCTGCAGATTTGAACCTGTTACAAGCCTTAGCTGGACCTCCTGCTGCTGCTGCAGCACTTGGGCCGTGTGTGATCTGCAGACTATTCTTGGCTAATAATTAGCAACCATAAAAAAGAAAACGAGAGAGTTTACATTCTTAGATGTATACCTTTGGGCCTTTGGCAGTGTAGAACTGGATCAACTCGCAAATTTTGAGGATCCATTTCCGTACTGTCATATCGTGCCCTTCCATTGGTGGGATTTTAGGAGATGTTGGAACAATTAAAAAGGCTTTTAATATCTTGAATCCATTTTACCCCTATTTAAGGGTGAATTGATGTTCTCAATTTATACATTGCGAAAGTGCAACCAAATATGGTGATAGATTATCAAAGATTGATGAAACTCAAATTTTCAAAAAAAAATACTTTAATTGTTTAAAATATTTGAGTTAAAATATAAAAATTAGAAATTTTTATTCAAATACAGTTCTCTAATTCTTCAAATTAGTGTTAAAATTGGCAAACATATATATTTTAAAGACTCTTCACTATTTTTATTCACAAGTTTTCATTATTTTTTGAGTGAGAAAAAAATAAAATGATAAATATTATAATATTTTATTTTATATAAAATCACTTTTTAACGATGTAAAATATTAAAATTATTTTTCACATGTTCATATTTGGTTAGTGTCATAAATTTATTTTTTATTATAATTTTAATTAACAAGTATAACTTTTTCATGTTTTATAATTGAATTATTACATATACAAAATGGTAAGATGGCTATTAGATTTTGATATTTTATAAAAATTAATTATAATCTTGACATTTTTTTATTTTTTTAGTGAATTGTTTTTATACTCAACAAGTTTTCTAATTTTTCTTACTGAAAAAGCTAAAAAATGAAAATAAAAAAACGAAAATAGTTTTTTATTACTGCACATAACCTTAATCTTCTCCTCCGGATTTGGCTGGTATGTATCCTTTTTGAAAGGATATAGTCCTTCGTTTTCTTTTCTTTAACCATAAAAGGAAAAAAAAAAATGTGGCCAAGTCTTAGAAGTCAATGATTCAATCACGAGTCTAACGAAAAAAAGATGTGTACAATAGTATATAATATATGGCATCTAAGCTCAAATTAATTAACAAAAACCAAAGAGTGTAAAGAAAATCATTGTTTACTCATAGCTATTGTACTATAAATTATAATAGTAATTATTATTATTTTCCTTTTTTTTATTTTTGTTATCGTACCTAGATTGTCCTAGTTTACGAGTTTGATAGAGTATTTTTTTTTTTTAATTGAACTTGACTTTATTATCATGTGTGTTGCTACCTAATTTTTTATTTATTTTTTTATAAGTTTTTGAAAAATCCAAAAAATAGCAAAAAAAAAAACAAAAACTCAAAAAAATATATGTTCTTCCCTCGCCATCGACCACAACAGATCTTCCCTCATCTACACCGACCGGTTTCCACCGAAGCCTCCTAACCGACATCAGCTCAAAACTAGCCCGAACACAGCGGCACCCACAAACGCGGATATGTCTGTCGTCTTCCTCCAGCTCCTCCCCCACAAACGTCGTCCCCTTCCTTAGCCGCTAGATCTGCCACTTGAAGAAGAAGGAAACAACAAACCATACCCAAGAACGAATCTGGACAAAAAGAAAACTTAAAATCAATTGTTGTTTGTGCGTTTTTCTCTTATTGCAGGTGACGGTGATCTTCACTACTGGAAGGGAAGGGAATAGGGGAGGAAATCGTTACAGATCCCCCTATTCGCTTTGACTTTCTCTGCGGCAGCGTGTGAACCCAAGTGCCGCCAGCGGCGACCATGTTTGGAGAAGACGCACCGCCACTGTTCCCACCGTCCAATGGTTTCTCAACACTGCTCCTCAGTCCCAGAAGCTGCACTAATGTCCCCAGCATTGTTCCCAGTTTCTGGCAACAGTTGTTTTTACTGTAGGGGGTCTGTTTTTTGTAAATTTTAAATGCTGGAATATGTATGTCAATTATTGTTAGTTTTTTTACTTTAATTTTGTTATGTTGTAACATGTAATCATGGGTATATATGTACAACATAGTAAAAGTGAATGTGTGTTTGTGTTTGTATTTTTTTTTATGGATGTTTTTTATGATAAAATCACAAAGATAAAAGAAGAATTTAATGTTTTGATTTACTCACAGTAAAGGATTATGAACTTACATGTAAGTCGTATTCTTAATATCCGATGGAAAGATAAAAATTTTAAAACTTCTTTAACATATCAAAATCACGAAACAACTTACATCAAGTAGGGTGCGTTAAGGGTGCTAATACCTTTTCTAGCCACAACCAGTCCCTTATCCGTGAATCTCTGACAAGACCAGTACAACCGGGTTTCCTAGTGACCCTGAACCAAATACTAGGCGGCAACTGTAAATCAAATCAAGTAAACGAACGAAAATCGCCAGCAGACATCACGCGGGCACATGCGATAGCGTGTTTTTTTTCTCATATAATTAAGAAGATTAAATAAAACCAAAAGGTGTGGAAAAATCATTGTTCACTCACACTTGTTGCATCGTAGATTACAACAGTAATCCACAATATTTTGTTTTTTTTTTCCTTTGGTTTTTTTTTGTTATCTTTTTTTTTTCAAATTTATTTTTTTTCTATTCTATCTTTCAATATTGAGGTAATTGATAATTGAGTTTAGTAATTTATTTCTTTCTTTTTGTCTTTTTATAATGTTAATCTGGTTTACGGGTTTGCTGGTGTAACTTAGGTTGCTCTTGTTTATGAGTTTTGTAAAGTGTCTTTTTTTTCTTCTTTTTTTAATTTAACTTGACTTTGTTCATTTTTTTTTCTCATATACTTGAAAAAAATTAGTTTTAGAAAAAAACCATATTATTAAATTTTATAAAGTCAATAGACTTGTTCACAGGTTTAGCTAGTTTGCTGGTCTAGTGAGGTTAACTTTTTTTCTTTTTTAATTAATTCTTTCAATTTTATTCATAGACATTGAGTTAATTGGAAATTAAGTTTCATAATTGGTTTTGTTACGTTTTCTATGAGATTATTTCAGTCTAAAAAAACCATATTGGTATTGGGTTGGTGTTCAATTTTGCAATCGTTTATTTTTGTTATCATATAATTTAATAAAAAATATTTTAAAAAATATATAATCTAAGTCAAATCCATAACTTGGTTCACGGGTTTGGCATGTTAGCTCCAATCACCTGATTGACAGGTTTGACAGGTTTACCCGCTGATCCGATATGCTTCTTTTGTTTTTGGTCCTTTAATTATTTTTATTTGATTCTATCCTTTAATATTTGATTGGTTAAGAAATAGACTGTATAATTTATTTTTATTTTTTTTATATAGAGCTACCACAATCTCAAATAAAATTTTATTTTAGGGCTGGTGCTTAATTTTATGAGCATTTATTTTTATCATATAATTAAATAAAAAAAGTTATTAAACTCAATAGAATCCATTACCCAGATTGTGGAAGGATCTGGGTCGATCCAATATGTCATTATCTTAATTTAAAATAAAACAATTGTCATCTTGAAGGTTTTTTAAAAAGTTAAGTCATGTATTTACTATTCATTCAGAATACCTTTGGATCCATTAAATCAATCTATTTAAGTCGTGTCAACTCTCACATAATTTAATTAGAAATTTGAATTAAACAAGAAGCTGGGTCGAGAGATTTTAAGATTGACTCACTTAACCAAGTTTAATGACACTGTCAAAAAAACTCTCTACACTCTTAACATTCTTTTTTATATTTAAACAACAAAGCATGAGGCAATAAACTAGTAAAAACTAAAACTCAACTAATGATCAGACTTCAACCCATGAACTAGGAAAGCAAACAAAAACATCGCCCAGTTTTTCTACCTCCACCATACTTCAAACTTCGATTTCTTTCTTTCAAGAACATTGTGGTATGAGTTTCTTTTGGATCACCACAAATGATTATTCATGGCTAAACCACTATTTAATTATTTTTGCGTTTGAAATTATATTTAAGTGTATTTTAAAAATATATTTAGCTAGAAAAAATATCAAATTGATGTTTTTTTAGTGTTTTTCAATAATTTAAATATGTTAATATCAAAAATTAAGAAATTATTTTTAAATATTTTTAAATAAAAAAATATTTTACCATAATACTAAACACACACCAAAAACATCAATATACTAATTTTTGGGTAGACTAACTTTTTTTAGAAGGAAGAGATCTGACAAGTGTTGTTGTAAAATTTAAAAATTTACGGGTCATCCAAAAACTAATGACTTGAACCAAGTATTTCCTTGTCCTTA
>Ga0325404_1008503_pt1 | contig 10549 bp, 7 predicted proteins | sample PopdelMetagenome_18_FD_205664 | JGI IMG/M metagenome (GOLD analysis project Ga0325404, IMG submission 205664) | Populus deltoides microbial communities from Bellville, Georgia, United States - Xylem-Control-R1 | ecosystem: Host-associated > Plants > Phyllosphere > Stem > Wood/Secondary xylem...
TTGTTCCTTTCCCTTGCCTGTAAGTTTCTCATTTTGAATACTCACGAAAGATTAGTTGAAACGTACTAAATCCGGGAGGGAAGCTCCAAATCCGATACATTTCGCCGATATATCATTTCACTCTTCTAGCAAGCAACCCAGCTATGATTATATAGCAAGAAAGAGTGTTTTTTTTTTTTTGAGTTAACACTAAATCATCAGCGAAATTAGAGGGATTACGGGTGGTGGCAGTGAATAGAAAATTGATTACAAGGATTTTATGCTATCTCTTTGTAATCTGTTAAAAAGGGAAGAGATTCAAGGTGAGCCAAAAAGATTGCTGTTTTCTATATTGGTTTTGTCTATCTCATTTGCAAGAACGTGGAGGAGCAGCTGCTAACTCTCACAAACAACAGAAAATTGGTTCTTGTGAGATAAGAGGTTGATGAAGGTAAGAGTTTTTATTTCGTTTTTGTCTGGGTTTTTTTCCTTCACTGGTCCACTACCAAAAGCATAGCATTTTTATTTTTTTATTTCCTTACCTCGTTTTAAAGATTTTTGATTCGTATATTCTGAGCAAGTAGTTTCATCATCGAGTAGTTGGATGTCTTTTAATTCCTCATAATTTCCTTTTTTTGGTTTTTCGTTTTGAACTTTCTTAGCAACCAAACAGAGCACGACTTTACTATTTGTATTTCTTGTCTCTCTCTCTCTGTAAGTTGCTTGCTTTTTTGGTGATTTAGACTCAAACCCATCCATTTTAGTCCTAGAAGAAATCTCCAATCGTGCTGCTATTATTCTTCAAGAACCATTTCCATGTGGCTTTGCTTGTCGTATATACTTTTTTCTCTTTCTGTGCTATTTGTTTTTCGTTAGGTAGTATAGAATTTGACTGATTTAATGTTGTTTTATTGCAGTTTGTATGGTGAAATTTGAAAGGAGCTGAGAGTAACAGAGATAGATTTGAAAGAAAGCAAGAGTATTATATCTATCCGGGAACAAAAGCACTGATCAGGATTTATGAAGACCAGTACTTGTATAAAGTAGACAGCTAAGAACAACAGCAGCAGCAGTTGAGTGTTTTATTTTTCGGGGGGAGGGTCATCTTGCTTTGGGTAAGTCGTTTTCAGAATAATAACGATGCAGTTCTTCATTTCTATTTTTTATTTTTTTTTCTTTCTCATGTTTTATGAGGGCATGGAAACAAATATCGACGTAGCTCACTCTTCCCTTCTTAAATATTCCATGTCTCCCTGTCTATTCAACTACCGCTTTCATCATTCCCACACACTACATTTCTTTTTGGTTTTCTTTTTCTTTTTATCAATCTCTTCTGCACGAGTTGATCGACCCTTCATATTGCTTTTTGAGTTTTTCTTTTGATCTCTCAGAGATTATATATATTATCGATGGGCGTTGCTGTCTAGTTCATATGATTCACTGCTCTCTGGTTTTTTTTTTTTTGAAAAAAGGGCATGTCAGAAACTTCGTCATACACAAACTTGATTCTTTATTAGATTAGACCACTTTCAAATGGGGCTATGTCCCCATTTTGTTTTCCTTGTCCATTCTTGACTCACTGTTTTATCCCAACATTTTCCTTCTTTCTATTTTGTTTTAGTTTCTCCGATCCCGAGCCTCCCTTTATCTTTTTGGCCTTTTGTCCTCCCCCCCCAAAAACGCATCGTTTTCCTTAAAACTTGAGAACAAAAATCAAATCTTTAAATTCTTTCTTCACTTCATTTGATTTGCAAGTCTCCATGATTAGTTTGTCGTTTTTCCCTTTGGTTTCTGGGTATCTAATTCATTCGGATTGCAATGGTTTGTGTGTTTCTCTTTGTTTTTTCTTTTTTGGTCTTAAACCCGGCGGTCCTTTTCTTTTTATTTTTTCCCTATCCGCCTCTCCTTAAATAAATAGTAACATATGCAGTAATATATACTGAAGTTAGGGCCCATATAAGGCAAGTGTGCTTCTTCAAATATGGATATAAGAATGTTCTAATATCTGATCAATTTGACCTCATATTCCCTTCACACAACTCCCCCCCCCCCCCCTTCATGGCTGTAATGGTAATTTGACTGTTGCTCTATCCAATCAAATACCACTGTCTTTCTTGGACAGAGTAGCTCACACACCCACTTGGAGTCTTGCCAGTTGCCGTAGACGAAATCTGTAGATTTTTGCTATTGAAGGTGGAAGGAAACTGCCATGTGAAATAGTTAAAAACCACTGATGTTAAAAAATGCAGCTACAGTTGATGTTGATTTGATGATCACATGCTGTAAATCTGTGATTTTTATTAAAGATTCTGGTCAAACGCATTGCCAACATCATTTTCACTTTGTTTCTGAAAACAGTAATAAAGCAAGAAACAAAGGCGATAGATTTAGAAATCATTATCAGCATAATAACAAGTGAATATTATATCATTTGCAGGGTTGAGAACAAAAAATAAAAGCTAAAGAGGAGAGAAGATGTTTACGTGCATAGCGTGCACCAAGCCAGCGGCGGAGGATGGACGAGGAGAAGAAGGAGGAGCGCGTGGAAGTGGCACCCCAAGTACAAAAGAAGCCGTCAAAAGCCTCACTTCACAGGTTCAAATTACTCTTATCCCTTTCCTCAACATTATTATTTTAAACGCTAAATTTCATTTTTATCTCTATAAATTCACCGATTTCCCACCTATGTTCCTACAATTTAAGATTTTCCAATGTTCTTTCTCTGGTTTTTAAAAGTTTCAATGTTGTCTTCCGTAGTTTGAGGTCTGTAGTTTAATGTCGGTTTTGACATTGTAATCTAACAATGAATTTAATAATTTTTAAATTTTTTGTTTTAAATTATTTTTTTAAATATTTTAATATTAAAAATAAATTTTAAAAAAATAAAAAATATTATTTTAATATAACTTTTACAACATTCCCAAAAAAATTCCTTAATTAGTTTTGGTTTTCTAAAATCAATTTCCACTAACATACATGAAAACAAAAAAAAAAAACGAAATAATAGGTTTAGTATTAGATGTCAATAGCTATTTATGGTATTTTTAAACGTGTAATTGTTATTATTTTTTTAAATATTTTTTATTTAGAAATATATTAAAATAATATATATTTTTATTTTTAGAAATTATTTTTGATATTAACATATTAAAATAATTTAAAAATACTAAAAAATATATTAATTTGAAGAAAAAAATTTAAAATTTTTGAAAACACGAATTGAACTACGTTCTCAATCGATAAAGATTTATAACTTGAAACTTTTCATTAACTACATAATTAAAGTAATCATAAGATACAAATTGTGTAAGTCAAAAACCATAGTTTATAATTATAATAATTATAGACTTTCACACTCTATAGATGGTGTCTCATGTGCTTGCTTTTATTTTCTCTTTTCCTTATTTACGTAAAGAAACAATATTATAAGTTGTGATTGATATAGTGGGGTCCAAGTGTGAGAAGGGGAAGGGACCATCTTTTCCTTCTTTTTTTTTTTTGGCATCTTTCACGTTTACACGTGGCTGTCTACGGTCTCCTCATGCTATCAAAATTTAGTATTTTAGGTATAGTAAAATATAAATATTGCTTGCTGACGTGGAGACACACCCTTCCAGTTCCTCTCTTTCTCGCTCCTCTTTTTTTTTTTAAAAAAATTTGAATTTGGCAAATTATTTCCAATAAGACTGCCATTATTATTATTATTATTATTAAAGCAGATTTTCATAACTGTAAAACCCTATTCCACTTTATGGAGCTATGGGCTGGTTGAACCTCTGCAGACCTTGTACCTCCTCCACAGCAGCTGTCAGAACTGAAAACTCTAAAGCATTGTTTCAGTAAAATGACAACATCGCCCAGTCTCTCATAGAGAATCTCACAGGACTGTAATGTAAGGCTTTGTTTAGAGCGGGAGCTACCCCATCGGACCACGTTTTATAGCTTGGGAGCGGTGACATCACTCTCACCACTAATCCATCTAGTAGTATAATAATATAAGAGGCTAGCTCATACCATTGGGTTCTTGTTGAGACCTTTTGTACTAGCAGATGATATTCTAGTTCTAGTTTAGAAGTCAAATGATTCTAGGAATTTTGGGTTGACCCACTGCTAACACACTTTCAAGTTCTTTTTTTTGAAAAAAAACCTGAAATGCTCTCTGAACGATGAAGTTAAATTTTTTAAAATACCCATGACATTGTACTGGTCATGTTTGCCATGGAATACGAAAATGAAAGACAGCATAATAACCAGCATATTTTCCCACATTGAGCAGCAGTGGGGATCTCTAGGAAAAGATTGATGATATTTACGAAAAGACACTTGGATGTCTTTGATCTGACCCACCATTGAATTCTTGTCGTTCCACTGTAACTCAAAAGTTGGATATATATATCATATAATAGTATGGATAAAGGAAGAATCTGCCTGCTCTGTTAATGGGCAGTGAAATGAGGCCAGCGTCCATTAGTGTGCAGCACAAAAGTACATAATCATTTCAGATTGTGCAAGACCATTAGAGTTGGCTCCTGTTCTTACCTTGCAGTATTCACCACTGCAGATTTTTTTGTGTGTAAAAACTCCGTTTTCCGCTTTCTGCCCGTGTCTGCCTCCTATCCACAAGTACAGGCCAGTTAACGTTTATTCATCCAATGAGATGGTTCAGCGTCCCCTTTGCAGGCATCTTCTGTGATGGGCAATATACTTCATTTTGCAACGAAGGCACCTTGTTCAAATGAGAAATAATTGCTGTAGGCTTGCTTGCAAATTGCTCCTTCATGGTTGCTTTGGCCACCATAAGTTGCAACATCAAATCTTGCACCGCCAAATATAATATCTATTTCAACGAACAGGAACACACACACACAGATGTGTGTATATATATATATATGCGCGTTAGTGTCCTTGATTGTGCTAAGTAGGCAGAAAGGTCTTTTGCTGCCATTTATATTGAGGCATTAGACTTTTTACCGTAAGGAGTAGCAATACCTTAGGATTTCATTTCTTCTCTGATGAAATTGCCGACTAATTGCTGGCATGGTTAATTGGTTTCACAAGGGACTTTCTGTTATGTCTTTCCTGAGACTCAATGTTCACAACAGAAACAGGCACCAGCTACTATATCTGCAAATCAGATTCAACCCCTCTGATGTGTCTGTTTTTATTCTGATCTTTTGCCAAATGTTTTAGAGTATCTGTGCAGATGCATCATTATCTTAGCATTTTATGACTGTCTATACAAAGCAACCTGGTGCTTTCTTTAGGCAGAGTTATATTCAGGATTTATCTATGTGCAGCAAACATATTAAAATATAAAATGATTTTAAATTGCCCATCCTTTTCGTTACCTCCCTTAAGTTTTGTTCCATCGCAATTTTTATTTCTGTATTGAAACTTTATTGCGCAACTTCCAAATATTTCAATTTCTTTTATAGAATGATATAGTTCTTTTGCAATTCTAATCAACCATGCATTTCAATAATGTTCAGATCAAGGATATGGCACTGAAAATGTCTGGTGCTTATAAGCAATGCAAGCCCTGCACAAGTCCCAGCAGCTACAAGAAAGGACAGCGACCTTACCCTGACTTCGATGCAGCTTCAGAAGGGGTTCCATACCCCTATTTTGGAGGTGGAAGCTCAAGCTCAACCCCTGCATGGGATTTTACCACTCCCAGTCACCATCGAGGTGCCAGAGCTGAATCTAGATTTACTTCATTGTACGGTGGTGACCGGACCCCTGGACGAGCAGAGTCTATCTCAGCACAGTCTTGTGATGTGGTGCTGGAGAATGATGATGAGCCCAAGGAATGGATGGCGCAGGTGGAGCCAGGCGTTCACATTACTTTTTTGTCTCTCCCTAATGGAGGAAATGATCTAAAGCGTATTCGCTTCAGGTGTGTTTCAGTTATCTTTAACAATCTGTCTTTCAGCTCCAAACAGATAAAAATGAACCACACAAAAATTAGAGAATCCTTGTAATAGGGTTTTGCAAGTGAACAGAAAAGAAATTACAATAGCTTAAGTTGGCTTGTGTAAGCGCAAACTGACATTACTCAGGCATTTGGGTTTTGAAGCCGAGAGATGTTTAATAAATGGCAAGCTCAGCGATGGTGGGGCGAGAACTATGACAGAATCATGGAGCTCTATAATGTCCAGAGATTTAATCAGCAAGCACTTCACACTCCCCCAAGGTGCGAGGATGAGGTAAATCTCTTCTATCTTATCTTGCTGCTTAAAAGATTCTCTAGAAATAGTATATCAAGGTTTTGAGTCAAAACGAATCCATTCCTGTTTATTTGATCATGGAATGTTTTTACATAATCATGTTTAAGCCTTTACCATTCCAAAGCACTGAAGGTTGACATTTCCTTTACCTTCCTTGTAAAGCTTTAATGAGCTTATTATGTATTCATGAGACTTTCCTCCTCATTGCTATCAACTTGAAACAGCTGATACGACGTTGGAAAATAAATGTCATTCCAGAACTTAAATTGAAAGATAGTTTTGGACACGTTATTGCAACAAATGCCTGTTTCATGCTTTCCCTCTTCTTTTTATCCAACTAAGAAAATATCCTTTTGTTTTTTCACACCACTACTTCTATCTATTGAAACTCCTCGTTATCTTAAAAAAAAACTCCACATCATGAAAATTTTACTGACAGATAATTGTTTTTTAAATCAGCAAAGAGATTCTTCCTACTCAAGGATGGAATCTGCAAGGGAAAGCCCTATGGCTCCATCGTTTACTCCAAGAAACTACTATAAACCTTCTGGAAGTAAAGGCTATTTCCCACCTGACACTATGGATCAAGGTGGCAACCAGCGCTACCACCCTGGTTCAAGTGGCTATATGGGACCAAAAGGCGAGGCATCTTCAATAGATGCATCACGGACAACAACATCATCGAGGGATGAGCCTTCTATTTCAGTTAGCAATGCCAGCGACGTGGAGGCAGAATGGGTTGAGCAAGATGAACCAGGGGTTTACATCACTATCAGACAATTAGCCGATGGCACTAGGGAGCTCAGGCGTGTCAGATTCAGGTAATGGAAATCCTTGATTATTCACATCTCATGCTGCATCTTTTTTGGTGGCTGAAACTATTGAAGGAAAACTTCACTTACATGAGCACCACCAGAAGCATATACAACATGAAAAATAAGATTTAAAAATGGATTTATTGCTTGTTAAAATCAAAACTATTTTCATATGAAAAATGTTCTTCTGCCTTTCCTTTTTAGCTGGCGGTATGATTTTGTTTTCATTGGATGGCGGTATACTTCTTGTTAACCAAGTTTGATGGCTCTATCTTACATAGCGATTATATTTCGTTGACATTTTGTCTTTCTATTTGATGTTCACAGCCGAGAACAATTCGGAGAAGTGCACGCGAAGTCATGGTGGGAACAGAATAGAGAAAGAATACAAGCTCAATATCTATAAAGGATGATTTTACATAACCTAAATTGCTGTCTAGTAAGGAATTCAGGGTGCAGCTGGATATCCTCTCCACACCCTAAAGAAAAACAAAACTGATATTCAGTTTTGTTTTTCACGGATGCTTTTCAAGTCTTTACAGAGAAATGGACTTGCCACCACCTTGGATGGTTATACCACTGAACTAACGCTATTTCTTCACTCTAAGAACCAAATCATATTGTACCATCACTTGTGGTGACGAATTCATTTTTGGTAATGGCACATTTCCCTTTGGATGTCCTAATGTGCCCAATTTTTGTCTCTACTGCTGTCCTGATTACAAATTAAGCACACCATTTAATTTTTAGGGTCTCCTTCGATTTCTCCCTCCTGGAAGACTAGTACTAGTCTTTGGGCTTTTCTGGGGTTGTTCGGCTCTCAAATCACTTATCAGAGTTTTGTTCTCTGCAACACACTTTTTTTTTTCTTAACTAAAGGAATGGAATTGAGATCATTTTTTGTTAGAATGGTTGGTGAGCGCCCCCATAGAAATTGCAATGCTGTTGAAGCCACCTGCAACCTCACTTTTCTAAATGTGCACTGTGCATGCAAGAAGACTGCAAACACAATCGAAAGCTGACGTCTCTAGTACATTTTAATGGAGAGCAATTCATTGATTTAAATCGAGGCCGTCGGGTGGTGAATAAATTACAACCAATTAGTAACTTCAAAGCAAGCGAGAATTCTGGTAAGATACGTGGATGTGTAAAGAGTTTCTGTCTCGCTTGTTGTCTGTTAAAACCTTAGCTGAACAAACAACCTATTGACGAACGTATAATCATTAAACCAGGTAATCTTTTTATGCTTCCATTTTAATCTCTTCCCTTTTATCAATTTATCCAGTTCTTTTTGTCTAGAGAAATCGTATCATTACCCTCAGGATTTGGATCATCTTGCTCTCGTGGCAGAGATAGAAAATGTTCAACTAAGTGATTTGCTTTGAACTTTTTGAAACTTATCTATAATAAGTATTAACTCATTTGGTGAAAGGCATCCCTTTCTGCTATTTTCTCAACCTAATATTACAGCAAGCAAAGACCAAGGCTAGACCTCAGAGAAGCCCATTTTTATCAATATAGAAGAGAAGGCGCGAAACCAAACTTCAGAAAGGATTGTCATTCCCTAGGGTTACAGTTCTGATCTCCAGGCTTCCTCTTGCTAGTCGGCTACCTAAGAACTCGTGGTATTACATCCTAGAAAGATTTAAAACTCTGACATGTAAGTAGAACAATGTAAGCAAAGTACTGTCAGCTTTCTAAAACAATCCTGCCTGGCTGAGGAAGCAAAACTTTCCTCAAGATACGAAAGCGAATTTGTCGACATAGTGGGCAGGTGGTTGAAGATTATAGGGCGGCTTCAAATGCATTCCGAGAGCTTCTTGTTACTACCCTGACTTTCTCACTTTTCAAAAAATCAAGACAACCACCATTAAGCGACTTCAGATGAGAGAGACTGCCATTGAAAAGTTGAAAGGATGGCCAACGAAAACCACTCCAAAATCACCATAAAAACTAGTCGCTTGCGTTTGGAGGATTTCAGTAAGGATTTGCTAGAATCTGTTGAGCGAATTCAGTTTAAGGTTAGCCACTTTTCTTAGTACAGTAGATTTTCAAGTATGACAGATTTGTTTAGAGCGACTAATGGGTTTGGGTTTCCCCTCACGAGGATGCTCGAGTGTCTTACGATCCCTTGCAGGACCCTATAATATGAGTAGGGGCCTAAATTATACAAAGGGGTTGTTAATTGTTATGTAGTGAAACGAGGGAGTCTACAACCAAGCATAACATTAACTACTTCGGCAATCAAGTCTGTGAATTATAATCATGGATTCATAGGTGATCAAGTGTTGGCTGGTTATGTTACATTGGTACGCACAAAAGATGCACTTAAGTTGTTCGATGAATTGCATGAGTAATTCTTGTTCTCCTGGAATTCCTTGGTTTTTGGGTTTTCTCGCCGGGAAAATTTGGGAATTTGCTTGGAATTGTTTTTTAGGATGAGATTTGACATGGGTTCGAAACATAATGAAGTTACTGTTATTCCTGTACTGTCAGCTTGTTTTTCAGGATGCTCTAGGAAGAAATTCTTGTCCTCCTGGCCATGGAAGTAAAACATAATCTCGTCACCGCCTATGAACCTTCAATCCTGTCACATAGCTCGAATCTTGTCAAAAATCTAATTGTTAGCTAAGAGAACATGCTGTAATGTGATAGTTTTTGTTTTGTTTTTTTGCACATCCATGAAAAAAATTATTTGTTTAGTTAAATGGTTTATGCATTTTATAATGGATCTTATGTATAATTATATTTTAAATTCTAGTTTTGTAGAAGCTAAAATGAGCTATTTTTAATTTATGATGATTGATTTTTAATTTATTTTACATGTAAAAATTTATCTTATAATAATTTTGATTAAATACATGTTTTTTTAAATACTTTTTAAAAAACATAACTAAAAATATTTTTTAACCGCAACTATAAAAATTATCATAATACCAAATATATACTAAGAATTTCATGTTAGTATTGTTTTTTATTTACATATCTCTTGTAAATAGTAAATAATTAGATTAATAGCATGTGTTGTGTTGTGGTCAAATTATTATTTTTTAACTTGAAAAAATATCAAAGCATTGCCAATGCATTTTCAAGAAATAATTTAATTATGAAATCAAAATATAATGCAAATTAGACATCTTTTTTAAAGATTGACTAGGTGACATATTTAAAAAAAATTTTAGATGGTGACATGTTGAATTGATTTAGGTTAATCTATTAAATTAACGACTCAAGTCATGAAAACATAAAACACTATAAAAAGTAAGTCAAAATTAATTATAAAATGTCAATTCTTAATCAATACAATATTAAAGGATAAACTTGAAAAGAAATATTAAATTAAAAAACAAAAAAAACTATATGAGTCAACTCAGGTTTACTTGTCAAACTTATAACACAGATCATAATATCAAGATAACACAATAAAAAATAAATAAATAAAATTATAAAATCTAATTTTCAACCAACCCAATATTAAAAAATAAAATAAAAAAATAAATCAATTAAAAAAATAACAATAAAACAATC
>Ga0325404_1008505_pt1 | contig 10546 bp, 6 predicted proteins | sample PopdelMetagenome_18_FD_205664 | JGI IMG/M metagenome (GOLD analysis project Ga0325404, IMG submission 205664) | Populus deltoides microbial communities from Bellville, Georgia, United States - Xylem-Control-R1 | ecosystem: Host-associated > Plants > Phyllosphere > Stem > Wood/Secondary xylem...
AACTAAAATTAAAATATTTAATCTTGTAATATATACTGGTATTGAATTGTATCCAGTATTGAACAAGAACATGTATTTTATTGAGGATAATAAATAAAGTTCTTGTTACGATGGATGTGATACTCTAATATTGACAAATGAAGGGACCTGGGAACTTGAAATCTCACATGCTTTAGGGTGTATCGTTAAGCTGCTAATAGGGTGGTTGAAATTGAAGTAAATTTCAAACTATAGAGGTCAAAATGAAACATTTAATAAAATATAAGGGCAAAATAAATACTTTACTCACGACGAAGTCCCCCATTGATTCATGGAATATCTCTTCAAAAGAAAAGAAAGGAACAAAAAGAAGAAATTCGTTTCCTCAATAAATAAATAATAATAATAATAAAAAACATAAAATATTCTCAGACAAGGTAGGGAAGCAATGGAGGTCCAAAGCTGACTCTTTATCTTTTCGTTTCTCTCTCCTTGTATTTTTTTAAAAATATCGAAGGTAACAGCTCTCTCTCTTTCACTCTCTGCACCAAAGCGACACCGTTCTCGTCTTTCTTCTCCTCTTCAGCTCCAATTCCATCTGGTACGTTACGATCTTCTCTCTTTTCCTCCAAAAAGCGTGCCGGTCTCAACTTCTTTTCTGTATCTACTTGATCACTCCTCGTGATTAGTCAACCTTTTTGAAAATTAGGTTTTTTTTGTCATAATTGGGGATTTGTTTGGAAGCGGTAAATTTGTCTTGTTTTAGAGTAATTAATGGTTAATGATATTAAATAATCTGTGTGGTTATTGAGAAAATCGAGTGAATTAATCAAAGAAACTGGATTGATGGGAAAGTTACTTTAAAAAATAAATAAATCTAGCGAAATTTTTATCTAGTTTTTAATACAATTTACATGGTTGAGATAGAATTTGTGGTAATTGAGTACTTAATTGGATACTAAATGTGGGGTCAGTGTTGTTCTGGGTTCTTGAACAGGTAACTGATTGAAAGTTTTGATCTTTCATTTTTTGGAAGAAAAGGTTCGGCATTAGCGTTTTTTGGTGGTCGAAAGCACAAGTTTTTGATCTTTTAATATTTGGGTTTTGAAGAAAACCCATCAAGATAGAAGTTAAGAATTTTGGGTTATTTGACTTTTCATGATTTAAGTTAGTTAGCTGGGCCGAGTGGGTTATTAGGATGTTTGGATTGCGGCTTGAATTTTCTGTGTTGAATTAATGAGTTGCTAAGCCTTCTCAGCTAAGAAATACTTGATGCTGATACCGTTGTGTTTTTCTTGTTAAACAGAATCGGGATTGTTAAATTATCTGCTGCTTGTGGTGTGTAGTAATTTAAGTTTCAGTAGGATATCTTTGTTAAATCTCGGGACAGGAGTGGAGACTGAAGCTGTAATTTTGTCCTGGTGATTCTATGCTTTCGTCATTTTTAGCTGTGTTGTGGACTTAGATGGATGTTCCCTCAACGGAACTACATTCTGAAAGTCAGACTGACACTTTCCCATTGTTAATGGAGCGGCCAGAGAATCTTAACAGTAGTGCGCATATTATTGACATACCAAGAAACATCGAGGTTCCTGGGTCACCATCTCATGATAGAATTTCAAGTGGGTTGGAAGCATCATCACATGAGGACAGACCTTCGAGTGGTGTGAGAGCACCCAGTACTCAGCCTTCAACATCTTTGTCTAATGGAACAAACTCTCGGAGCTCCTCATTAATAAGGAGAGGAGAAGCTCGTCGACGCAGGAGTCCCTTGAACTCGGGTTTATGGATTTCTGTTGAATTAGTTCTCACGCTGAGCCAGATTGTTGCGTCTATTGTTGTTTTGTCTGTGTCGAGACATGAACATCCACATGCACCATTGTTTGCATGGATTGTTGGTTATGCATCAGGATGTGTTGCAACCCTGCCACTTCTTTACTGGCGCTATCGTTATCGTAACCAGTCTTTGGAGCAAGACTCAGCTCAAAATCATCAGGGTTCTGCACATATTAATGTTCCTGCAGGACCATTTTCTCTTTCAGTCAGTAGGAATTCAGAAAGCGATGATCGCCGATCTGCCACTACATCACCTAGAGGTGGCCAAAATGCAGTACTAAATGCAAGGTATGACTTCTCATTGTAATTGTCATTTTTCTCTTCAAAACATATATTGCTCAGATACACTATATTTTCAATGTTGGATAAATGAATTTGTCCTGTCCAATTGCATGTACAAGGTTACAGTGTCATCCAGTTTGTTTGGTTTTATGCAATTTTTTGCTACTTTGCACTTTGCAGTTGGAGCTTCGTGCAAACCCAGCACTTAGCTGCATTACATGGGCTGGAAGTCCATGCTAGGTTCAATGTTTCTTTGAAGGGGTATGGACATTATTTGGTATCAAAAGCTAACTTAATGTTTGGACACCCATGTAATCCATCCGTACTGGCCCACTCGCAGATGATTTTTTAAAGATAATGGGAATTATCTAGTTATGTTCACACCAAAGTGGGTCCTGGGAAAGAGACTATGGAGACAGTCTCATCCTTTAGCCTTTACCCTTACTATATTTCAAATAGACATGGATACATACAGATTTTCCTAATTCTTTTCTTGATCTCAATCTTATTTTTTTTGTTTGATGGCAAGCATTCCAACTTTCTATTGTCCTCCTTTTTGCGGAGATGGTGCTAGGATGGATATTTCTATTTTGAAATAGTTGACATCAAGGTTGAGAAATTATAGCACTTAGGGTTTAAGTCAATTTTTAAAAACCAGCTGGGTTTGGGTTTGGTGTTATATTCATATTGGTGTTGAAATTTGACTTGGGGAATTTGCATCTTAGCCCTTTTCTGATTTTCCAGTGCTTCTTTGACAGCAACCATTTTTTCAGTTCACAATGATTACCTGTTTTAGGTTGATCTTTTAACTGGCCTTTTATTTAGGTAGTGTTGGGTAATGCATCTACACTGCATTTGAAAGTGCTTTTCAAAGTGCATTTGGGCTGTAAAGGCATCAATTTGATGCTTTTGGATGATTCTGATATGCTAATGCTGAAAACATAGAAAAGAACTTGAAAAAAGCATCAATTTGATTTTTTTCAGTCCAAACGCACTTTTATAAAAGCACCTGCACTGCATTACCAAACACACACTTAAGTGTACCAGCTATTTGAGAAGTGGTCTTTGGATTGCCTGTTTTATTTTTTCAGCATGATATGCTTTGGTTTCTTCTGGCTTTGATTTCTGTGCCAGTCATCGAAACCTTTGATGAATAAAAAGCGAATTTCTTTAATTTATTTGAACATACAAATGTCTGGTTCCAAATATAGTTTTTGCTTGCAGACTCAAGGTTTTGGTGGAATACTTCAAAATGGCTTTGGATTGCTTTTTCGCAGTTTGGTTTGTGGTTGGCAATGTGTGGATATTTGGAGGCCACTCATCAGCTGAGGAGGCTCCAAACTTGTACAGGTATTGTCATGTCGTATTCATCACACCTTTCCTACCTGGCATCCGAGAGAGCTCACCCTCATTTTTGCATCCTTTTACATTGCAGGTTATGTATAGTGTTTCTTACATTTAGCTGTATCGGATATGCTATGCCCTTCATTCTGTGTGCAACAATCTGCTGTTGCTTGCCTTGTATAATTTCCGTTCTTGGATTTAGAGAGGATCTGACACAGACAAGGGGAGCCACAACTGAATCAATTGATGCCTTGCCAACATACAAGTTTAAGTTGATTAAAAATAGAAATGGTGAGGATAGCAGTGCAGGAACTAGTGATGGTGGGGTTGTGGCTGCAGGAACAGAAAAGGAACGAGTGATCTCAGGAGAAGATGCAGTGAGTGCTTTCAGATTCTTGGAGGATTCTTGTTGTGATCCTCTGAAATACTTGGTTGTGATATTCATGGTGCATTGTCTCAGGTCTTGTTATTGACATGAATACTGATGATTTAATGTTGTAACTGTGACAGGTTTGCTGCATTTGTCTGGCAAAATTTGCAAACAATGACGAGCTGAGGGAGCTGCCATGTTCTCATTTCTTTCACAAGGAGTGTGTAGATAAGTGGCTGAAGATCAATGCATCATGTCCTCTTTGCAAGAGTGAGGTCGGTGAAAGTCTTTTAGGTTCTCTCTCTGGGTTAAGTTCTAGCCAGAGACGGGTCGAAAACGGGGCTGGCGCAGTGTTTTGATCCTCTATATAATACAAAATAGTAATATCATACATAAATAATTACGATTTTGATTATGCTGTAAAAATTATTTTCATTCTTCTCTTTTTATGAATCTCATGGATCAAAAATCTCTTTTAAGAATCTGTGTGGCACTCACTTTCCAGTTTGCCCTTTAGCCGCCAAAAGAGTTGAAACAATTGCCATTTGGCATGTCTCTGCTGATGTTTCTCCTCCTTGTCTCCTTTCCTTTAATTTCTTAGATCAGACAATCTCTTCAATGGTTTACGAAACAGCTAAACCCCTGAGTAGTACTATTCTATCTTGCAACAAAAATTCGAACAACTTTCCAATTATAATACTGGAAGCTGAGTTAACTCACTTGGATCTGTTGATTTGAGTTCTGTTTGTTTATATTATTGTGGATTGAAGATTTTCTAGCTAATACAAGCTTGATGGCAATCCGCATGGATTTGACAGTGCAGCCACTTACTATTTTGTCGGCATGGATTGTTAATTTGTTGCAGCACAATCAAGATGCGTTATCCCAAGACTGTCACAAACAGTATTATTAAATTCGTCGGCGAGTTTACCAATTAAAATTTAAAATTTATGAGACTTGGTTGCATAATATGAAAATAAATATTTTTTATTTTAAAAAACTAATTTCATCTATTCAAAACAAAAGACAAAAAAAAATCTCTTAAAAAATTAAATACATATAAAATAACTAATTTAAAAGAGATAAATAAAGCAAAAAATAAAATAAAAAGGGTATTAATTAAATTTAAATATAAATAAAAGATAAATTAAGAAAAAAAACATATAAAAAGCAATAATTTTAAAAATAGAAAAAAAAAGGAAAAAGACTAGGTGTTGTTGTTGGGTATAGAAATCAAGCCAGCAAGCCCGACCTATTTTGTAAGACTTATGTGTTTAGGCTAGTTTTTTTTTACTATTGAGGTAGATGATATGTTGTTCACTCAAAAACAAATGTACTTATGGGGAAAAGAATTTATGAATAAAATTGAAAAAATTAAAATTTTGAATAATAGATCCATATTAAAATGTGAGAGGATGCATAGTGGTGTGTGCACAGTGAAAAGCATACACTCTTTAGTGTTTTACTAAACTACTCACTTGCCTATGTTGTGGGTAGGGTCATTTTTTTCAACATAAAAAAAGGTCTAGACATTGCTAATTTTTTTTCTAGTAGAAAAAAAAATAAACTGTGTGAAAATTGATTTGATGTGACTCGGTCTCTTTGGTGGGTCCGAATACAACCCAAATGACCGATTAAAATGTAGTTTCATCCAAGACAAATATTTAAGATGATATTTTTTTTATATAAACATTGAGACGACAACATATTGAATCGATTTGAGTCAACTCTGGTTAACTTGTCAATCCACGTATCGAGTCATGAGATCATGATAACTTCATAAAAAGTAAATCAAAACAAACTGAGAAGTTTAATTTCCAATAAACTCAATGTTGAAGGGTGAAATTGAAAAAAAAACCAATAAAAAAAGAACTCAAAAAAATAGCTCAAGTCAACTTAGGTTAACATATTAAACCTACGATCTGGGTCATGAGACTAGGATAACTCAATATAAAGCAAATTGAAACAAATTACAAAATTCAATTCTCAATCAACCAAGTGTTAAAAGATAAAATTTTACAAAAAAATTGATTAAAAAGGACATAAAAATAACTTGAGTCAACCAAGGTTGACCCGCCAAACCCATGACCCAGGTCATGAAACGAGGATAATATCACAACAAACAAATCAAGATAAATAATGAAGTTTAACCCCCGATCAACCCAATGTTGAAGGATAAAATTGATAAAAAAAATTAGTTAAAAGGGGGATAAAAAATCTACTTAACTAAGTTAACTTATTAAACTTGCAGTTTGGATCTTGAACTTGAAATAACCTCATCAAAAGTAAATTGAACAAAAAATATGAAAGTTCAATCTCCAGTAAACGTAGTATCGAAAGATGGAATTAAAAAATAAAATAAATATAAAAAGAAAAAACTATTATAGTGAATAGTACTTTGTGAAGAATGGTAACATAAATTCCCCTACTCTTTTAGGTTTTTTTTTTAGTGTTAATGAAATTATAATTATTGGTTGATAAATTAAAATTGTTTCGTACCCTTATTTGTAAAGAGATTTTATTAGATGAGCCTAACCACTATCTTGGATGACCCAACTAATTTAACGAGCTAAATAATTTTATATGGATCCATTTAAAAATATTATTACAATTACCCTTATTTGTAAAGAGATTTTATTAGATGAGCCTAACCACTATCTTGGATGACCCAACTAATTTAACGAGCTAAATAATTTTATATGGATCCATTTAAAAATATTATTACAATTCTCTTTATTTCAAAAAGTTTCTCTCTCTGTTTTTTTTTCTTAAGACAATTGTTTATTCAAGATATTAAGTTACTATATTATTGGTTTGAATTATGTTGTGGGTCAAATTAATATTCTTACTATAAAAATTATATAGGTGTTGCTAATGTTTTTTTAATAGAAAAAATTTAAACCATTTAGATTGATATGATGTGATTTAATCTCTTTGGTTGGTTCAGAGACAATCTGGATGATCAATGAAAATATAGTTTGACTAAAATTAAATATTTAAGATGATATTTTTTTATAAATATTGAGAAGACATCATATTGAATCGATTTGGATCAACTTACCAATTTGCATATTGAGTTATGAGACCATGATAATTATGTAGAAAACAAATCAAAATAAATTATGAAGCAAAATTTCAAAAAACCCAATGTTGAATGATGAAATTGCAAAAATCAATTAAAAAAATAACCTGAGTCAACCTGCTAAACTTGCAACGCGAGTCATGAGATTAGGATAACCCAATAGAAAAAAATTAAAACAGATCATGAAACCCAATTCATGATCAACCGAGCATTGAAAATGAAATTGAAAAAGAAAACTTACTAAAAAAATACACAAAAAAACGACTATAGTCAACCATGGTTAATCTGTTAAAACCATGATTTAAGTCATGAGATGGAGATAACCCCATAAAAAATAAAGCAAAATAAAATTATGAAGCTTGATTCTCAATCAATATAATGTTGAAGGATGAAATTAAAAAAAAATTCAGTAAGAAAAAAAAAAAGAAAACTCATGTCAACTATTTTTCAAACCCATGGCTCAAATAATGTGTCTAAGACAACCTTATTAAAGTAGATTGAAAAAAAATTATAAAAGCTGAATCTTCAATAAATAAAATATTAAAAGATAAAATTAAAATTTAATAAAAATAAAAAATAAAACAAAAAACACTATTTTAATAATTGCTTTCTCTTCTCTTTTAGTGTTTTTTTTGTTGATAAAGAATATTATGAAACTACTTTTTATATATATATATATATATATATATATATATATATATATATTAAAAGAAGCATTATCTTTTTTTAAATAATTGCAGGCTTGCACAATTAAAAAAAATAATTAATATAATTTCAATAAAAATCAATCCAATTAAGGTAATTCATCAAAAGAAACAAAACTCCTTATCACGTGAGTAACAACATCTTTAAAGGAAGATGTTATGTTAAATTGATAAAATAATATTTTAAATAGTATAAATATAATTTATTTTTTTATTAGCTTTATTTTATTGATTTTGATTTTTTTAAGAAATATATAATAATAATATTTTTTGATATTTTATTTAAATACTTCTTTTTAAACATATAAAATAAACATGAAAAAGTTAAAATAATATTTATTAATTTTTCGCTTTTTCCAATTTAGTAGACCCCTTGGAGTTGCTCTAAGGAGGTCTCATATCACATGGAAAAATCCACGTGTCACCCTAAGCTCTTTCTAGAAAAAATATAAAAGGTCACTACAAAACTCATTGCCTTCCGTATTTATCTTCTTCAGATTAGCTTTCTAGGGTTTCTATTCATCTCTCTCTCTCTCTCTTTCTCTATAGTTAAAAGCCAAAGCCTTTCTCTCTATATATTGCCGTCTCTCTCTCTGACTCACTGAGTTCGCGCGATTCTCTTATCAGGTAGAACTCACTACCGCTGCATCACTATTAGCGGAAATCAATACCCCCTTTGCATGCGTTTTATGCTTCACGAGAGGCGAATCGGTGCCTTTTGATGTGAAATTAGGGTTTTGAGTATACTGTAGAAATGTGTTATTAGCTTGATTCGAGTTTGATTGCTTTTTTTTTTGTGGATGCGTGAATTTAATTAGGGATTACCAATCGAATTTGTTGATTACTTCATTCCTTTGACCTGATTGGAAAATTTGAGACAGTTAATTAGATTTTTAATTAGTTTTTTTTTTTGGTTTTCTGATGTTGAATGTTTCTGTATAATTGTTTAACTAGAATTGAAATTTACTGTTTTCTGAGGGTATTTCGATACAATAAGAGTTTACTGAGCTCTTTGTTTCTTTCGTCGATATGTGATTTTCTGGTACTGATTTCTTTCCTTTTTTTTTATTTATTTAAAGAGACTAATTTTATAGTGTAACCGTAACAAATATGTTGCATGCGGTTTTATAACTTGTGGGTGGCATCTCCTCTTATAAAAAATTACCTCGAACTTGCCCATTATTTGGAAAGTTTTTTCTTTTTTTGATTGGTGGATTTTTTTTATCATGTTTGTAAGATATGGGAATCATTGTGCGGTGCAGTGGTAAAAGCATTGGGATGCCAATTCTAAGTGTTTTTTGCAAGTTCATGGGTGAAGTCTTGAGAGCAGCCACTTCATGCAAAAGTGCTGAAGGTTGAGACTGTATCATGAACACACTCTTGGAACCCTGCTTAGATGGGATTTTCACTTTGCGATGGCTTCTCATTTTGTATGGATTCATCTATATTTCAATACATTTCTTTGGGTTTTTGCAGTTTTATCTCTATAAATAATTGGTACTTGTGGAAATTTGGTAGTCGATAAATGGGTATGTGCATGTGCATGCGGCTTACATGCTGTCGTTGTGTGTCTAATAGCTGTACATTCGCACAATCTCTTTGATATGAATGAACAAGCCATGTGTGGTGATCAAAAGATGAAATGAATCATTGCAGTCATCTTTGTGTAAAATTAAATCACTTCAGCATTGCTGATAAATTTCAAATAAATAGAAGGAGAGGTTTAAAGCTGGAAAATTTTCAAAGGAAAGCTGTATTTTACTTGAATTTCTGATGTTCGTTTTTACTAGCTATAGTGGTTCCTTATAATCCTCTTATTGTGGCCAATCGACGTAGAGCTTTGGATTATTAATTTTACTTCAAACCAGCCATTGCTGTGTGCTATGGAAAAGAATATAGAGTACAGAATGTCATTTGTGTAAAAAATTCATCAGTTGTTACCCTCAAAAAAGAGTTATCGTGCCAGATGACTGACTTCCTGTTCAACACCTGTTTCATTTAAGAAATATAATTTCATCAGCTAAAAAGTTGGATGAAGTCTAATTGATTCTGAGAGCTCACTCAGACAAGAAATCTTGGTAAATTATGTAAAATGTGTCAGTACTGATTTTAGAGATGGCAATGCTTTTGAGATTAAAAGTTGATATTTAATTGAAAAGGATTTTTGTGACATTTAAAATGCTAATGTTTTCAAAAAATCATCTTCAAAATCCATGTTTCTCTTCTGAGAATTCCAAACAAAATTTCTCCGTTTTCCTTGTTACTGTGGGATGCCATGTTACATGATTCTGATTCTCTGAATCATGTACTTTTCATAGGAGTAATTATTTGCAATGGCATTCCACCACCAACTGAAGAAAACACATTTGAAGATTCCTTGCAGCTTACCGTCCAAAAACAAGTCATGTAGGTTATTGGCACTCGTGCCTGTGTTGGAGTGACATTTTATTGTAGTAAAAAGATGTCGATCTAAACATTTCACGTGATTTTTTTTTCTTGGAACCTTGATGTCTCTATTCTGAATGATCTAGACATGTAACATTGACTTTTATCAGTCTTAAGTTGAGGAACTAATAGTGACTGCTTTCTATTGCAGTGACTTTTGCACTCCTTTTATGTTGATTGCCTAGCATGTCCAACAATCTAGTATCACAGCAATTATCGGTACAGAGCATCCAAATGGGTCAGCTGGAACACATTTCAAACAAGTTGGACTCATCAATGCAAATGGGGTTGATGGAATCCAGAATACATGATCCTGCATTACAACAGATGACCATTCCGGACATGCAAATGGGACGGATGGGACTGGGACAAAGTTCAACTGACACGCTATCACAGCAGATGTCAATATCAAGCAACCAAGTACAGTTGTCAGAACCTATGTCTAATAACAATGTTTTGAAGAATTTCTCTGTACCAAATATGCGAACAAGACATATGGAACCA
>Ga0325404_1008506_pt1 | contig 10546 bp, 4 predicted proteins | sample PopdelMetagenome_18_FD_205664 | JGI IMG/M metagenome (GOLD analysis project Ga0325404, IMG submission 205664) | Populus deltoides microbial communities from Bellville, Georgia, United States - Xylem-Control-R1 | ecosystem: Host-associated > Plants > Phyllosphere > Stem > Wood/Secondary xylem...
AACATGAAACTTAATTTCTTTATAATTTTATCATCACAAGTTATATTACATTTATTTTATGTGTTGTGATTTGTTTTGTTTTCTTTGCTTTCACATTTAAAAAATATATTAAAATATTTTGATATTAAATTAAAGATTAATTTTGATGTCAAATGGTTTGTCCGATAGAAAAGAGTTTAATCTAAATTTGTTTCCTTCCACGCATGCTAAAAAAAAAAAAACCAGATTAGGGCTTGTGAATTTTTTTATTTGGTTGATTTTTTGTATTTATATTAATTTTAAATTGTTTTACAGTTAAAAGTATGCCTATTGTGATTTTAAGGATATATTTTTGATATTTTTAAATAAAAATGGATTGAAATCTAATTTTTCATAATTTAAAATCTCAAACTCAGATTTTTCGATCTCCAAGGACTTCTAGGGTTTTTCTTTTTAGCCCGGCACAAGAGTTTGATTTTTTTTAAAAAATATTTTTGATTTTGATTAATATCCTCTCTATATGTTTTATAAAAAAACTGTTTTGTTTAACTATTTGTCAAATAGAAACCAAAAAACCTCATTTAGTTTCCCTCGGCACAAATTATTTTAGTAAATAATAGAGGACATGCATTCCAAGGCTGGCAAGGAAGAAGGCCAAGATTTTGATACACGAGAGAGGCGGTTTCCGTCTCGTATTCACAGTTTAAAAATTCAAAATGTAGCAACTAGGAAGCCACGTAGAGGAGAGAGAACAAACAAGTATTAAACGAACGCCTTAACGCAAGCAAGTAAAGGACGATGCAGTCAGTTTTGGCAGTTCAGGAAGGAGAGGAGCGTGACTGACACGTGGTAATGGTGGGGGAGGAGACCGTTAGGAGGGTGGGAAATAGTAATGCCTTTTCTTTTCAAGTTTTTTTTTTTTTAATTTTTAATGTAACAATATTAAAAATAAAATTTTAAAATCAAAAATATTATTTTAATTTATTTATAAATAAAAAATACTTTAAAAAATAATTACACCTACCCTAAATAACAAATTCAAAGTGAAAGTATACATGACATGCTAGATTGGCAAGATTTTAGAGTATATTTGAAACTAAAATATAAATTATTTTTTAAAATATTATTTGCTAGAGAATATATTAAAATATATATTTTTTATTTTTTAAAATATATTTTTACTAATATTATATCAAAAATTTAGAAATATAAAAAAATAATTTAAATTTTAAAAAAATCAAAATGTTTTTTAAAAATCATGATCAGATTGTAAAGACAAACGGGCCAGGAGTACCGTTCGTCCCCCGATTCTGCTTCCAAACTTTTGTCGTTTTATGTGCCAGCTCATCACTTCCGAGCGTCCTTTTCACCCCTACCCATTTCAAATCAATTTAAAACAAAATCCTTTCACGTTAATGCTCTCCAGCCTGGCTCGGTCAAAGTCGAACACCCCCCCGCCGCTTCATTTGCCTTTTTTTTTTAAATTTTCGTAATTATGTTCTAAAAAAATGTTCTTTTATCACATGATCAGATAAGAATCCCATTCATATCTCCCTCTCTCGGGTCTCTATCTTAACCCCCACGTTTCCTTCTTGTTTGTTTTTTCCCTTAAGATTTACCCCTCTTTGTGTAACTTCCAAAACAGTCGCTTATCAGAGTTAGCTTCATAACTAATTTTTAAAACTTATTTTTAGTATTTATATATCAGAACTTTTAATAACATAAAAATTAATTAATTTTAAATAAAAAATTAAGATCTTAGACAAATAATATCCTAGCCACCATACAAAACACCTTCGAGTCTATTTAGTATTATAACACTAATTGTTTGTTAAAGTAATTTTTATTAAAAAATATATTAAAATAATTTAATTTTTTATTATTTAAAATTTATTTTTTATATCATTATATTAGAACCATTTTAAAAAAAAATAAAAACATTAAATTTATTAAAAATTATTTTTAAAATACAAAAGCTAATAACTAAAAGAAACAATTACAATTTTAAAATTTGAATTTCAGTTCCTTTAACGGGTTTCTCTCTCTCTCACTCTCTCTATTATATTTGTGTGTGAACTTCACGAGCCGTATAATGCAAACAGTCGATAAGCCAGTTGTTTCTTTTTTGAGTGGAAGTGCGTGATAATAATACATGTAAGTTAGAGAAACGAAGTGACGACGCGTGTTTGTTTGACAGCTGTTTCTTAGTAACTGCCTTGCCAGGAAGAATCCCCACTGTTTAACGGCTATGACCGGTCATTATAACCGGCTTAACCAGGCATCCTTGCCCCTCACATATATACACCTCTCCCTACCACTTCCACCATGTTCTTTCATATATACTAAGGTGAGGCTCCGCCTCTACCACTTCACAAGAAAAAAATATCCTCTATTTATCAGCTTAATTTTCTGTATTCAGTTTAATTTTAGGATTTAATTTATCCCTAAATCAATCTATGGCTTCTACTAGAAAAGACGTGGATCGGATTAAAGGTCCGTGGAGCCCTGAAGAAGACGAGGCGTTACAGAGATTAGTCCAAACCTATGGACCAAGAAACTGGTCTCTAATAAGCAAATCAATCCCTGGTCGATCTGGAAAATCATGTAGGTTGCGATGGTGCAACCAGCTATCCCCTGAGGTCGAGCACAGACCGTTCAGTGCTGAAGAGGATGACGCAATCATCAGGGCCCATGCTCGTTTCGGCAACAAATGGGCCACCATCGCTCGCCTCCTCAATGGACGCACCGATAACGCTATCAAAAACCACTGGAACTCAACCCTCAAGAGAAAATGTTCCTCTATGTCTGATGACTTAAACGACGAAGCACACCAACAGCCTCTTAAAAGATCCGCAAGTCTCGGGGCTGGTTCGGGTCTATACTTGAACCCGAGTAGCCCTTCAGGATCCGATTTGAGCGATTCAAGTGTACCCGGTGTGAACTCATCTCCGGTTTACAGACCACTGGCTAGAACTGCCTCTCTTGTTCCACCAAGTTTGTCCATTGATGTGTCCTCTCCAACTGCAGATCCCCCAACTTCACTGTGCCTGTCTCTGCCTGGATCCAATACTTGTGAGACTCCGGGATCCGGATCCGGATCCCGATCGCGTGCTGGTAACCAGACGCAAACACCGGTTGCACCTCCACCCGCTGCAGTTACTGTGCAGCAACAGCAGCAAATTCCAGCAGCGCAACAAAATGTTGAATTTGGATACGAGAAACAGTTTTTCAGTTCCGAGTTTTTGGCAGTTATGCAAGAGATGATAAGGAAGGAAGTGAGGAGTTATATGTCTGGGATTAAGCAAAATGGGCTGTGTTTGGGAACAGAGGCTATAAGGAGCGCTGTCGTTAAGCGAATTGGGATTAGCAGAATCGAGTAGCCAAACAGAGGGAAGAGAAGTAGTTTGTTAGTGATGATCATGATCATCGGGATGATCGTGATGATGATGCAGCTGAGTTGACTCGTCGAGAATCGGAGACACCATGAAAGAGGAGGGAAAAAAAAGAAGAAACAATCTGTTTTTTTTTTTTTTTTTTTGAGTTTCTTTAATCGTCGCCTTATACTGGAGTAGTAATTTTGGTGGTGTACAGGGCAGTTTCCTTCACCAGAGAAGAGAATCTCAGTGAGTTTGGATATATATAAATTGATCTAGCTGTGGACCATCTTCAATGTTAAATTTAAGAGGCAAAAGAATGAAAGAAAACTGGGATTTAAATGAATAATCTCTGATAATGTATTTTAGGACAATTGCAGTTAAAAGGGAAAGCTGGTTTGCACTTTATGGTGATGAAAGGCAAAAGAACTAAAATGAGTTCCTGAAATTAAAAATCTGAGGACAGATTCAATAGAAAGGGGGAGCTGGTGTAGTGATGGACCAGAAAGGACACTGCCATTTCTGTTTCGCATTCAAACAAAAATTAAATCATAGTCTTCGCTTCTTGTTTGGAAGGGGGGAAGAGAAGGAGAACACTCTTTGATGGAATGATTTTGTTTCATAGCTGGCGCAAGTGTTTTTTTAGTTTTCTGGAGATGAAAAATGAGAAATTGTACTGTATCTTTAGCTAATTTTAAGCCATGTGCAAAGACTGCCAAAATCAAATTTTCGCTTTGGCTCTCATGCTTTTCAAATGATCAAATTTTTTCCCTTTAGTTTCCAAAAATCTTGATTATGGTTTAAATCTTCTTTCCTTGTTTTTTCAATCTCTTTAAGAGAAGAGAGAGAATGTCTCTTAATTTTAACAATACATAGAAACTTGTCAATGAAATCAATTTCAACCACAAAATCTTTGGCACTCATTTGATTGTTAAATTTTTTATAAAAGCTTAGCGTGCGAGCTAGGCCTCTTTTTATGGGCTATACACATAGGCCCATACACTTTCTTTTTTTTTCCTCTCTCATTCCTCTCTATTTTACACATTAATTGATTTAAATAAATTGAATAAAAACTAAACTTTATTTTTTTTTAATTAAATACCATTCGATTCCAAATTTTTTATTTATGAAATTATAATTTTTTTATTTAACTTGAAAAACTTAAGTTGATCTTTGTTTTTTTAGTCCAACGTTATGTATCCTTTTTGTTCTAAGGTTGTCAATTCTATTCAATTGCTGTTCTTTTTTAATTATAAAATGATAAATTTTAATTTTAGAGAATTTTGGGAGAACAATTTTAATCCATGATATAATAATGTCTTTTATTTTCTTTAATAAAAATAAGCATGATGCCAAATTTGCTTGGTTGTAATTTAAAATTTTAAAAAGAGTAAAATTTTAATTATTTTACAAAGAGAGAGGTTGGGAAAAATTTCTTTGCAGGGGCAGGAGCCCGGGCCCCTGCCAGCCCCCCGCCTCTGTCACTGGCGTTGGAAAACCCAAAATCTAATTTGAGATTTTCATAAATTGATCACTAGATATAATTGCTCTATCTTGAATGGTTCTTCAATATAATTCCCCGCACCCATTTCGTAATTTTAGACTAGTTTTCTCTTGTTGGGATATTTCATTTTTTTTTTAAAAAGCCAAAACACAAAAAAAAACAAAGTAAATGAAAAAATAAATTAAAAAGGAAGAATGGTGGGTGAAACGCAAAACAATAAAAAGAAGGATCATAGTGAAGTTTGGTTACTCAATCCCCTAGTAATTGGGAGAAAATGATAAAATAAATTGATTGTAAATAGAGAAGAGATTTTTAAAGAAAAGGGATAAGAGCTAGAGAAACCTAGCCACCATGGAGGGATATAAAAGATTTAAGAGAGGAAAAAAAAAAAAAGAGAGAAAGAAAAAGAGAGAATATATGGTATGTTGAGAAAAAAAGGATAGACTTGTGAGAGAGAGAAAAAAAAAAAGGAAAAATAATAAAAGAATCATATCACTCTCTCTTTAAAAATAACCGCCGCCACCTCCCTTCCTCTTCGCTGAATTTTAATCTTCTTTTCCTAGACATCAACGAGGAGATAGTAGCCACCACGACATCATCAGTCACCATCCCTATGACCGTTAGCTTCTCTAATATGAAAAGACCCAGCTGAAACCTAATATCAACATCTCCTCCACACAACAACAACCTCTTCTATTGATCAGTCAACCCAAGTCACAACCTCTCTTCATCTTCTCCACAACAACAATATCCACCTAAAAAGGGAACAAACAGACTGAGAATGACAAAAGGAGAGAGAGGAGAAGAAATCTCAATCATATCGTTCCCAAATCTTTCTCCTCGAGTGGTGGTTGACTTCACCGTCGATGCAGAAGTGACAAGGTGTGGGAAACACTACTGATCAGCTCCAAAATGCAACTTAACAAAGGTGGCATATGAATCCATGCATCGGTAATATTAATGATGCCTGAATCCACGCGCCAGCATTGTCCCCTCAGATCTAGGAGTTTCTCCGTTTGATTCCAGCTGCTTTGATCGACTCGAGCCACCTGGAAGGTTACTTTTGAATCCTGAATGAATTTTTTTAAAAAATTTAACATGTTGTTGAATATTGGATTTGTTATTTTGGGTGATTTTTGCATGTTCGAATAATTATTGTGGGATTTGTTTTAGGCTTGGTAATCTATGCAAGACAAGTTTTTTATTGAAATAAAGAAAACTCCGATATTTAAATTAGTAAATTATATGAGAGAAATAATGTATAAGAGAATAATAAAATAAAAAATATATTTGTGGATGGTACGTGTTTTAGACAAGAGCACTCTTGTTTCAGCCATAAAAAGCAAAATCTCCTAATTTTCCTTCCATTATTTTACCTGTTTCTTTACAGTTCCACAACCTGTTATAAGTAGTTGATCTGATGGTTATGAATATTTACTTCTCGTTTTAATTTTTCAAGTTTAAATATTAAACCAACACCTTGATGAATTTATTCTATGTGTTCTTAAAATCATCATAATAGTTTTTTGGTTGATGAGCAGAGAAATAAAGTATTTAAGATCACCAATCACTCAAAGCACACAGAGGGAACTGATCCGAATCTTTTTTTCTTTTTCCTTTTCTTGTTAAATACAATAACCCAAGGGCAAAGACAGTTGGGCCAGTGCTCCAAATGGATTGGTGCAGCGGACTTGGACAGATGAAGTAATTTGGTCATCATTGTTCACTGATTTTACTCTTCGTAGCAGCAGCATATCAGCTGCCGCATGGGTCCAGTTAGCCTCGGGCACTCCAGGAGACGATGGCCTGGGATAAGCAAGGGACAGTTTAAAAATTAACAAGACTGTAGAATGTGCAGGCTTCATGATTTCCTACGTTTTTCCCCGGTTGCAGAGGGCATGGCATTGTCTAGCGCACCTTAACGTATCTTCCTCTCGTTAACATACTAATCGAAATGATAGAAAACGCGCAGATAAGTCTGGTGATCATAGCTCTGTTTGCGGATGTATTTTGTACAAATTGACATCCTTTAGCCCCCAATCTAGTGGTCTTGTTTGTCGGTGCCTCCTTCAGAATCTTCTCTGGCATGGTTTGTAGAAAGATAAAAGGCACTCTGATTCTTCTGTAGAAAATGTATCAGCGCGGTGGAATGCCTAAAGTATGCAATATAGATGTAAAAAGAAAAAACAAGAAAATGAAGTACTATAGATACCCAATTATCTGAAGTATAATACCAGAAACATACACAAATGCCAAAGCAAACTGTCTCCTGAATTCTACAAGCTGTTCCAATGAAGTTCAACACTTGGAATTACTCACAACATTAAACTGAGTTAATTTTTTTGAAACTATTAGTTGCACTTAATTTCGGTGGTAATCTGGATTAATAATTGCCACAAACGAGAAAAAGATGACTAGCTCAGAATTCATGATTTTCATCAAGTATTGAAGATTAAAAACAAAGTATTGCGTACATCGTGGTGCACAAAGTCCAAGTTAGACTTCTCATCCAACTATCTTATGCTCCTGAGATCAACTACTATCCTGGGCAACTCAAACACAAATAAAGGTGGTAATTTCAGAACACAAGTCCTTAGATGGGAGTTCCTACCTCAGAAAGTCAACTAATTTTCTATGCAATCCTGTGAGTGTCTCCTCTTGGTTGTTTGCATGGGCCAATAACTCAGGCAACTTAACTGAAAATGCCGCAAAGAGAATAGTAGCACCATAAGTTGAGATGGATAGCAAGTGTATTTCAGAATCTGCATTTCCAATAAAAGTCATTACCACTGCGCTTCGCTTCTCAAGGCTTGTGTACAGAAAAATGTTTCAAGTACCGGTATGAACACCATGAAGCATCCTATCAAAACCAGCGTTGCATAGAATTGGATGCTACATCTATTGCCTGAGGACAAGATCATAGCTCACTGATTTAAATATTCTGGACAAAGGAAACAGGACTCAGTTTTCAGAGCTCTTTTTGATTAAAAAAGAACACCATTTTTTCCCACAGCAAAGAGTAAACATACCAAAGAGGCGTAATAGATGCTCAGCGGCCAGCGCCGTATACCATTGAGGGAGAAACATTGTCTCTAATTGCATCAGCATACTGATGGCGCTCACTTTTATACAGAAGCATCACTGGCAAGGCTTTGTCAAAGTAAAAACATAAACCTTTCATAATTTCAGTGGTTGATTCAAATATCCTACACCCACCATATCATCAGGCACGGGAACATCAACAATCAGATTAAAGTATACTAGAACTGAAGGGTACTTCAGTTAGTGGCAACCAAAATTCTACAAAGATCCTAAACAACCTTCCCTCTCCTTGGGCCAGAAGAGAATAGAAAAAGTTTCCAATTTTTTTTTTTCAGCTAACTTGCGCCTGCTAGGTCTTATAACTTTAAAGTAGCTGTCACTAAAAGCAGGTTCTGTCCTCACATGACATAGTTTTGCGACCTATACTTGCAATACTTCGTTCACATGTCTTGGATATTTGGGGTGAGAGGGAGTTTGATGAGCTGAAGGAAAAAATATAATCAAATACATTATATCAGTCATTAAAGGGAACTCTTCAGTAAAACACAAAAAAAATATCTAATTATAATTTATAATTTTGATTAAAAGTAAAGATAACAATAATATCATCAATATAAATATTAAAACTTTACTATTAAATTAATATTATAACTTACAGCTTTCCCAGGTTGAACCCTAAGATGTTCCAGTTGAACCTCACAACCATCCATGGCAACACCATGGAACTCAAATGGCACATTGCATGACTTAGCAACTTGAGTCATCAATCTGAGCTAGTTGGTGCTTCACACTTCAAGGCTCTGTAGATTTTACTTCCTGAGAGCTCCAACCGTGCCCCTATGCCCTTCCAGCATATAAGCACCCAACCGCGGGATTGGCTCTCTAGAGGCTGACACCATTTGGTCCACAACATGCATTAGACCTGCTGCTCTTTGTATATTTGCATTTGATACTACATCAACGCAGGCAAGGAGCACCTGCTTAAGACCCAATATGGGCAGACGTGACAGAGAAACAAATCTACTACACTGTAAACTATCCCTCTCGCTCGCTGCCGAGAGAGAGAACGACTAAATCTACTACACTGACAGTGCCTTGCGGCGCTAGATGGAGGGAGATAAAGAGAAAACAACACCAACTAGATGACATGATCAATTTGGGTTGGATTTTCGTTCACAAAATGAGAGAAAATGAAACAGAGAGATAGTAATTCGGCCCGAAGAGAGAAGCTAAGAGAAAATTATTAATTTCAACTTTCACATATTGTATTTTTATTAGTTTATAAATGGACGATGATCGGTCGGCAGACCAAGTTAATCTCGACGCCATAGCTTGAATATTATTAAAGGAGAGAGATTTTTTTTTCTTAACAATATAGGTTATGACTTCAATAATATTTTCTTATTAAAGATAGTCCCTCCAAAATTGGACTAATCAAGTAGACAAATATGTTAGCAAACAGAAATTTAAGGAGGACAAATACCTAAATCATACACTAACAACAACCATCAAGCGTTGTCGTTTCTTGGAGTCTGGTTGAAGTGTTGGTTTTGACTGTCAAAGCTTTGAACAACGATAAACAGAACAGAACAGAACGGAAGGAAGCAGCCAAGTTTGGTTGTCGTCCACAGCACTTTGAAGCCGTCCTACCGTCTTGAATTTGTTCATATCCAGTTTTCAAGCTCTTCAGGAAAATATAGTCATACATATTCTCTTCAGGCACTATTTTCTTTGCTTTTTAATATATTAATACATAGCCACCATTCATGCATAGGAAACAGGTCCCTCCCTGACACAATCCATTTCTAGTAGTGATTGATAGCATTAACGGACGATAACTCACATTGGACCTGTGTGTGCTGGTTCTGGATATATAGGTATAGGATGGCCAAACATCTCATACTGTGCCAAGGTGCTGTTCAGCAGCTTGAATGAAACCCCACTCTTTGTTTTACGCCCAACAAATGCATTCCTTTAAGTTTTTTCTCCTAATTAATATATTTTAGGTGTTTTTTTAATGATTTTAACTAGCAACTCTGTGCAAGATCAGGAAAAAGGTATCCTCTCGGTTTGGTGCAACCTGATTAAAGACCAAGTCATTCCTTACTAACCATATAGACCACAAAGTTGAGTACAGAACCAAAAACCAAAGTTTCTTTTGCATCTTGCCGAAAGCAAAGGATCTCTAGGACTGAAATAAGCCAACAACATCCTTTGAAATGGCCCAAGAACTGCCCCAGCAATGCATAATACATGACCAAACTCTACAACTGTGTAGGAGCAAGTGATTACTAGTTTCTGAACTTCATTGCAAAATGTACAGGAGTAGTCTACTACAATAATTCCATCATTTGAAAGAAAATCTGTAGTTGGAAGTTTACCGAAGGATACTAACCAAACAAAAGCTTCAACCGTCGGTGGAACTAGAGATTTCCAAACATATGAAGCTATTGGATGACTACCTTGTAAAAGTACCGAATCCATCAGCTTTCTGCATGAGCTAACCGACAGTTGTCCTGAGCTATCATAAGTCCAAATCAATCTGTCCTTCTAATTAACGCAACAGATGTAACAAGCGCAACCATGGGAAGAAGTCAAGGGACAATTAATGGAAGGGATTGCTAGCTTGTACTGGCATAGTCCTAAT
>Ga0325404_1008507_pt1 | contig 10545 bp, 6 predicted proteins | sample PopdelMetagenome_18_FD_205664 | JGI IMG/M metagenome (GOLD analysis project Ga0325404, IMG submission 205664) | Populus deltoides microbial communities from Bellville, Georgia, United States - Xylem-Control-R1 | ecosystem: Host-associated > Plants > Phyllosphere > Stem > Wood/Secondary xylem...
CTGTGGTTCAAAAATTATGTTAGAAATTGCAATAATTTTTGTTTAAAAATATATTAAAAAATATATTTTTATATTAGTATATTAAAATAATCTAAAAATATTATAAATAAATTTAAATACCGTCAAAATAAAGCATATAAAATATTGCCGTTAGGACCTTCTACACACAACTATTGTTATTTTCATTTTATTATTATTTTTATTATTATTATTAGGTAACACCACCTTTATTTCTATTATTACCACCGCAAGCTATTAATATTAATGTTATTATCATTATTATTTCTTTATCATAACACATCATTATTATTTCACATTACTTTTATATTATTATACATAATTATTTATAAATATCATAAAATTAAGTTGTTTTAATGTTTCTTGAAAAAAATTGATTTTAAGTGGTGCCACATGGATTTCAATAAATCACACATAATTACTTGTCAAATATCACGATAAATTACCAAAAAAAATTATTATTGTCGTACAAAAAATAAAATAACGGAAAGATGCTAGTCAATAGGTGTAATAATAAATCGCGAAATTCAAGATTGAATAGGACAAATATTTTTATTTGGCATCTTGTATCGTGCGTATCGGAAACTGGTACAATGAGATGCACCTTAAAATTCCCCCTTTTATGTTTTAAAAAAAAGATGGAGGCTGGCACATATATATCATCGGGAACTTTTATTGCACCTATAATAAAGCTAGGGATTAGGGCAGCGAAGCTAATCGATTATACTTAAACACATATTTTTTCTTTTTATTTTTAATTTTTTATGAACAATAACAATAACCACTTATACTTGAATTAAAAATATTTTTTTATAATTAAGATACACGTAAATTAATTTGAATATTTATATTAAATTAAAAAATTATTAAAATTAAAAATACTAACAAACCTCGAAGCCTGAGTCGCTAACTATGTTAGTTGAATTTAAAAGAAGACTATTGCAATCAAGCCCTCTGTCTAGTTTGAATGACTATTCTGTAATGACATGACTAACATTATTGTTAAAATTGTGGAATCAAGAGAACAGATACATCAAGTACTTCTATTATTTCCACAATCATGTAGTAAAAATTATAAAATAAAATTTATTTGAGAGCTTTTAAAATCTTATTAGTTTGATTTAGAATTATTTAAAAATTTATTATATGAAAATCTCATTTTTTATAGCTTTAAATAAATCTTTAAAGCAGTGTTTTAAAACCCGGTCCAGTCCGGCGGGTCGACCCGGAACCCAAGCCTGGAACCGAGCTAGGTTGAAGAAAAAACTAGCTAGGGATTTGCCCTGGCAAAACCCCAAGGGTCGACCTGGAACCCGGACTATCCGGGTAAACCCAGGTGAGACACGACTGTTACATATATATAAAACGACGTCGTTTTTGGCTTAAATACTCAATTTAATTGAATGTCATCGTCTCTCTTTGTCTCCGACCCAAAATCTTTGTGGATCTCGATCCTTGCTAGTTGCTTAAACTATTTCTCTCCTAAAAGTTCACAAAAAGAAAGCATATGGCGATGATATTTGTTCAAAATCTGGTCAAAGAAAGAAAATACCCTTCCATCTTTGCTCTTGCTATCTTACTCGTTTCTGCCACTATCTTCTTCTTATACTCAAATAATTTTCAATCTCTCACATTTTTTTTCATAGATCTCCAAAAATCTAACCCCACTACCTTAAAACCTTCTAAAAAAATCCAAATCCAAGGTGTTTGGTCCCTTTTTCTAATGGGTATAAAGTGCCTATTCAGTGGTAGAAAATCAGGACATAGTGAGATTATTTTGATTAATTCTTTTTGGTAAGATTTTGGTTTTAGTTAGTTTTCTTCCTTTTTATTTTAAGTTTTAGTTGTTGGGCAAAATCTGGAAGCTTAATTTTAAGTGAGTTTCCTAAATTTTTTGTATTGTTTTAGGAGTGAGGGATGAGATTTGATTTTTTTTCCTTTAAGGATGTATTATGAGGTTGTTTTTTTTAGTTTCTTCGTTACGAGCACAAGAGAATAATATTTGAGGTCAAACTTAATTGGTTTGGTTTAATGTTAAGTCAATTTCAACCTTCTCAAACTAGAATCGAACCAAAAAAAATTTAAATTGATTTTTCTCTGTTTTTTCTTGGTTTAGTTTTTCAATTAATTCTTTTTCAGTTTATCACTCATTAATTCTCTGAGAGTTTTCTCTTTCGACAGTTTTACGATATTCCAAAGCAACGTTTACACATTGCAATCTCTTATAATTTTGCAATTCAATGCAGGGAACACGTACATACATACGCAAGGTTTATCAAGATACTATTCTTCATGGAGATGACTCCATAAGATTCATTGTAAAATCAATTAATTTTAGAAACATAAACTAATTCTTGATACTGAAGTTCATGTCTTCAAGAGGATCTGTACATTGCTTTTTTATGATGTTGTTTTGTTTTGTCTCGTTGGAGAGAGGGAGATTTTATGTCTGGTATTGGAAAAGAGGAGATGGTTATTATGGTCCATTAATGGCATGTGATGTTTTGTTGATTTAATCAACTTGATTATCATAGGTGGAGTAATAGTGGCCCTTTCAGCAGCCATCCGTTTTTTTTTTTGTTGACCTGGGTTAACCCGGTTCAATCCATCTGACCCATGACCCGATCATTATACCGGGTCAGGTTTAAAAACTATGCTTTAAGACTGAGTTATTATAAATTATAAGTTATTTATTTGTCTGGCCTTCAATGGTAATCAATATAAACCATGTGAAAAATCTCCTAGATCCTTATTTTGGAGAAAAGGATTGTTATATCTAGAGTGCTAGCTTTAATTATGTATTTTTATAGTTTTTTTGTCTAACAAACAACTTCTAAAAAATAAAAGGCATAACTTATTATTTATGGAAAAATCTGAAAAACACTATAAATTGGTAAAATATCAATTTGCCCTCTGAGTGATATCTATATATTAATTCATGATAATTTTAAAAATTATCTCTATCAAGATAACATGTAACTTGATCAAAACATAATATTCTCTATATAAGACGACTTAGTGATCTCAAATCTAAAGATCACTTATACTACCATCATGTGAGCCTTTCCATAGATATAAGTGATCTCTTCATACGAAATTATCATACGGTCCAGTTCAATAAACATGTCATATGACAAGTACCTACATATTAGTTCTAGGTATTCCTTACACCTCAGCTTATGAGAACAACTATTCATTTTATAAAGAAAAGAACATTATATTTATTCGTGTTTACGACTCTAATGAATGCCCAACATATAAGAGAGTATTGATTATGAACATTTTAGGAACAATACTTTGACGCAATAGAAATATTATAATTATAATAATTTTATAATTCTTTTTACAAAATATTTTTATATTATTGACTTTATCTCTTTTTTTTATATATATTCATTAATCTACTATATGAATATTAAAGATAACATGTAACTTGCCTTTTTCATGTTAATTTGTCTAAGTGTTTTTGTTGGCTGCCTAACCAACTTCTATATCTATTTATGCAAAAATATCATTGAAAGTGTTTTAAGTGTTTGAGTGTTTAAGTGAAGAAAAAAAAGTAGAAGAGAATTAAACCAACAAATTATTACTACTGTTTTATTTAGAATAAAAGGAATAGATTGCTTATCGTTCATAGCAATCTTTTCAAATATATAGAAACAAAAGAAACTAAAATGCTAACTTATAGCAATATATCTTGCCATGATTTGTTAACAAACTAACAGATTAACAAGCTCCTAGAGATTAGGACAATTATTTATTATTGTAGAAAAATCATAACAGAAAAAACAGAGTCTTTGACAGTAACTTAAAGCAAACTTCAACACTTCTCCTTACTTTAAGAGCTGCAAACTCTTATCATTTGTCTTAGAAACTCAAATCTTCTTACTGAAAGTGCTTTAGTAAACAAATCAACGAATTGATCTTCAGAATTGCAATAAATCAACTTAACACCAACATTTCTCTGTACCTCACGTAAAAAATAAAGTTTAATGTTAAAGTGTTTGGTTTTTCCATAAAACACTGGATTATGAGAGATTTCAATGGCTGCTTGATTGTCAATTGAGATCTCTATTGCTTCTTCTTTCTCCATGTGCAAGTCACATAGAATCTTCTGAAGCCATAACGCTTGATTTACTATTGTAAGGCTGTAATGAACTCTGCCTCTACAGTAAATTGTGCTATAATATCTTGCTTCTTGGATGACCACGAAAATATTATTGATCCTAGATTGAAACGGAATCCAGAAGTGCTTTTCATGTCATCAATGAATCCACCCCAATCACTATTAGAGAAACCATGCAATTTTAACTCTTGATACTTTAAAAATTTAACACCAAAATTGTATGCCTCTTTGATGAATCTCAGAATTCTTTTGGCTGCTCTCATATGTATTTCACGTGGACAATGTATAAAACGAGATAAAAGGCTCGTTGCATTAAATATATCAGGTCTGATTGCTGTTAAATACAACAAACAACCAATCAAGCTTCTGAATTTCTCTTCATCAACTCTAGTAGTTCTATCTTCTTTGCTGAATGTCTTTTTGATTCATGGGAGTGGCTGTTGGTTTGCAGTTCTCGACATGAAATTTCTTCAGGATTTCCTTAGCATATTTCTTCTAGCAGATGAATATTTCTTCTTTGCTCTGCACGATTTCCATTTCCAGAAAAAATCTCATGAGACCAAGATTGGTCATTTCAAACACTTGCATCATCTTTTGCTTGAATTCTCCAAGCTGCTGTATATTGCTTCCTGTCACTAAAAGATCATCAATATAGAGTGATATTATGAGAACATCATTGTTAATCTTTTTTACATAGAGAGTTGCTTCAGATAAGCTTTTCTGAAAGCCAGAACTTGTCAAATAGTCATCAATTTTGCCATACCAGGCTCTAAGTGCTTGCTTCAACCCATAAAGAGCCTTTTTTAGCAGATAAACTTTGTCTTCTTTTCTTTAAATCACAAACCCAGTTGATTGTTCAATATAAATTTCTTCTTGTAGAATGCCATTTAAGAAGGCTGATTTAACGTCTAATTGATATACTTTTCGGTTCTTATATGCAGCAACAACAAACAATAATCTGCTGGTATCCATCTTTTCTACAAGAGAAAATGTATCAGAATAATCAATACTATAAATTTGAGTATACCCCTTAACAACCAGCCCAGCTTTATGTATGTTGATGGTGCTATTTGCATTTAGTTTGGTCCTGAATACCCACTTCACATAAATGATATTTTTGTTTGATGGTTTATCAATTAGTTCCCATGTGCAGTTCTTTTCAATCATGGATATCTCCTCCTGCATTGCTTTCTGCCATTCTGGGTTCTGCTGAGCTTCTTCATAGCCTTCTGGTTTGCAAACTACTACACTACTCCTTTGGTAAATGTCTTCAAGAGATCTGGTGCCTTTGATTAGTGAATCATTAATTGATTCATCCTGCAATTGAGGTTTGATTTTATCTTCAAGCAACTCATTTATTTGTGAGTCTCTCTAGTCCCATTGTTCTTCTTTATGGAAATAAACATCCCTGGTAATGGCCATCTTCTGAGTCTGAGGATGATATACTATGTAGGCTTTAGAAACAGTACTATAGCCAACAAAGATACCTAGCATAGCTTTCTTGTCAAGCTTGTCCTTATTGATCTGTGGAACATGAAAAAAACATATACTGCCAAAGATTTTAAGAAAGCTTAGTGAAGGTTTGTAATTATACCAAACTTCAAAATGTGTCTTTTCTTCCAACAATTTTGTTGGAAGTCAGTTTTAAAGAAAAATAGCTGTGTTAGTTGTTTCTACCCAAAACATCTCTGGCAAATTCTTTTCATGTAGCATGCATCTAACCATCTCTATTATATATATGTTTCTTCTCTCACTAACTCCATTATGTTCTAGAGTGTAAGGAGCAATGAGTTGATGTTCAATGCCAGCATCTTCACAGTAGAGATTGAATTATGATGAAGTATATTATTTACCATTGTCTGAATGAATGGTTTGAATTTTGCAGCTGTTTTGATTTTCAACCTTCTTCTCGAATCTCCAAAACATCCCAGCTACTTCTGACTTGTATGTCATAAAGAAAATCCAACACATTTGGGTGAAATCATCAATAAAGAGAATGAAATATCGAACACCTTTTAGTGAATGTGTGCTAAGAGGACCAACAACATTAGTATGAATTAATTGAAGTTTCCGTGTAGACCTCCAAATTGATTTTGGAAATGGTTTCCTGCTTTGCTTACCAAACTGACAAGCATTATAATTTGGTAAATGATCTGTGAATGAAGGCACACCTTTTACAACATCATGTTTTTTTATACTGAGCATCCATTGTTGATGACAGTGTCCCAATCTCTTATGCCATACTTCTATGTCATTTAGCTTTGTTGAAAAAGCTGTGTGCTCCTCCTCAAATGGTAGAAATGAGAAACTTTTGCCTCTCATCTTGGCTTGCAATATTTTTTGTCCAACATCATTAAATATATAACAAGATTTATCTTCGAAAATCACCTTCATACCTTTCTCTATTAATTGCCCAACACTTAACAAATTCTGATCTATATCAGGTACATAGAGAACATCAGAAATTGTTTTTGTACCTGATTTTGTTGTGACGACAATGGTCCCTTTTCCTTTTATTGCTATACAATCACCATTTCCAATTCTAACTTTAGCAACTTCACTAGATTGCAAAGTTCTGAAGAGACTTTTATGAAAAGTCATGTGATTTGTGCAACCACTATCAATTAACCAGTGATCTGAGGAGGTTTGAATTGAAAAACATGTGGCTACAAACATCTGATCTTTATCATCTTGACTAGTGACTTGAGCATCTTCTTTTTTCTAAGGTTTTGTCCTACAGATAATTGCTTCATGTCCAAGTTGGTTATATTTGCTACACCTTGCATCAGGTCTCTTCCAGCACTTGAATGGTGGATGACCCATCTTGTTGCAGTGCTGACATGGTGAAAAATTTCTCTTAAGAAATTTTTCTTTGTTATGAAATTGACTGGTAGTAGTCTTACTGCTGCTTGAAGCTTGATTTTTTTTCTAAAGAACTTCTTCTTATTAGAATCTGGATACTTGGCTTGTAAAACACCTTCTATAACATGGTCTTGCCTCATAAGTCTTCTTTTCTCCTGAACTTGTAAGGCATTTAAGAGTTCTGCCAATGTAATCTTTGACAAATCTTTTGTATTCTTTAATGTAGTAATTGAAGCTTTATATGTTTCTAGTACTGTAACTAGAATTTTTTCAACAATTCTAGAGTATGTAAATGATGTTCCTAGCAACTTGACTCTGTTAACTATTCCAAGCAACCTATCTGAGTATTCCTTTATGGTCTCAGATTCTTTCATTCTTTGCAGCTCAAACACTCGTATCAAGTTTAGGTTTTGCATTCCACGAATTCTTTCATCTCCTACATATTCTTTCTTTAAATAATCTCAAATGTCTTTTGCTAATTTAAGAGACACGATTCTTGTGAAAATGGTTGTTGAAACAGCAACAAATAGACATACTTTTGCTTTTGATTTCTTGATTTTCCTTTCTTTGTAACTCTTGATCTGGGCCATAGTTGGATTATTCGGTAATGGAGGAACATCATAATCTTTTTCAATTGCTTCCCAAAGATCTAAAGCCTCTAAATAAGTCTCCATTCTCACTGCTTAGAGTTGATAGTTTTCTCCATAAAAAACAGGAGAAGAAATGTGAGAAAAACTTGCTTCAGCCTTCATTACAAGTCCCTTAAGAAAATTGCTCTAATACCAATTGAAAGTGTTTTAAATGTTTGAGTGTTTAAGTGAAGAAAGAAAGTAGAAGAAAATTAAACCAACAAATTATTACTACTATTTTATTCAAAATGAAAGGAATAGATTGCTTATCATTTATAGCAATCTTGACAAATATATAGAAACAAAAGAAACTGAAATGCTAACTTATAGCAACATATCATGCTATGATCTGTTAACAAACGAACAGATTAACAAGCTCCCAGAGACTAGGGCAATTCTTTATTATTGTAGAAAAAATCATAACAGAAAAAATAGTCTTTGACAGTTTCGACAGTCCTGACAGTATCTACCAATTTAATATTTCCCATTATTAACAACTTCTCCACTCCACTGACCCTTCACCATTCCTGTTGCTGCCATCCATCTCTCTCGCTCTTTCTTTCACTCTGTTACATATGACAACCTGTATAAGGCTTTTTTCTCCAGCTTCTGCGGCTAAAACTTCTCAAGTTGACCATAAAGCTACTCCTCTATTCTCTTCTTTAAACCCTGAAATTACACATTCATGAAAGTCATGCCATAGAATTCAAAGCAGCAAATATGGAAGCTTTCTTGAGCCGATCAAACCTTTATCGAAACCACAATTGTTGGACTTTGATCACCTCTCATAGTTTGTTCCTTATTGATGGTTGCCTCATTTGCAGCTGAAGAAGTGGTCTTCGATGCTGAGAAAATTAAGTCAAGATTATCTCCAATAAGTTAGGAAGTTAGTTACAAATAAAGCTGCTATAGAACAACTTCTTTTCTGTTAAAATCTTGTGATTATATTTTTGAAATTTGTTATTAGAACTCTTGTATAAAAGAGTAATTTAATCAATAAAAAAAATATTTTTAAGTCACAATAACAACTATATATTATTGGTTTTACTCTGTTTTTTTTAGTGTCTATATACTGTCAAAAACAACATTCCTGCTGATCATAAGTCCCGCTGCTTTGATGTGATCATTATTGGGACTTGATCAGCTGGCCGAGCAAGTGTCCCGCAATGGAATTGAGGTATGTTGTGTTGATCCTTCACCTCTTTCTATGTGGCCTAATAACTATGGTGTTTGGGCTGATGAGTTTCAGAGCTTGGGGCTTGTAGATTGTTTGGACAAAACATGGCCTTATAGATTGTCATTATATTGATGAGCACAAGACGAGGCATCTAGACCGTCCATTTGACTTGGATAAAATAGTTCTTATGGATTGGAGAGATTCCCATCTGGGAAATGAACCTTATATGCGAGCTAGCAATTCAAGGCAAGCTTCCATCATTTTTGTATGTCATGCCATTTGATTCAAACTTGGTATTTTTAGAGGAGGCTTGCCTGGTTAGTAGGCCGGCATTATCTGACATGGAGGTTAAGAGTAGGATGGTAGCAAGATTAAGGCATTTAGGAATCAAAGTGAAGGATGTTATCGAGGATGAGAAAGCTTCAATTGCGATGGGGGGACCTCTACCAAAAATCCCTCGAAGTGTGATGGCTATTGGTGGGGCTTCAGGGGTAATCCACCCCTCAATTGGGTTCATGGTGGCTAGAACAATGTCTTTATCCCCAGTTGTAGCTGATGTTATTGTAGAGTGTCTTGGCTCAACCAGGGTGATCAGGGGAAGACCACTTTATCGTAGTGTGTGGAATGGCTAGTGGCCTTTAGAGAGGAGGTGTACAAGGGAATTTTATTCTTCTGGGATGGGGACTTTTTTTAAGCTTTGATCTTAATGTAATTCGGAGGTTCTATGATGCTTTCTTCGAGTTGGATCCCTATTACTTTCAAGGGTTCCTCTCCTCAATGTTATCTCCTAGGGAGCTTGCTTCATCTGGCTTATCTTTATTTTGTAACGCCTCAAATCAATGCAGGTTTGACTTTGTTACAAAGTGTCCTGAGCCCATGGTTAGAATGATGAGCAACTTGGCACGTGAAATAATTCGAGGATAGAAAGTTGCACTTGTTTGTTACTGAATAACAATGATTTTGGAATTTATATATCCAAAAGGAAAATGATTCTTGATTTCATTTCCCATCTCTTGCTATGCAAGTCTGTAGAAATATCCTGAAATTCATTTTATCACTTTGTTGGCTATGTCTCAATTTTGGAACCCAAATTTGAATTTCAGTTGTATGGTGCCATTCTTACTACTGAAAAGGACGGACCCCATACATCCTTGCGAGTTTTCCAGCAGCACTTTGTCATAAATGCCTCATAGGAAAAAATATCAGGATTTTGGAAAATAGAGCTCTTATTGCTTACAGGTGAACTACCAAGTTTGATGTTGTTGATGCAAGAATCATCAGATTGCTATTGAGCGTCCAATTTAATGTTTTTAGAAAGTTAAAAACTTTTAAGTGACATGTAATGACGGTGAGCTTTTAACGGTCATGTTTTCCTTTACGTCAACCATTCAAACAATACAGACAGTTAGTTTATGGTAGTCTGCAAACTGGGGATGATCCTTTTCCAGGATGTAATTGCATGGTTTTAATCCAAGAGATGGGGGATGATCAACAAGCTATCAAGTATATCCCAGAGTGATCATAATGTGGATCATAATGACGGTGATGGGGGTGATCCTTTTCCAGGATGTAATTGCATTGTTGCAGGCTAATGTTGGAGTGTTGGTGTTTAATGTGGATAAAATTCTTGATAGATCTCTTGCGTAAAGGACTCATTTGATCATGGTGTTAATTGCGACCATGCAAGTGGACTGTTAGTGTTATTTTCTTGATAGATTTCAGCATTCCTCGCA
>Ga0325404_1008514_pt1 | contig 10543 bp, 10 predicted proteins | sample PopdelMetagenome_18_FD_205664 | JGI IMG/M metagenome (GOLD analysis project Ga0325404, IMG submission 205664) | Populus deltoides microbial communities from Bellville, Georgia, United States - Xylem-Control-R1 | ecosystem: Host-associated > Plants > Phyllosphere > Stem > Wood/Secondary xylem...
AAGGTAAATTCTACTTTATTTATTTGGGAACTCCTAAATTGTTTTAAAATTTTCCTCTTTTCTCTTCCTTGATGCCCATTAAACAATGAAAATGCCATTTTACCAATCATCCTTTCCCCTGTATAGGAAACACCCATCATTGCTCCCAACAATCCTTTTCAACCTTAGAAACCTGAGCTTCTAAGATATTCCCTCCTTCCATTCTTTTTCTCTTATGCTTCCCCTCTCTTCTCCCGGTTTAAATACCCCTCCATCTTCTGTTACCCTCTTCCCCCCTCCCCCCCCAAGGACACACCCTCCTCCTCCTCCTCCTCCAACTCTTATGCTACCATCCCATCACTTTTCTTTCCTCTGTACTTACACGGAGAGCTGTTATAGTGAGTGTGAGTGATCAGTGATCCTCCCCTGATTGATTCTTCCCCTTGAAATTAGTACAATGGATCCTTCCTCTACAAATTCTGTCAATGGTTTCTACTCTTTTCTAACCAGAGGGATCGATGATCTTGAACGTGTTTATCTCTCCAACAACTTCATGTCGATTCAATTCCTTCAAAGAGTTCTTTCTTTATTAAGATCTTTTCATTCTCAGTTGACTTTGCTTGTCCAAAAACTCCATTTGCCTGTTGGTGATAAGTGGCTTGATGAATACATGGACGAGAGTTCTAAGCTATGGGAGGCATGTCATGTCCTTAAATCAGGCGTATCTGGCATCGAGAATTACTATTCTGCTGGATTCAATATCACCTCTTCTCTTGACAATCATCGCCATCTTAGCCCCCAGCTCTCTCGCCAGGTTCAAGAACAGAAAATCTTATCCCCATCCCTCCTCTCATTTCTTGATTCATTGTACAAGAATATCTAAATTAACATCACAAAGTACTGTTCTTTATGATATATATATTTTGAATTCTTGAAACAGGTCATAAGGGCAATTTCCGGGTGTAGAAGGGAAGCAGTGGGATTAGAAGAAGATAACAGAGCTTTAATGGAAACAAGAATCCAACCGCTATCTTTGAGGTTTGATGAGAAGATTTCTATTGAATCCAAACTCAACGGATTCAATGGTTTTCGAGGAGTTCTTTATGCAATGAGAAACGTAAGCTCTTTGCTACTAATGATCTTGCTCTATGGACTGGTCTATTGTTGGCCAGAATCAAGTTTTCTGCGAGGAGGGTACGAAGGGTGCTTGTTTTTTGGATCAGCTTTCATGATCTCAACAGGAAGATTGCAGCAGAGAGTAGCAGCAGAGATAAACCAGATAAATGGGAGGCCAGGGATTCTGCTTTACGAGTTCAGGAGATCAAAGATGGCCATGGAGGAGCTCAGAGGGGAGCTTGAGAGAAAGTGTGGACAAGGAGGAGCTGTAGAGTGGGAAACAGAGGTGGGGATGAGAGAAAGAGTGGACAACTTAAGAGGGTGTTTTGGGGTGTTGAGATCTGGAGCTGAAAATATTATCGGGCAGCTTGATGATTTCTTTGATGAGATTGTTGAAGGAAGGAAGAAGCTTTTGGACTTTTGCAGTCATAGGTAGGTAGGAAGAGAAGAGAGAGAAAAAAGAAGAAGAAATAGAACGGTTGGGAATTAAAAAAAAAAAAAGAAATACAAGGTAGATGAAGCAGTTGTTGGGGTGGTTGTACCTTTAAGCCTTCTCTTCTCTATTTATTTTTTCTCCTTTCCCTCTTAATTTTCATATATTTTTCCTTTCCCCTTCCATGTGGATTTCTTGTTTGTTACGGTTGCTGTGGTAGTTCTGTAGGTTTTGGTTGGAAACCAAAAGGAAAAGATGTTGAACTGAACAAAGTAAACATGAAAAAGATTGGGCAGTTCAGTTCAGTTAGTTCAGGGAGATCGAGTTATTATGCAGGGACTACGTTGTTACGCTTTTTTGACATGAAATTGAAAATCCAGCTTCTTGTTGCTTCCTACCATTTATTACAGTGAAACAACACAAAAGGAAAGCTGCTTCTTGTAGGGAGAGAGAGATACGACATGTTAGAAAAAATCCTTAGATTTTCCTCCTGCTCCGGTTGCGTAGTCATGGAAGTGCTCTTTAGTTGTTGCACTAAATGACCAATCATTCTAGGAGTGAAAAATGATGGAAAAAGGAGACCTAGGACTTGTAGAGAGGACTGTGATATTCCTGGGTTCGCTTTAATTTCAAAAGAAGCCCTCCCTCTTAGCTCCTTAGGAAGAAATCTTTTGTCTGATACGGTGTCTGATACGGGTTCACTTTGAAAGCAATGGAGTTGATGATGAAAGCTTCTTAGCACAGCACTCTTCTTCTTGACATGTCGCTTCTGAACTCTCTATCTTTCTTTATGATAATCATGTTATGCTTGCCAATTTCTCCCCCCTTTTTGGGCTTGGGAAAATATAAAAAACACAATATATGGAGGGTCACTTTCTCTTTTCTAACCGTATCTCATGCTTTTTGTCCCTTGCCGGAAATTCATGCCTTGCTTCCCTTCATGGGTTCCATATGAGTATGCTTCATAAACTAACTAGTAAAATAACGGGGAATAAAAGGAGAAAAGATAACGACAAAATCTAGCTAAATAAATAAAGCTAGCTGCGCCAGAAGCAGGCAGTTTTTGGCAGTAAAGCTGTGGGCAGCCGGCTGCCGGCAGCATACTGCGAATTATCATTACTCTTGAAACCCCAGCACCATGCCTTTAATTATCACAACCAATTATGTTTTTCCATTCCGTCCTTGCAACAAGATTTTAATAACAGATGAAGGAAACAATGCTAAAAGAAAAAAACCAACCATTTACAGTTGTCCCCCACCTTACCACCTCCCTTGTACGGTGAACTAATCTGGGGTGAGAAGAATAAAGATCCCCGTAAAAGAACCGAGACAGAAAGACACAAGATTAGACAAGTACAGAAAGACAGGCGGCCAAGCAAATACCGAAATTGACATGGCTTCAAGCACAGCAGCATATCACCATTTGAATCTGCATTGGGTTCATTAAAGAAGAAGAGCAAAGTCATCACCCAGAGCAAGATGTCATTACAATGTTTTTGCATGTTATATGCATTTGATACAGCAGACATCCTGTCTTCCTGTTTAAATCATAATCAACGATGTATCAAAATAACGCCATTTGATTCCGAGCAATCAAACATAAAGAAACTTAGTCCATCCTTGAAATTTTTTAAATAACTCGTGATATAACTTTACAAAAAAAGAAAAAAAAACAGCTAGAACGTTGTAATAATCCGGCAACATCCCAGAAATTCATTATGGTATTTTACACAAGATGAATGAAGAATAGCAAATACAGTAAAACGGGGGGGGGTGGGGGTGGTGGGGGATGGATGGGTGACCATGCGGAAATGACAGTAAGCCACAATGGCAAGGAAAAAAGACCTACAGCTACATGCAAGTTGCCACTTTTATATATTCAAATGTCAAATCCTGGCATGGCAAACTGAGAAGCAAAAATCTCAACCCGGTTTCGAAGCTCAACAATATCTCTATTGTTATGAAGACCTTTGAGGAAATCCTTTTTTCCATGTTCCCTCTGCACAACAGTCGTAATCTGAGCAGCCTTAAGAAGAAAGTCAGCAATCGTCTCAAAATCAGCCTCTATGCAACCTCTTGATGTCATAGCAGGAGCACCTGAAAAAGGTTAAAATTATGAAAAACTTGGAAATTGAAGAAAGCATGGTCCTCATGTCAACATGATAGTAACTTGACATTTACATGCAGGAATTCAACGCAACGAAAAATTTGGAATTGAAGAAAAAGGAGGAAGCGGGAATAAACATGATCTATTATAAGACCCATTGGAAGCTAATAACATCTCTACTTTCTGCTGAAGAAAATCATTTTGTGCTGGCTTTAAAACTATATCTAATGTATGAAGAAATTTGATTGAGAATCTTAAACTCAATATACCTACAGGTGGCTTAATATTAATTGGAAATTGAAGCTTGACAATATAACAACTTACCAATTCTCACTCCTCCAGGACAGATCGCACCATTGTCACCAAATATGGCACTTTTATTTAGAGTGATGTGGCACATTTCACACACCTTCTCATAACACTTGCCTGGAAGAAAGAACAGGAAATATGGTCATTAGGAGAGCAAAAGGAACATACAAACACGCACTGATAATTTTATATATATATATAAAAAGAGTCAACGTCATGCATAAACACTCCCTTTCTCAGGTGTACTAGCCTACTAGGAGATAAAACTGAGAAGAAAAGTTACATAAACACAGAAAGGACGTAAATTTACATAAGCAGTCAATGCTATTTAATTGGCATGAGCACCCCACCCATGTCTCCATCTACTGTAGACTTTGTTGCTATAAAAGGTTTTAATAAGAAGATTCTACAACTATAAAGCTAAAAGGAAAAAAGGAAGTTGAATCAGGAATCATATAGAACTGCTACTTTGAGCAGTGTATGGAGATAATATAAATATTTTGAGCAGTGGTTTGGAAGGCCCTTGAGCTTTTCCCTCCAAGCAGGTAATGATATATGCACTCACCCATGGTCTGTCATCATCCACTGGGTCCCAACTTGAAATCTGGGTCCCAAGAAGAATCAGGTTATCTTGAAAAGATAAATGATAATTTTATCTAAGACAGGATTAACCCTAATGCCTACATTAACCCCCTTGGGTATAAAAATAAGTTAGAAGTAAAGTGAAGGGGGATATTCCAGAAAGGGGTTTGCTGCAATTGGATTACACGAGAGTAACTTTGTCATTTCAAATGTTCCTTTCCCCATGCTTTGACTTGAATGGTGATGCATATATAGGTGAGTAACGTTTCCACCAGTGGCAATTCAAATCTTCTCCACTTGAATGATTACTCACTCTTCTGCGCAGATACTTCTGCTCAAAGCCAAACTTGGAAGTCTGCATATACTAGAGGTAACCTAGATTTTCTAGTTCATGGCTACCAGAATCTTTATAACGAGAAAAGGCAGTAGAACAGAAATGCACACGAGAATCAAACTGAAACTCAAAGTAGTCAATGTACTAAGAAAATACATTCCATCTAGAATTCCAATGCCACATAATCTCAAGAAATAGGAGCATACTACATTTCAATTTTGAATATCAATATAGTCAAGATGGCGGCCTGCCATCGTGCAAGGTATGTAATCTCATTGTGAGCAGAGTGTTTCTGAGTTTTAAACATCATATGCTCACAAAAAAAAAGGTTTTAGCATTATGAAACAAGGACAAATATTGACTGGACAAGTGGAGAGGAGAACTCATTGCTGATCAAGACGAGGCAAAAAATGTGCGGATGAAAAGCGTTAACAAGTAGAACTTGCACATCCAATTTCAAGGGTAAACTATTTAGCACAGATGACATGTTGACTAAAAGTCTAAAATATGATGGTATCTTTGAATTTGTTCTGTTTAGAGCTGACTGTATAGTTTGCCAAAATTCTATATTACAGCACCTAGGAAGTGATGGCAGTGACTAGATCTATGCATTCTAAACACAAATTGCTGATCAATGAAGAAAATTATAAAAAACAAAGACAATATAGTGTGATGAACCACCTTAAGCTTCATAAGAATATGTAAATTTTGATTCAGTTTTTGTTTTTCCAGTATAACTGGGCCAATTATGAATTTTGGTGGTCATTCTCACACTCAAGATAAAACAGGCTACAAAGAGGTTCATACAAGTGGAAAAATTTAAAAATTTATTGCCATTTACTTGCCGAATCAGTCTACATAATTATGTCTATTCATTTCAAAAAATAAGTAACATTTCTATCCATTTTCATAATACATGATTTTCATCAAGTAATAAATGATACTTTACACCCAAAAAAGAATCCATTGACATTGAAGTGTAAAAAAAAAGGGAGGAGGAGGAGGCACAATGACCAAATTGCAAAACAGCTAATGCAGGATTGCTATTAACTTCAATGCATAAGAAAAAACTAAATCTTGGGCTACTAATGTAAACATTGCGCAAGGATAGAAATATAATACCTGTTAATCCCCAAGTAGTTAGATCCCACAGCAACAAATGGTTATCAGTCCCACCAGTCACGAGTCTGCATTTTCTTCTCAACAAAGCAGATGCTAATGCCTGAGCATTGTTCCTCACCTGTTGCATATATGCTTTGTACTCTGGTGTGGCTACTTGTTTTAAGGCTATGGCAAGAGCAGCGATGTGATTATTGTGAGGACCCCCTTGTGTTGATGGATGGACTGCAAAATTTATCTTTTCTTCAAAATCATAATGGCTGCTACCATCACCATGACTAGGAAGCATGCCCTGCTTCCTCAATTTTGGGCCTTTCCTATAAAAAATAATCCCCCCTCTAGGACCTCGAAGATTTTTGTGTGTTGTAGAGGTAACAATATCACAATATTCAAATGGACTTACACATTCCTGTGAAAGAGAGACAAAACAATAGTAAGGAAAAACTACAGAAAAATATTTTGCTAATTTAATTGCAGTTCAATGTATAACTTCTGTCGCACAATATTGTTCGTTCTCAATACAAATATGGACTCAATAGAAAACTGTTTTTTCAGTCATCAAGCACTTCGAAAAAGTATGCTTTTAGCAAATAAATCCACATTACAATCTGAATCCTAATACAAAAACCATGCTAATGTTTAGTTCAGGCATTTACAGCAGTAGGCAAGTGGTAAAGATAAAAAAAAACCAATCAATTCTAAGCTATTAAATTTCATTTCAGGAAAAATAATTGTTCCTGAAAGGATTCAGCACCAGAAATAGAAACAGAATGGCTAGAGAGTTTACTTGAGAAGGGTGTGTATCTATCTGTTATTGATATGGCATTTGTTAAATCACCGCATATATTTCTAAATGCATCCCAGTATCTTGCTCAGATACAAATTAGAAGTTGTTAAATAAGTGGCAACTCATGAGACTAAAAGCACAAGCTGATCAATCAAGCACTCATGACATTAAGTGATAGATAATTTTGTACCCTATCTTCAAATTCAAAACCGATATCAAAATGATAAATAAAAAGTAGAATGCTCGTGGAAATTATGCAATATCAAAATCTCAAACCTTAGCTGCTACGAGCCCACTAATGTGAGCCATATCACACATCAAAACAGCACCAATCTTATCAGCAACTTGTCTAAACCTCGCATAATCCCACTCCCTCGGGTACGAACTCCCACCACAGATCAGTATCTTAGGTCTAAAATCCATAGCCTTCTCCTCCATCTTATCATAATCAATATACCCGGTTTGTGGATTCACTTTATATGGCAGACTCTCAAAAAATATTGACGAAGCTGACACATTCTTCCCTCCAGGTGTATAATACCCATGACTTAAATGCCCTCCAGAAGGCGAGTCTAACCCCATGATCCTATCCCCAGGCAATAAAAGCCCAGTGTAAACAGAAAAATTCGCTGAAGTACACGAATATGGCTGCACATTAACACCCCATTTATCAGAATCAAGTCCAAAAGCTGCCAGCGCGCGGCTCCAACAAATCAATTCAATTTGATCAATATATTGATTTCCCGTATAGTATCTGGAACCAGGCAATCCCTCCGAGTATTTATTAGTTAAATGACTACCAAGAGCTTCCATAACTGCACGGCAAACAAAATTCTCAGATGCAATCAATTCAATACCTTTAAACTGCCTTTGCTTCTCTTTCTCCATAATCTCATGAATTTCAGGATCCGCGACGGGAAGACAGTGGTTACCCCATGCCCGAACCATGGCCCGACGAGACTCCAAACCCGGATCCATAGCAACCCGTTTGGAAGAACTTGTCGTCGATGATGAAGATGATGATTGAGAACTGTTATCTCTTGGTCTCTTTATACACACTTGATGACCCAAAATGCTAAATTGTTCATCTTCTGTTTGGTTTTCTTCGTTATCGATGTGGGTTTCTTGTTTTTGATCGAGTAATTGCAGTTGAATTGGAATTGAACTTGAGTGAAATCGAAGAGAGAGACCTGATTGCGCTGCTTGTGTTAAATCCATCTCTAATAAAAATAAAAATTGGGGCTTTTTTTCCAGGGATTTTTGGTTATAAGTTTTCAGGGGTAAGAGTAGAAACAACAGAAACAGTGACAACAACGTTTAAAGCAATTGCAACGGGAGTAACGAACTCTTAATGTGTTAACGGAGGAGGTTTCCATTAAAATAAGAACAAACCCTAGTTTGGAAACTCTTGAGAGATTTGTTGTTTAGGAGTTTAGAGAGGGTTGTTAAATGATAAGAGGAATGAGCCTGGACCGAAAATTGGAACGTTGGTGAATTGACCGGGAATAGCCGGTAACATCAAGTTTAACTCTAGGTGAAGTGTGAGCTCACGTGGACTAAATTGAGGTCAGGTTCAGTAACACATGACCTGCGCGTTCTCTTTTTTATTTATTTATTTAATAAACTCTCAAGTCCGTCCGACCGCCCGGCCGTCCTTGATTGAGAGCAATTGTAGTTTGGGCCCAAATGTACAATCTGTCTATGGGCTAAAGCCCATTTTCTTGCTTGCTTAAGTAGACAAAACCTTGCGGTTGCTTGTCTATGGAGTCGGCCTCCTCCCTCTCTCATTGGGATTATTTGGGTTTGTTAATTTTGCGACCTGTTCTCGCTATGTTGTTTGTGTTTTCGTTTATATCTATTGGTATGTATGCATTTCCTTTTTTTTTCCTCAGTTTTTCGTTCGTGTGTGACTGTAAATTTGAGGATTTGATTGGTGGAAATTTGATGATCAGGTTGGTTTTTGGCATGGAAGCTAGTGCTTGTGCATGTGTCTTTGGTTCAAGAGATTTTCGGCCCGCGTAAAGATCCCACCAAGCCTAAGCCACTGACCCTTCGAATATCAAGAATTTATGATACCATTGATCCCCGATATTTCACTCCTGCTGGGTAATTTTGTTCTCCTTAATTTTGTTTATTGTTGTTCATTGATTTATTTTATTAAATTAAGAGTTTAGGTCAGAGTCTGCATTTGAAAGTCCTGTACTTTGATTTATGTATATAGTTAATTGGATAGTTCCTTTTTTATTACTGCTGTTGTTGTTGTTGGATTTCCTGGTCGAAAACGGGTCACAAAGTGCGGCTCTTAGCTAAAAATCAATCAAGTAATATTGTGATGATGACTCAATAACCAGGATTTTAGCTGTACTAGTTTTTATCCGGAAAAACGGTAGTGGGTTTCCAGTTGTTATGCTGATCTTGAATACCACGACAGCTGAGAGTGTTTCATAGAACGACCCACAAGGTGTTTTTCATTAGTTTTATGGATACCTGGTCACGAAAAAAAGCATGAGATATCTGTGGGTATTGAGGCAATGCAGTTATCGTTGAATGGTGGGCTTTAGATGGTTGTGTTCATTGATTTTAATGCCATGGATGTGATCTTTGGCATGCTATATATTTCGCATGGGTTTTGGTGCTTCTTTCGTGGCTATTGTTGGCCTAGTGTGGGTTAGATAGTCTATGAAGAAAATGTAAGGTGGATAGTCAAACCTCACATTGAATGCCATATGAGGCCTTATGAGTTGATCGGTTTCACTTTAGATACAGTATATTGTTTTGATAGTTTGTTCCTGGGAAACAATTGTCTTTATCAAATGTGATTGATTATCATAGTTGCTTGAGAACTCTTTCTTGTGGTGAGGATTTACTGAAAGAAAAGGTCAAGGCAGTAATAATAGAGGGGAGATGTTCCTGTGTTTGACATCGTAGGTTTTTAAGTTTTCCCATGGCTTAGTAAGAAAAGAGGATTCGTCTGGACAATTTCCATTGACTTAATGGGTCTCAGGTTCTTTAAACAAGTAACTTGGGATGGTTGTTGGGCCTTTCTGTGTTGATTCTTTTGCTCTGCAGTTCATCTCTTCAGCTCATAATCTATGATGCACAGCCTAGAAGACATACCAAGTTGAAATGAAGAATAACCTCCTTTGGTTTGTTACGGAAGTTTTGGGCACTTGCATTTGAGGATATCGCATTTCTTCAAGTAGCATTGGAATTAACAAGGTCATGTAGTTTTTGATGCTCAAGTCCAAGAAGGGGAAGAAGGGTATAATCTTTGATGCTCAAGTTAAGGGGATCTGGGATATAAACAGTGTTCATTGAACAATATGGATATAGGGAGTGTGTTGGTGAAACGTGAAACACAATGATATAATTAAACTTTCTAGTAGCATCTAATGTATTATTGAACGAATATCTGTTAGTAAATTATGAATTCTAATGATAGGATTGGTGGCAATGCAGGATTAACAGCTCTAGATCAGCAGCAGATTGAACCTCATGAAATCAAGTTTCAGATGATCATAGACTTATCGGGATTGTGCTTGTACATACGTTTGCCAATACCCTGAAGTTGCATTGATACAAAAGTCAGTTGATCACAGCAGGTTTCCCAATCTGAAGTTCCATGATGTTAATTGTTCGAGAAGCCAACTTCAATCTGAAGTTCCTTGATTCCTGTTAATGCTCCACGTGTCTTTGTCGTTGCTGATTGGTATTTTGTATCAAACGAATTTGTGCTCTAATGAAAAGCTCTTTTAAGTAAACAAGCATTTTTAACCC
>Ga0325404_1008521_pt1 | contig 10539 bp, 5 predicted proteins | sample PopdelMetagenome_18_FD_205664 | JGI IMG/M metagenome (GOLD analysis project Ga0325404, IMG submission 205664) | Populus deltoides microbial communities from Bellville, Georgia, United States - Xylem-Control-R1 | ecosystem: Host-associated > Plants > Phyllosphere > Stem > Wood/Secondary xylem...
AATTTTTTAAATAAATATGGCTTCCAACCACATTGCCAATCAAAGTCTAAAACTTACTGCCTTTTTCACCTAACCTCCATTGTATTTTATCATAGTTGTGAAACTTAATCTTGAACGTGACCTGATTCATGACTAGAGTTACTAGATTGTCGAGTTAACATGCTAGTCACATTGTTAAATTTTTTTTTTGTCCAAAAAATTCATCTTAGTTTCTTTTTAATCATTGGAATTGATCTTTCACTAAGTTTGGCTAGATAAACCAGATCCAGAATCAACTTATTAGGTCACCAATATTTGGTCAAGTTAATGTCTAAAACAGTTTGAAATAAAACTCATTCAAGATTAAGCTTTAAGTTGTCGAGTTATCAGGTTAACTTGTTAAGCCAAACTGAGTTCAATAAGTATAAGGGTGTTTGATATTGTAGTAGTGGTTGTTTTTTAAAGTGTTTTTTACTCCGAAATACATTAAAATAATATATTTTTTATTTTTTTAAAATTTATTTTTGATATCAGCAAATCAAAACAATTCAAAAACTTTAAAAAATAATTTGAAGAAATTTTTTTTTCCAATTTTTACAGAAAAAAACAAATTAAAACTCAATTCCAAACAGCCCTCCGGACTGTTGTTTCTCTGAGAAGTTGAAATTTTCGAAGGTCACAGTTGGGTTTTACTGGAAAAAAATAACCCCATATATGTTTTAATAAAACATAGACCAACAATAGCTAATGGACTAAGTTATAGACCAACAATAGCTAATGGACTAAGTTATAATCAATGGTAAAATACAGGGATTAAAACACAATTCACTCTAATACAATTACAATAATAACACTCTCTCAATCTCTATGCTATCTGATGCAATCCCCAAAACCCAGGATGCTTTGAAAACTGGAAGTACTGATAGATATTGGATGGATACAAGTTCGAGTAACAGTTAAAACCCACCTCACCACATATCTCAATGCAACAAAAGCAATAATATTGCTTCTGGCCTCCTAATAAAAGCGCTTCTGTAACTCTCCTCCATCCCTCCTCCTAGGCAGTTGTGTACTCTTTAAAAAGGATGCTGCTTCACACTTTCTTATACTAGCTACTGCTACTGGGCTCTGTGCTGTGAGAGTAACTGCCTAATGACTAATGAGGTTGCCGTATGGGTTGTACTGCCCTTTGAGTAAATTAGAGAGGATAAGGTTTTACTGAAACTTGTGGCACTGCTCTAGCCAATTAACTTTCACCATCTTTCCCAATCAAAATCCACCCTTTCCACTGCTTACAACAAAGAAATACTGCTCAATTTATCTAATGAAATATTATTTTGGTGCATATATATATATATATATTGGTATTTAGTAACTTTATTTGTATTGACAGTTCATTGTGCACATGAGATGTATGATTACGAAAATCAATATGTTCCTTCTCATAGTTTGGTTTTTAATTTCATTAATTTCTAGTCCAGATTCGGAAGATTTTTAAATTAGGCTTCAAATATGTTGTTTGAGCTAATTCATTAATTTTTTAAAAATTTTAAGTTAATTTTGTTTTTCATATTTAATTTATAATTCTGATTTTCTTACCCTTACCCTGTAAAGATTAGTTTATGAACTAATTAAGCAATTATAGATTTTTTAAATAGATAAATCACATTAGAAAAAAAATAGTGATTGTTATTTTTGTTTACGTAATTACTCCTACATTCTCAAAACCATCCAAACTTATTTCAAAAATTAATAATTATTTAATGAATTATCGATTATAAACACATTGAAAATCATTTTAAAACTAATTCCAAAATATCATTAAATATAGCCAAAACATCAAATAAGTGGTTGCATATATATTTATATTAAATCATATATAATAAAAAATAATATAAATTATATTTTAAAATCTCATTTATCAGCTTAATTCTTTAACAATATAATCATAAAACCTAACATCTAAAAAACTAACTATTCTTATCCATACTGGTAAATTATGACCTAACATGACTTTTGTTCTATTGATTTTGCTCTTAACAGCTCTCAAAACCAATTTCTAGGACTGGCTGCTATTGGTTTCTGTGGGGCGTTTGGATTTTAGCAGTGAAGCCAACAACTATACAGTGACCATTTCAAGTGTGAGGATAAAAAATTATCAGGCTTTTATAAAAATATTTTTTATTTAAAATATATTAAAATATTTTTAAAAAATTTATTTTCACGTCAACAAAAATATTTTAAAAAAATTTAAAACTAAAAAACTTTATACAAAAATCTTTAAAATTCCGGTTGAACCACAGTGCCACTTTATTAAGATGGTAATCCAAACCCATTACAATTATTACTTTCTTTTGCTGCTTTAAAATTGTTTTTCCCATATCAGGAATTTGGTTCTATAGGCCATTAAAAGCTGAAACCCCCCCCCCCCCCCCATTTTTTTTGTTGTCTTTTTCTCTCTTTTTCCCATATGAGGAACTGTAAAAGTTTGATGCCATTGAAGCCTGTGACTTTCTTTGGATCTATCCCATTTTAGCTACAGAAAAAAGAAGAGGTCTTGCTACAGGTTTTCCTCTTTTGTCCTAGTTCGAGTTTCTTGTGTCACCCCATTTTAGATTTTCTTTTCAAAAACTCAGTTGGAGGGTTTTGAAACTAAGCTAAGGTAGATTCCTGATATTATTCTCTCACACAGCTTTCTCCCTTTCTGATTCCCAATACAAATAACTCAGTATTATCCATCTCTTTATTGTTAACAAAACAAAAGAGAGCACTAACTACTAGTAACCCAAAAGAAAAAAGGAAGAAAAAGAAAAGGAAACCCCCTTTTACCTTATTTATTTATATATTCGTAGAAGTAAACTTCAATTTTTGCTCATGTCCTTTCACCATCTCTATTTTGATTTCTAAAGAACTTACTTTGATTCCTTTTTTTGTCGTTTTTTAGTGTTTATGGCAGATTGGTGTGGTGTCATGGGCAAGGGAAGTGGTAGAGTTGGTGGCTATGGTACTAGGAGATCAATGAGAGATGAAGATTTTGAAGAAGAAGATGTCTGGTCAGTCATGAAGGAGATTGGAGATTCAAGTTCTAACTCCAAGTACCCCTCTTCAGGTTCTTCTTCTTCTTCTGCATGGCATATCCCTACTACTGCTCCAAGAACGATTCCATCAACAAAGCCAACTCCAACAAACCATGGAGGCAAAGTAGTTCAACAACAGTCATCAGCTCCTGTGAACATCCCTGATTGGTCAAAAATTTACGGGAAAAATTCAAGGAATATGGGTTCATGGGCTGATCATAACGGTATTGCATATGATGATGGAGATTATCATATCAATGATGATGAGGGTGGTGATGATGACATAGTGCCTCCACATGAGTGGTTAGCTAGGAAGCTAGCAAGGAGTCAAATCTCTTCCTTCTCTGTGTGTGAAGGGATTGGAAGGACACTCAAAGGGAGAGATCTCAGTAAAGTAAGGAACGCTATTTTGACAAAAACTGGCTTTCTAGAATAGTGAAAAAGTTCTTCAACCACTATTCAAAAACAAGCTTTACTGTCGTCTCCTCCTCCTCCTAATTAATTAATCATCATTATTATCTATTCCATCACCACCATCACATCATCATCATCATCAATTTTGTCATTTTGTAAAAGGGGTCCCATCTCCATGTAGTGGTACTCTTTAGTTGTTGCTTGTATTAATTATCAAATCCAAATCCAATATGGAGGTATTTGAAAGTAGAAGCCAGGGAGGTAGTAGAAAGTAGAAGTCTGAGCTTCCCTTTTTGTTTTCTGCTCTCTAGGTCTAGGAAGGGAGGGGAAAGTGAAAGTAAAAAAAAAAAAAAGGAGAGGGGCGGGGGGGGGGGGGGGCCCCCCAGCAGCCTCTGAGATTTTGTCTGGTAGCTGGACAGAATTTTGTGTTTTGGGTGATGTAGTGAGGTTGTAAGAGCATAGTATATGAACAAGAGTTTAATCTTCCATATCTCTTTGCTTTCGGCTTCTAATGCATTATATTACTATAGCCTTTTGTTTCTTTACAGATGATTTCTAGCTGCCTCGTGCCTTATCTTATTACTTGCATCGTGCTTTCGTTTCCTTTATGACTTTGATTTTTTCTGTAAAGTTGAACTTTAGTGCATTAAATCATGAAATGTACCAACTCACCTTCTCCAGTTCTAACTCCTTTGAACTGTCTATCAACAAGAGAATTTGGCACCATATATACTATTCCTATGCCTATGGTTTTCTACTGGAGTTTTTAGTGTACTAATCCATCTTCAATTAGCTGAAAAATGTTTGGTCCTTGAGCCACCACGACAGCAAACAGTCCCTCGAGTCCACTGAGCTTTCATTTGTTTTTAAAAAATAATCTAAGCTACTTTTATAAAGAATTCAATCCATTGTTCACATCAAAGTCATCATCTAATTAGCTAGACCTCTCACTGTCATACTTTAATATGCCATGTAGTTAGTTTTATTATATTCATATAAATATATATTTATTATTAATAAAAACTTAATTTATTTTTAATATTCGTGTAATATTATATTAATAAATCTAGAATAGAGATAAAGTTTATGGAACAAAAATACTTTACAGGAAAAACTATAAAATTATAATAATAATGAGTTTTCTTATTACATTAAAATATTGTTATTAAAATGTTATTGGTCAATACTCTTTTAGATACTGAACATTCATTAGAGCCGTAAAAACTAATATATATTATATTATTTCCTTTATAAAATGAAGAAAACAGTTCTCATAATCTGAGATATAAGAGATACATAAAACTAATATGTATGTGCTTTTCATAAGACATGTACACTGAACTGACCTGCATAAGAATTTCATATGGAGAAATCATCTATGTTTATGGAAAGGCTCACGTGACGGTTGTGTAAGTGATCCTTACACTACCAGAAAATTGGCGAATGCAAACGAAAACACCGACATATTTTTTCTATCAGTATTTTGCGGTGATATTTACTGACTGAATTTTTCCATCACTAACCTCATTGTTAAACACCGACGGAAATATACCGTCGGTATATACTAAGAGATTTATAGTCGGAATAGAAGGAATAAAAAAAATCCAAATGGTGCAATAACATATAAGTTTTTACAAACGTAGTTACTAATAAAATTATAGTAGGATTCAAACAGGCAAAACTGTATAATGATGTGGCATTGATATCAACAAAATGGCTGATGGAGTCACCATTAGAATGATTTCATCGATAAATCCATCAATAATATTTAATATATGATATTACGCTTGACCCTCCTCTCCCCCTCCCTCCATTTCTACTTCTTCATTGTAAAATTTCTTTACAACAAAACAACCCTCCCTTCCACACCCCCTTTTAATCTCAACACAACTTAACATCCCATAATTTAAGTAAGCAAATCTACTTTTTTAAAAAAATTTAAACACAATTTTAAAATTTTAATTTATTTTTTGTTTTCATATTTTTGTAGTGTGTGTGTGTATTTTATTTGGGTGTTTACTTGTTTTATTGTTTTTTCTCAATCAAACTTATCATATGAATTTATTATTTGTACATGTTACGGTTTGATCTAGATTTTATAAAATTGTATTTATTTGTAAATTGTTGAAACCTATGTCAAATTACCGACTTAGGTGTTTTGTGGTGAAATGAATAATGACTTGTTTAACGAGTCCATTTTATATTTTATCATTTCATTTCCGAGTTGTGATTTCCATTAATGTGTACAGATTTATAATAATTGATAATGAATTAAGAGAATTATTAAAATAGGTTGAATAATCTTGACCTAAACCAATATCTTTGCAAATTTATTTAGTTAATGTAGTTAATTAATATATGTTGTCATCATTATTTAATATAGGTTCGATAAAATATGAATGACTCTTTGCGGATTATGAAGAATTCTGTCAAATGGTCATGGATATTAGATCATAGATGAGTGGTACATATGCACCCCCTTATTGGCTCCCCAGTCCTGAGAATAAACAGTCTTCTTTTCCTCCTTCTCCTTCTCCTACACTGTCTTTGCTCTAGTTTCATTGTATTTGAACGTATAAATTTGTAATAAATATTTGGATTTTATATTAAGATAATTGATTTTTAAATACTTGAATTTTATACAAATTTAATTTTTTTATAATTATTTTCTATTTATGTTCAATAGATTTTTTTAAAAAATATTTTCAAATTCTTACAGATGGGGTTACCAACAGATTTATTCTGTTGGTATATTCCAAAGAGTTGGAAAAACATTATTACAAACGCTACTACAACTGTTACATCATCGACATAATAATTTCATCGGTATTTTTCAGAGAGTTGGAAAAGAATTACTGTAAATACCACTGTAACTATTACATCATCGATGGAATTATTCTATCGATATATTCTAGAGAGTTGTAAAAGAATTACTGTAAATGTCATTGCAAATCACCGATGAAATTATTCCATTGGTATATTTCAGCGGGTAAATTTTTTTTGACACTCATTGTACGTCTATAAAGCCATTGCTATTTTTTTTTTATTAACAATAGATTTACAGATAAACCAGAAATTACCAACAAGATTTTTTTTGACGACCGGTTTCTGCTCGTGAATCCATCGATAAAATAATCACCGACGACATATTAGTGTAAATACTGACATAGTTTTCCATCGAGAAAACTGTTAAATGCGGTAGTGTTAGACTTGAGATCACTAAGTCATGTTGTATAGAGAATGTCATATTTTGATCATGTTACATGTTATCTTAATCGAGATAATGAAATGACAGATATTGGGTATAATATGAACTATATGAAGGTACATAAGTGATTAATAGAGGATTCATCACTCTAGGTGAATTAGGGAAAATGTTCTATATGTTTTTAAATAGTATTGACTGATAAATATTTGGCCAATGTGGAATGAGATTTGAAAAGAGTTTCAAATCTTAATTATTCAAATAATCAATGACTATTATGTAGAGAACAAACATGATTTAACATGGAAGATATATTTCATGCTTTAATGTTAAATCAGAATATTATTAATAAAAAGATATTAATTACATTGAAAAGCCAGTCATTGAAAGGTTAAGTCAAACCATTAATGAATTTTTTAATATTTGGGGGATCATGATATATTGCTAGATGATGCACTTCATCTTCAAATATAAATTAATCAATTTTTTTAATTAATAATAAATTAATTTGCTTGATTTTTTTAATTATATTTAATTAGAACTATAATTTATATTCGGGATAACATATTAGGAACCTAATGGGTCATACATATTAGGGTCATATATATTAGGAACCTAATGAGTTATATACATTAAGATCCATTAGTCAGAAATTAAACTGAGATAATTTAATTAAATATGATTTAATTAAAATATATTTTAGAAATTAAGTACTAGAATATAATTAATACAGAGATTATATTTCTAAACCTTAAAAAAAAAAAGGGGAAAACAAGCTTCCTTCTATCAACATGAGTGCATATTTTTGGAGGTTATTGCGAATACAGTAGGTGAAGTAATTTGGCAATCTATCACTTGTCTCGATGATTTCCATGATCGAAAAGTGTTCAAGATAGAAAATGGATTGCCTTTTCGTTGTGTAACCTAACTATCAAAGATTTCAAAAATCCATTCCAATCGGATCAAGGGGCCACCACCATTGCAAAAAGTTCAAGAGAATTGTCCTCTGCTCATTGTCCTTGGACAGATTCTTGCTAGTAATGGTATCAAGATCTGGAACAATATATCACCAGCACTTGTAACTCAAAGCTAGCTCCCCACAGCTCCAAAAGATGCATGTACATGTCTTTGACCCTTTTGCCGACAGGAATATCAACGATTTCCTTTGTAAAATTCTCCATTCCTTTCACTTCCCACCTCTAGTTTCACATGTTAAGTATCCTCCAACTGTTTCAAGGACCACTTCAAGGAAGGAAAAAAATCCCTCTTGCTATTGCCTCGAATACCCACCAAGGGTTCGTTACCTAAGTATGTATTTGATAACATGATAAAACTATTTTTAAATTAAAAATATATTAAAATGATATTTTTTTAGAATTTTTTATATTTTATATGATATTGGAAAAAAAAATCCCTTGATTGAACATTGCTTGGTGATAAGCCGATATTGTTCCCTTTTTATGATATTGCCATCTTCTTTACCCCTTGGCAAAATAAAGGTGTAGCAGCCCATATGCTTGTGTTCCAAAAGTGCTTTATTATGTGTGCTTGTAGTTCATCAAAAACTCTAAGCTAGAACCTTTTGTCAAATGGATATTCCATTGCATAAAGTACAATATCCTAAATTAACTTGCTGCCCCTTTATTTTATCTTTCCATTGATGCATTGATTTAAAAAAAAAAAAAAAAAGGTGTAGGCTGCTAGTTTGTGTTTACAGTGACTTCACCTCTTATTAAAGTTTTCCTTTTTGTTTTTTAATTTTGTGAATTTGGATTTATTGGCATCAATACTAAAGATGATTTATTTAGTTAGATATAAATGTATCTAAAATTGTTTAAAAAGAATTTAGTTTATGTTGATATAAAAAGTAGTCTAGAAACACTTATTGTTGAAAAAATACAGAAGAAATAAAGTTATTGTTGAAGCTCAACCCTTGTTCTTTGTTGTTGTTAGATATTAATATAAATTATAATACCTAATAGTTTAAAATTTTAGATTGAAAGAGTTTTTTAATGTGATATCAAAAAAATTAAAAACCTTTCTACCCTACATATTAAAAATAATATAAATTATTAGAGCTTGACAATTACATTTTTTCACCATGGTTCTCCTGTGAGTATTACTTTTACTTCGGCTACTAAAAAAACAAAAACAAAAAGCAAAATGAGTAGCTTTTTCTATGCCATTCAGTCCGAATTTAGTTAATTTTTTTTAGTTTCTTTTATAAAACAAATTTGTTTTGGTTTTTTTCTTAAAAAAATTAAAATAATATTATTTTAATTGAACATAAGATAACTCATAAACATGTGAATCGAGTATTGAATTGGACAAGTTTAATTACTACAATAAAAATAGTTCATGTTTCATCTTTTTTCATGGTTTTGTTGTATGTATCATAATTATTAAACTCGAACTGGGTCAGCTGGTTGATCCGGCATCCGGTCGATCCGGTGATTAAACCGATCCAAGTAAGGTGAAAGACTGGCAAGAGTACAAAAACAATCAAACCCGCTCGACCTGCTGGGTCGACCCGAAAAACTCGGAAGAGACCTGTTTTTTTTTTGTTTTTTTCAAATGTGTTTTTTCTCTTAACCAAAGACCCCTCTTTTTTCATATTTTTTAGTTGGTTATTAACTACTTTCAAAGTTCACTATATAAATGGTAGAAGAATATTTTATTTTTTCAATATGAGATTTGAAACCCTTTAGTATATATACTTTATGCTCACAAGAAAAAAAATTATTTTTTCAATGTGTGATTTGAAATCTTTTAGTATATATACTCTATGTTCACAAGAAAAAAGTTATGTTTTTTCAATATGGGATAAAAAAATCTTTTTGATTTAAATGCTTCAACTTAAAAGGATAACATAATATCTTTTTAATGTGGAATAAAAAACCTTTTGAAATAATCTTTTAAACTTTATTATTTACAACATAGATAGCCTATATTCGCATGGATTTTTTTTTATTTTTTTTCATATAAAAAATTAAAACTAATATATATATATATATATATTAATTTTTTCGAGTTGATTCGAGTTAACTCGGGACATGACCCCTTAGCTAGGTCAACCCCCGGGTCAGGTTTGATAACAATGGTATGTATTACTTCCAATTGGACTACGAGCCTATTTGGTATTGTGGTAACAATTGTTTTTTAAAGTGTTTTTCGCTCGAAAATATATTGAAATAATATTTTTTAAAAAATTATTTTTTATTTTAGCACATCAAAAAAATTTAAAAATATAAAAAAAATAATTTCAAACAAAAAAAATTAATTTTTTTAAAAATATTTTTATAACACAAAAAATGCTCAAAATAAAACAAGAGTAGCTTTTTCCATGCTTCAATTACGAGAAGAGATAGCCCACGACCGATTTTGCCAAAATATTTGCAATAAGCCCAATTCATTCTCAGAATATGATCAGTTCTGTTTTCAAAACCAAGCTAGCAATATTAAAATTTTACAAATCAATTTTTTTTTTTTCAAGAACAAGGCTAGAGCCCAAATTTAGAGAGATTAATTTTCGTAAGGGGTAAAGTCATCATCAACAACAGGGAAGGACAATTCTACCAAGGGAAGTGATAAGAGGATGAACACTAATTTGCGTAGTATGACCCAGATCAGCCACCAAATCCCACAAACATTTCCTTCATGCAACATTGATCAACTTTGTTTTTGTTGCTCTAAACATTATTACTATGTATTTTTACTCTCTTTTTTAATAATTATAAGTTTGTTAACTTAATTTCACAAAAATAATCAATCCCAAATGTTTCTTACTCTTTGCTAATTGATATTTATTTTTAAGTTACAACTTGCTTTTTAATTTTTTTTATATGTATTATTTTATTTTTTATT
>Ga0325404_1008523_pt1 | contig 10537 bp, 6 predicted proteins | sample PopdelMetagenome_18_FD_205664 | JGI IMG/M metagenome (GOLD analysis project Ga0325404, IMG submission 205664) | Populus deltoides microbial communities from Bellville, Georgia, United States - Xylem-Control-R1 | ecosystem: Host-associated > Plants > Phyllosphere > Stem > Wood/Secondary xylem...
TATTTTTTAAAATAAAAATATTATATTAATATATTTTAAATAAAAAATAACCGATATATCATTTCTAAATAAATCAAAAGAGTTTATCCATTTCTTGTGGGAACAAAGCATGGATCGTTCTCGGCTTGGGTTGGGCATTACGTGCATGGAACCAAGTATTAATTAAAAAGTGGCTAAGTTAGTTAGAGTCAATATCTGATGATGTCATGCATGCTTGTGTTTTAAGCAGTCAGTCACAGGACATATGTGATCTCCAAGCTTCAAATTTAAGACATGTCATCCTCATTTCCAGGCTCTACTTGCCATAACACATCTTGCTCTTGCTCCATCACATGGTTTGAAAAATACGCACGTCCATTGACTTTTAATAATTTTTTATTTATTTTTTCTTTCTTTCCTATTATTTTTCATAACTTCCTATGAGTTACCATGGAATTAATTTCAAGGCAAAAAAGATGATTCAGATTCGAATAAATTCTATTTGTTTTTATGTTTTAAATTTTTTAAAAAAAATTTAAATTTTTATTTTTTTCTTTGCTTTAAATTAATATTTTTTTATGTTTTTAGATCATCTTGATGCTTTAATATCAAAAATAATTTTTAAAAAATAAAAAAAAATATTATTTTGATACATTTTTTAGTGAAAAGCACTTTAAAAAACAATCGCAACAACACTTTAAATATATTATTTAGATAGTTTTGAAGTGTTGATATCAAAAATAAATTTTTTAAAATAAAAATAATATTATTTTAATGTATTTTCAAACGAAAAATACTTTAAAAAACAAATATTACGATGATATTTTATGATAAAACAATAAAATAAAGTAACAAAAACCAAAAATAAAAATTAAGACATGAATAAATATTTCCCCAAAATTAACCAAAATGAAAGAAAGAAAAACATTTTAAACAAGATAATGGACCCAAAAAAATCCCTCCAAATAGACATAAAAAATTCATTTAAAATAAACCAAAATAACATCATTGGAGCTCATACTTAGCAGCCCAAGCCCAATGTATAATATTAAACCCAAGGAAAGTGGGATCGGGTGTGAAAACCCAAGCCTATGTAGGGCGTACACCCAATTAGGAGCACACCCAGCACCCCCGTGGGGCTCGGGCTTCCATGCTTAAGCCCACCATGCTCGAAAGCTGCTCCCCGAGCCCAACATGCTTGGGTCTAGGCTGCGTGCCGGCTCGGACCCATTTTCACCCCTCGTGGGCTCGGGTTGTCACACTCGAGCCCAGCTTGTTTGGGTCCAGGCAGTGCATCCAGACCCATTTTCATATCTAATGGGCTGGAGCACCTTGCCCGAGTCTAACACTCATTAAAAAATTTTTTCGAGACCCCATGCGGGTCTCTTAATATTTTATACTGATCTAATATATATTATTTTGAATAGAATATAATTCAAAATATCACAATGATAAAATTATACTTCAGACCCTTGTTTTCACACAAAAAAAACAAGATTTATGAGCTATAAATACATTATGAGAACTTCAGAATAAAGATTCACAATCTCTTCATTCTCAATATTTTTAGCATAAATATTTTTAGAGTTTATTTTTTTAAAATATCATTGTATTTTTTCTCACTGTAAAGCTATTGACTTTATCATCATAGAGTCTTTACGCTAATTAAATTAGACATTTTACAGGTATCAATTATCAGTCACTTAACTTACCCAACACCATCAGCTACTACTATAATTACTGGTTATCTGTCTTATTAGACATCACTTGCTACTAATTACCAACTCTCTCGGTTATTCATATGAAATTACTGGATACTTTGACTATAAAAAATAAATTAAATTACTTAAATTAAAAAAACAACTAATTATCCAATAAATTAACCTTATTCTTAATCATGTTTTATTTTCTGGACTCGTCAAAAGATTCGACCAATATTAATAACAAGCAGTGATTAATTAAGACAAAACTCTGTAACAGTTTTTACTCCCCACCTTTTACATGCGCACGCAGACACCATACTATTTAGTATTTACCTTGTAGTAAGGAAGTGAGCAGCAGAAGGAAAAAGAAGAAGATAGACCAAACCACACACCTCTCCTCCACATAATTTAAAAGAAAAGGAGACAAAACAGTAGAAATGTAAGAACAAGAGGAGTACAGTTGTGTGCTGTGTTTTTTCTTAAATGGACAACAACGGGTGGTGACCTCTACCTCTCTCCCTGTCTCTGTCTCTGTCTCTACTCTCTCGCTCTCTTGGCGATCCATTTTCCAAAAATACAACCTCAAAACCCAAAACACAGCATGCAAAAGTAGTCCTAAGAAATTAAAAATAAAGAAACAACAAAGTGGTGTGCTGCTGCCTGATATTTTTTGAGAAAGAGAGTGTCTTTAAACGTGGTCATTCTTACACGCAAGTCTTTTCGATTCTCTCTCAAAACTTCCCATTTCTCCTCTCTATTACTCTGCCCTTTCTGATATATTTCTTGGTGTTCAGAATCAGACACCAATAATCTGACTGATTTCTGCAAGATTTTTGTTACTTCTTAAATCTTAATCCTTATTTATTAATATTTCCAGCTTCCTCTCACCGATTTTGCCTCTCTTTTATCTCAAGGTTTGTCATCTATCCTTTTTTCTCCGTTTAAACCATCTCAAGTTTAGCTGTAATGCTGCTAAATCCTCCGTTTTTCCTTTCATTTCTTGAAAGTTTGTGACTCTCAAGTCTTTTTTTTTAAAGTTAATTGGTAAAGCTGGAAATTTGTGTTTGCTTACTATATATAACATTTCAAGCGGCAATTTTTGTTTTTCGATTCTTAAAATCTTTGAGTGTTTATGAGATCTGAAAATATAGTTTTCTGTTTGTTTGGTTATCTGTATTGATAGATTTTTCAGGCATGAATATCAAAAGACTCTGCTTTTTCGCAGAAAGTAGATTGCTTTCCTTTTCAAAAAAAATGAAAAAAGTCATTTAACTGAAGTTTATTTGGTTTATGTTTTTTAATGGGAAAATTTATTTAATGAGTTTTTGTTTTGTGGGATTCATTAGAGATTTTAAGAATGTGCAGTTAGTTTAATCTATATTAGCACCAATAATAAGTTGATTAGTAACAAATTAAGCTTTCTTTGCCTTGAACTATCAACACATGCACTCACCTAAATAAGCTAAATCAAGAAGCCAACATTAATTTCCTTTTTCTGGGTTTTTTGAGATGTCAATTCAAATATGTTCTTCTCAATTTTTGACCCTTTATTGAGGTTACTGTGAAAACTGAGGCTGATATGCATGAAAAATGAGGATTTAGACTGTGTTGAATATTATGAAAGAGATTGAAGATTAAACTGGTTTTTCAAAATTGAGCTTTAGTCTCGAGAGAGGGATTCTGGGAATTTTTCTTAATCAAGAAATTGAGCTAAAACAAGTTGCAAATTTGGTTCTTGAATTCTTGTTCAAGCTTAGAACTTTATCTTATGCCAGAGTGAAATGACAACTTTTTCTCAGTAAATATTTTTTTTACTGCAAACAATTGTTGTAACATTTGATCAGGTTTGTTTCTGATATTGGTCTCTCTGCTTTTTTGTGCATCAGCTGCAGTTGGTTATGAGGACCTCGTAAAAGTTTTAGCTGTCCATGACGTCATTCAGATCATGGAAATTGCTAAAAAGGAACACCTTCTGTGATGGGGTATGGCATATTATATTTAATTTGCTTCTCAGTCCTGGGGGCAGCTAAGAAGATGGAGTGTTTACAAAATCTGCCTTGGTTTTGGTAGTCATCAAAGATGTAATTGTGTTGCTGGTGCAGGTGAAATCCGGTTTGAAGATGAAGCTGCTGCCGTTTATGGGAGTTTTGTGTACAGCAATGTTGTTCGTAGTGTATAGAACTACAATATATCAGTATCACCATACAGAGGTATGGAAACCCCATCGACTCTCTACATATTTTAACTTATAAGCATCAATCAGGGAGCCAAAATGTCTAGTTAATTCTCTTCTGGTGAATGATTTGTGGATTGTTTTTTGTTCATAGAGGCATTAATTCCAATATTTATGTTATAGACATAGTTGAGTCTGGGTTGCTTTGATTTCAAACTTCTGAAAGAAATGTAACTTAGCATGGCCCAAAATCTTAATAACTTTACTTCTAGTGTCACTTGCTGGTCCATCTACATCTTTTCTGTTGTTGAATTTACCCGTAGGCACAAATTAAGCTGCATTTTCACATTGAAAATAGGTCCAGCTCTAGCTCTCTGTTTTTTATGGTGCTGCATCTGCTGAACTCTTTTACTCCCTTCAGAGTAGTTTTTCTCTAGTTTGCTGACTCTACATCCTGATGAAAAGTTTGCTGACTGGTTTTTCTCCACCATTGTCAGATGGATGAAAAATTGTACCCCTTCAAAATATTGAAGGTAATTTTAGAACTACCAATTAAAATTCCAAAGTAATGTTTTAAACATTGGACGACTGTTCTAGTGTTCATCATTATACGAAGATGCATTTGGTGCTTTGATCTAGGAATCGGCTTTGGCTTCTGGACTGTTGGGTGGTTTGCCTCATGGTATTATACGAGCTAGCTCAGATTTAGAGCTGAAGCCTCTATGGTCAACAAGTAGTTCGAGGTCAAAGGTTGGTTTTTTTATCCTCTGGTATTGTGCCATCAATACAAGGGAATGTCTTGACTTATCATGGAAATCAAATGCAGGTTGATCCTTCTACCCGTCGTTACTTGCTGGCAATTCCAGTTGGCATCAAGCAAAAGGATAATGTCGATCATATTGTCCAAAAAGTATTGCAGATGTCTTTTCTAATGTTTTTGTTTCATCAACTAAACATTTCTTGCCTAATATCATTGAATTCAGTTTCTTCCAGAGAATTTTACAGTTATTCTATTTCATTATGATGGCAACGTGGATGGGTGGTGGGATCTTGATTGGAGCAATGAAGCCATACACATAGTTGCCAAGAACCAAACGAAGTGGTAAGATCAACCTTGATAATTTCTTTTTTTGTCTATTTTTTACTGCATATTTTGTATGTATGGTAAAAATGGATGATTGATATTGCTGTTTCAGTGTTAATTTATTGCAAATTGTACAAAATCATTTAGCTTCAAAGGTCAGAGGAGCACAGGATTTCATGGGTTAAACTCATAACATCTTTTCATCTATGAGAGGAGTTTGATAGATATGTGAGCATGGAATATTTTGCTAAAAGGATTTGTCTGAGGGTCTGAGCAGCTGGTTTGTTTTTCCTCATGCATCGAACTAGCTTACTGCTGCTAGAAAAATAAAACAGTCATGGAAATTGGACTGCCTAAAAAGTGGCTGGAAAGTTATGTCTTTACATGAATGGCTCTGATAATCTTACTGGATCTGTAATCTGTGTCTGAGATCTCCAAGGTGACTTGTCAAATGATGGTCCAACTGCTGCCATTCTTCAAACTTACCATTTATCCTTGGGTTTTTCTGTACAAGTTTATTTAACTTGTCATGCTGACAACAGTATTAACACCTTTTTGATCTTTTCTGGATTGTTCTTTTTCTTAAGAAGAAAAACTCTCATTGCTTGCTTTTCAGGTGGTTTGCCAAACGCTTCCTGCATCCTGCTGTTGTGTCTGCTTATGATTATATATTTCTATGGGATGAAGATTTGGGGATTGAGCATTTCAATCCAGGAAAGTGAGTTTGTTCGACATGTTTTTCTTTAGCATGTTTGGGTTGCCTGCCTTTGGTAATAATATATTTGCCTTGACTTTATCCATAATGTTTTTTTTTTTTTAGGTGGGTAGATAAATGATCATCTACTTGAATTTCCAAAAAAATTGTTTGGCCTGTTCTCATCTTCATGTCCATTTTAATTATTTACCAGTCATTTATAGACATCCATCAATCATGATGTCTTTCATTTAGTCATGTCATAGGTAGTTCTAACATCTGCAATTTCTCCTGCTCTCAAACCTTGCCAGAACAGGATTCTCTTTTGCTAAGGCTGTTTAGATTAGCAAGGCTTGTTTTTCATCTTAGATTATCATTTCTAGGACAATTGGGAATTACAGAATGTATGAGAGTGAGAGACTGGCAGATTTTACCAATTCCATACTCTTACAGAGAACAAGAGGGGGGGGGGGGGGGAGGGCAGGGTCTTCAGAGAAGCTGCCCAGATAGAGAAATGAATGAACTGGGAAAGAGAGAGGGGCTCTATTTATCGATCTGGGCTTAAATTATGGGTGTTATGAGTTAACAGCGATGGCGTTCTGGGTGTGATGAGTTATCTGGGCGTTAGTTTACTTGAAGAACTTTTATAAGAACAAAGTGTGACTTGCTGTTAGGCTTATATCTTGTCTAAACAAACCTTATCGATTTATAATTTCATTTCCTTTGTTTTCTTTCTAGATACTTGAAAATTGTGAGATTAGAAGGACTGGAGATATCTCAGCCAGCTTTGGACCCAAATTCAACTGACATACATCATAGAATTACTATTCGTGCCAGAATGAAGAAGTTTCATAGGTGAATGGCATGGCTTTTACTAACTTGATTAAAATCTATCTGTTAATGACTAGCACTTGTCTAACATAATTTACGGTGAACAGAAGAGTTTATGACAGCAGAGGCAGTACCAAATGTTCTGATATAAGCGAGGGGCCTCCATGCACTGGGTAAATAGACCGCTATACTTGTGACATATCTTGTCTTCTGATATATATTTTTTTTAATTTGGTGCAGTGCTAGTTTTTGACTTAAAAAGTTCATATATTACCTTATCGGTGGCCCTCATGTAGTGTTTATTTTCCCATCCATTTGCTAGGAGGCTGACGAGGAATTGACCAATGTTGAAAACAATGAGCAATTTTATCCCTAAACATTTTTTTTTGTTCTTTTTGAAAATGACCAATCTAATATTCTATTTCAAATTGTAGAAGTCTTGTTTAGTGACAATTTGAGCCTGAGCTCATCTTTTCCGTGGAACTTCAATACTTGTGACAATACCCATTGAAGGATATACTGTATTGTTCTTGTAAGGATTCTAGCAATACTAATTTAATTTACGATATATCTGTAGATTTGTAGAAGGTATGGCTCCAGTCTTTTCAAGATCTGCTTGGTACTGTGCTTGGCATCTTATACAGGTAACTAAACTTTGATTATTCCAGTATAAAGAAGCCCTTTATTTAACATTATCGTAAGCTTGTGATGCCCAGTGTAATTGCTATTTGATGATCCTAGTGTAAGCATGTTTTGTTTTTTGCTTAAAATTTTAGTTGAGAAGCATTTAGGACTAGCTTTGTTTGTTTGCTGCAAAATAAATTGACTTTGAAAAACAAAATTCTGTGGGGATCTTTTCTAAAAAGATGATTAGTGGGACTCTGGAAAATTTGTTGAAAAATGTCCTTATAAACACCGTAAAACAACTATCTTTATATTATTTGTTTTAGCTGAAGTAATGTGACCTAACATGCATGAATTGTTGATAAATATGACTAATATACGGTTGCCCCTAGGATGAAAGAAAATTTAACACATACTATTTAATCCATTTAGGAAAATGTTCTCTTTTTGAGAAGGGGAAAACAAATCTCTCCATTTAAAGCATGCTATTTAGGTTGACTACAAATTGAATTCCTTTGACTGGTTTTTTCAAGCTGCACCAAACATAGGAAACTCTGGAAGATATTTTCCAACATAACAAACACTTTTATGCAAACAATTGGTGCATTAGACTTAATTTGATTTTGGAAGGTAGAAGATATGGCCATATGGTTAAATTCTACTCCACCCACTATAGGATGATTGCAAATCAAGTGCACTTTTGGCCTAGGGTTGATTAACTCATCATGGAATTCCTTTTCTTTTTTACTCAGAATGATCTAGTCCATGGATGGGGAATGGACATGAAACTTGGATACTGTGCGCAGGTAAGTTGAACTTGATTTTCCAAGGCTAGGTTTAGTTTCTCTTACTGTTTAATTTCCTCCACCTCAATTTGTTGACTGAAGGTTTTCTTCTGCATTGTTAATTTACTCGTTGCTCTGTAACCTTTTTTACTATATTACTAGCTTGCTTGGTATAGATTATTTTAGGCTCAATGCTCCGCTGCTAGAGCCTATTTTACAACTAAGATAAGAATAGGAAAGGTTCAATAGGTGTTGGTCTTGGCAAATAATGGTGGTTGTAGGAAGTAGCATAAAAATAGCATAGTAGATACGAAAGATGTAAGAGTTTCACAAAGAGTGATGAGTTAAGAGTGGTCTTGGAGTAAGAGTTTCATGTTTATTGACAGTTATTAGTGCTCCAGACAATCCTCTTGCGATGTCCTCATTGTAAACCCACTTGTAAAGATGCTAGGATTGAAAAGTTGATCATTTTCCTTTTTTGCTTCCTAGGGACACGGTACCTTTTCACCTCCACAAAAATCATTTTATTTTAACTAGGAATTGAGAGGGGACGCAGATAATAAATATTGTGGCAATCCACAAATTTGGACATTTAAACTGTTTGATCAATATTTGTAAGAAAGGGCATTTAAATCATTGTCCCAACAAAGATAATTTACTCGTCTATTCTTAGAATAGCTTTTTTTTTTGTTTGACGGTAAGAAACAACCTTGGGCCAGCACCAGCTTGACTATCTCTGAGACTGGGTTCCTTTCTGAAATGATTTTAAGGATATACCTCCACATTATCACGGTGGACTTAAGAGAATAAATTTTCTTGGATGCGAGCCCCAAGGTTCAATCTCAAGAATTCAAAGAAGAGAGCGGACCTCTTCGAGCACCAGACCAATCCCTTGGAGTTTTTTCTAGAATATCTATTGACCAATTTTATCTCATTACAAGTATTGAACTTGACCCCTATTTTCATGTCTTTAATGCTTGATGACCCTTTTCTTTTATCTTTTACTTTATTTTCTTCTCCATCGATGCTAGTTATCATAGGAAAGAATATTATGATAGGCTCAGTTTATGTGACCTTGTGCAGGGAGATCGCACAAAGAAGGTGGGGGTCATTGATAGCGAATATATTGTTCATAAGGGCATACAAACTTTGGGTGGGCGTAAAACTCCTAGAAGAAAGGTCATCCTTTTCTCCTTGTTTTCTCAGGGGGGGCACAGTTTATGATTTTTATCTATCTGCATTTTATTATCTATTATTAACATCTTTCTGATTTCTTCAGTCATCAAATACAGAAGAGTTGACTAAGGTAAACTTTCCTTTGTCTGGTAGATGAATTTTCGTTGATACTATTTTGTAGCCACTGTTATTAGTTCTTAAAAGTTTCGCCTTCTCTTTTTTGGTTTACTTTCTCCTTCTGGCATTCAGAGACATAGTGCTGCATCCATGGATCCTAGGATGGAGGTGAGACTACTGATCCTCTAGTCTACCATCAACCCTGCTTTGAGCATTTTATATACTTCTATTCCTCTGGACATGAAATGCCTGCAATAGGCAGAAGAGCTGCCAAGTAGTCTAGCATGATTGCTTCCTTGAGTGTTTACATGTTTTCTCTAAATCATGCAATTTGGCCAATTCTAATTCTGTTGAGATTTACAACTTATATTTGATTAGTAAGGACTATTGGGTAGTAGGTTCCAATATCATGGATTGGCACCTCCTGGCCTTGAGATTGGTGATCTTGGCTTTGATAACACTTTTATTTTGGAGTTAATGCACGTATATCATGACATTGTTAACTCTATGATGTTGTTTTCTTCATGAAGAATGAACTACATTTGAGATGCTAAATTCCAACCTTGTTGTCATGTCTGTAATTTGATGAACTTTGTTGTTTTCTTTCAATTGACTGATCAGATTAGAAGGCAATCAACATGGGAGCTTCAAATATTTAAGGATCGCTGGAAGCAAGCAGTAAAGGAGGACAAAAATTGGGTTGATCCATTTCTAAGGAATCGAAAACGCAGAAAACTAAAGCGGCACGGCCAATAATCTAATTGTCTTCATCACACATGGGGTCTTATCTATACCTGTAATTTTGTCCTCCTAGCTTTTATTGATGCTCATAATTGATTCACTAAATGGACAAGTCATAGTTTTGTTCTTAAAATCCAGATTTTGTTTTACATGCCTAGTTCTAGCTGATTTCTCTCGGTTGCTTTCCAAGCCTCTCAATTTTGCAGATTGAGGGCATGTAGATTCCTTTATGCATTACCTATAGACGAACGAGTTGCTTTGGGGAAGAAATTTAAGGTCTGTTATACCGCAGCACAATTCACCATGTCTGTGATCTGCCATTGGCGTACTGCCATGCTACTGCTACAAAACTTCAGAATCAGGCTCTTAATATTTTTGCTTTGCATGGCGTGGTTGGAGGTCTACTTGTGTAGGGTTTTTTTTTTTTTTTTTTTAATGTTAGTACGGTAATGTGCTTGTCCTGCAGTGTTACAGACTTACAGTACCTGCATTAAATTAAATTAAAAAAAAAAAACTGAAGGAGAAGTTACTGTAAGAACAAGACTTATTTTCCTATTCATTGTATTGTAATAGTGTATTTACTTAATTATTTGCTGTTTAAAAAAAGAAAAAGAAAAAAGAAGCAATGAA
>Ga0325404_1008526_pt1 | contig 10536 bp, 4 predicted proteins | sample PopdelMetagenome_18_FD_205664 | JGI IMG/M metagenome (GOLD analysis project Ga0325404, IMG submission 205664) | Populus deltoides microbial communities from Bellville, Georgia, United States - Xylem-Control-R1 | ecosystem: Host-associated > Plants > Phyllosphere > Stem > Wood/Secondary xylem...
AGGAGGCAAGAAATGACAACCCTTTATGCATCCCTTCGAGCTTTACTTCCTCTTGAATTTATCAAGGTGAGAAACCTTCAATTTCCTTCTATTCCTTTCTTTGAGAAGTCCTTGCTTATTTTTTTTTTAAAACATTCTTGGGGTTCAATAATTAGGCCACTAGGGTTTGTTTGGGATTTCAGGGAAAGCGTTCGATTTCAGATCACATGAACGAGGCAGTGAATTATATAGATTACCTCCAAAAGAAGATCAAAGAAACTAGTGCCAAAAGAGATGAGTTAAAGAAACTATTCGATTTCAGTTCTGTTGCCTCACCAAGTGGATGTTCTAACAAATATTCTTCAAGTTCAGTAGCTCTCCAGCCATATCCAGGTGGTATTGAGATTACGTTTGATAGTGATTTAATGGGGAGAGATTTGCCCCTATCAAGAGTATTGCAAGTGTTGCTTGAAGAAGGAATTTCTGTTATCAACTGTGTTTCCACCAAAGTAAATGAAAGATTATTCCACTCTGTCCAAACTGAGGTACAATCCATTGTTATCAATAACTACAACGTTTAGGGTTTTATGTTTATGTTCTTAAGTTGTTTTCTAATTCCAAGAACAACTTAGCTTCAGTTATAATGTTTTCTTTGCCACAGGTCAATGATCCTACATGCTTAAATTTATCCGAGCTGTGGCAGAAATTAACCCTAGTAGTTTCTTCTACAGGTGATTTATCCAAGTGATCATGTTGTCCTTATTCTTGGATTGACATCTTGCACTGTAACACTATTCTAAACACTTTTCTCAGCTTGGTTTTGTTTTTGAGAACCTTTGATGAAAATGCTTTTATTAATTAGAAGTATTTTGTTAATATTTCTCTTAAAGGCTATTTGGGTGGCTCTCTATGCATGCTTATTAATCATGTGTTCAATTCAATCGGTGACCATGCTGTTCTTGATCTTTCTCCCATGCAGTACACTGTAAATTTAACATACATTTGCAACTTTGAAGCCTTTTCTATTGCATAAGTTGATGTTTTATTTGGCAAGAAACATGAAGGATTTCACTTATGAGTGCTTGAATTTCTTTTTTTTGTTGTTGTGTGAAAATCTTGTAATTCCGAGGACTAGATTAGTACTGGTGAAATGACTTTAAGAATAAAATGATAATATTTATTTCTTTTTCCCAATCATCATAGTGAGGACACAATATGGGAATTGCTTTGTTGTTTATATAAAAACAAAAGTTTGTGTGAAAGAATCATTTAAATTTAAAAGTTTAAGATATTAGGTAAAATACTAAAAATAGTTTTATAATATTTTCTAATATATCCCCTCAAATAAAAACTCATTGGACTTGAAATTTATATATGTCTACATTATATTGTATTTAATTTTAATCAAATAGAATGGAGGTGATAGGATTCAAACTCGTAATCGTCTGATCAATAAAACTCTAATAACATGTTAAAAAATTATCTCAATTTAAAAATTAAAACTGTTAAATGAGATCTTAAGAATAATTTTATAATACTACAATATGTGATTTGTTTTCATGGAATCATTACATGTGGATTCCTTTCTTAATTAAATTTGATGATAACATTTGTGTCTTTTTTTTTTCTTCCTTTGTGTCCCTCAATATTCTTGGTTCCAAGAATTCATACTCCATTGAACTCAACATGGCTATGGTTTATATAATTGTTCTCTACATTTCCCTTGACTTTTCTTGTTTGATCCACATATATATATATATATATATATATATATATATATATATATATATATATATATAATCTCTACTTGTTATATATTAATTAGTCAACTATAGTGCTTGTAACTTAACTTTAGTAGCTTTACTTTTCTTATTCTCTCTCCATTTCTATCTAACTAAATCGTTCTTTAACTTGAATTTTTTTCTTTTGTTGTTGTATGTACTTTGCTTGCATAACAGATATAGCATACAAGGCTTTAACTACAGCCTTGAAATAGGCATGGTATCTTTATAATTGTAATAATAGTTGTGTTTTAGTTGTAAAGCATAATGACATATTTAGCGTGCACGCCACCACCCGGCAGCCAACTGAGGTTATAGACCGCGGTTTACATGCTGCACTGAGGCCTTTCCGACCATGTCTCTGAGTTCTTAAATACCCACTTAAAGGGATCTATATCTATTGGGATGTCAGCTCAAATAGATCTACACCTGTTAAAATCTATATATGTGTATCCACGTTCTGCTTGCAAACCCCAACCCTATTTTGCATTATTGACAAGCATCATTATTTATCCATACACATGTGTCTTTATGCTCTACATATATGGGGGATAGGTAAATCAAATGGCTTCTGTACATCTTTTAGTAACTGTTTTATATCTGCATGAACCAATATATATCTTGTGATATTATAGTTAGTGCTATACGGTATATTATAGGAATTTTATTTATCAGGCGTGTAGGTTAATTGTGTCTTATAATCTCTCCACCAACTATTATACACTGTCATATATATATATATATATATATATATATATATATATATATATATAATTGATTAATTAATTTGTTTAGTCTCTTATTATTTTCAACTTGATATCAGAGTCCTAAAAGACATTAAATTCTTTTTCCCTCCAATGGATACTCACATTACTGTCGCCACTGTTGTTGCAAACCAAACACTACCTTCTCCTCCCCATGCAATGTAGACATCACTTTCCTTTTTTGCTCTAAACAATGCATCTTCTCTCTTTATTACTGTCGTTAATACTGCTGTTTCAGACTCCTCCTATAACAATTATTCCTCTCTCCAACACTTAGCATGTTACCTTCTTAGAAATTTTTAAGAACACCTTTTATTTTTATTGGCGAATGCAGATAAAATTGTATCTGTTTGGACAAGGTGTTTTTCAATTTATTGATGGTTCTTTGTCGTGTTCCTCTTCCTGCCTGACTGTTACTGATGACTCTTCTTTTCAAGTTAATCTCTATTTTTTTTTTATTGGAAATAATATTACCAACTTTACTCATTTCCTTTTCTTATGTGAATGTGCTATATCTTGTTATTAATTGTTAAACCTTACCGTTTGGCGTACTCTTTAGCAACAACTTGATTCTATACCCAGCCTGCATCAAATAACACCAAATGTTTTTTTGGGGTTCAGTTCCTTGCTTAAGCAAAGAGTTGAACCTCAAGGTGTTAAAAGCCCTATTAGTTTGAGGTGAAACTTTAGTCCCTTAACTATCATGGTGATCAATTTCATATGTGGGGCTGTGTTAATATATGGGGAGCCCGTGACACCTTAGGTCTCGTGTTCGACTTTTATCCTTGAATGCCGATTACCCAACCCAATTATTAATAGGATAACTTCATTTCATTTTTTTTAATATTTTCTTCTTGAGTTAATCTATGAACACTAACAATTCCTCCTAAAATTTCTAACACATAATTGATATAACATTTTATTTTTCTTGTTTGATCAAGCATTTATTTTGGTGATTACGTATCACCACTTATTATAAATTGTCGCATCTGTTTATAAACATTTTTAGTAGGATTTTTTTATAGTAGTCGAGATTTTATTAAAAGAGCACCAGATTACTAATAAGTTTATGGCAATCTAGTTGGTAGGGGAAAAGAATTCTGAAAAAAAAAGATAGCAAAATAAAAAGCAGGAAAACAAGAGCAAAACTATACACAAGCCAATATTAATTAGACTATAGTAGAATGTCGGGACCTCTTACCAGATCATTCCACTTATGTTTTCTAGGATTTATTTTGATTCTGCATGAAAACAAATTCTCATTATGTGCCAAGGATTGGGGGTAATTGTCTTGATGTATTTCTAGGATCATAAATAGATTATACGCTTCAGATTAGCTTCTTAGTTATAAATTGTTGCGTGCCTTGATGAAAGTTGAAACAGATGCAAATATATTTCTATATTTGTAAGCTGAAAATGTTTCCTGTGATATGAAATTAATGACTTTTTGTAGGCAGTCCATGCTTTCTCTTCTTTTTGTGCCCCTTTTTTTTTCTAATGACTTTTTGCTTTCGACATTTACAGAAAATACGACATGTTTTCTCTGTAAACTTAAGTGAAGAAAAATGAAACATGTATATAGACAAGGTGCATGTGTTTTTGAAAAAAAAATGTATTTTCTTGTTGAATCCTATCAAAAACCGATCGTATCATGTCTCAAAAAGGCATGGCTAGGTGGATTTGCTTTTGATTTGACTGGATGTCTCAAAAAGGCATGGCTAGCTGGATTTCCTTTTGTCTTGATTGGATGTGGTTGTACTTCCAATAATATTTACAGTGCTTTCGGATTTCATCGAAGGCAACATTAGAGAAAGGTCTATACAGACAATGTTTACCAAACTTCGGATTATAACCATCCAGGCAATCATGGAAAAATAAAATTATCAAAAGAAAAGTGATATGAAAATGTAGTTCTCATCACATCAAGCAAACCAACCATCGATCGACTAATGTGTAGGAAGTTCCATAATAGTATTAGCTGGTCTGGGTTTTTCTACTGCTAGAAAAGAATGAGGGCTAACCGAGCAGATGCCTCCAAAGAAGTTAATTGTGTCTGCGTGTGAGTGTTAGTGAATTCTGTAATCTTACTGCTTCTTTTGATAGGATCAAAGATATGAGTTTAGACTCGGAATGTGTAAGCTGGCTTGAAAGACTAGTAAGTCTCTGTAGAAATTTCATTAGTTTCTAAATTCTTGATATAATCACCATCAACAAATTATATATATTATCAGACAACCATCTCATTCTAAATTATTAAATTGGTTTACTCTGTAAATTGTTTCTTATATGAACTATATTTGGAATGTTTTTGGGACAACTCTAATTATTAAAGATATTTACTTCCTTTCTTGACTCTTTTTTTTTTTTATCAATACCTGAGTGAATTTATTAGATTTCTCCATATATATTAGATGGATGGATGTATTTTTAAAATTAGTTTTAAAAATAAAATTAATCAGGTTTATAATAATAAATTTACATATTGCATACCATCTCTCAACATGTCAGGAGGAGTGGAGAAAATTTTTTATTAAACAAATTTATAAAATTTTATACCAATATTTAAGATCTCCCATCCTAACATCCTATCAACTCCTCTTGCTTCCCAGCTTATATAGCCTTTATCTCTTTGGCCAACTATAAAGGAACCATTTTCCCTTCACACCAAAAGGACAAGTTGTTCTTCCAGATTTAATCCAGTCCCCACTAACGAAATCTACTCCCTCTTAAATATATCAAGGTAAGTAATTACTTGTCTTTCTTGTTGCTTTCAAACCTGCTCATTGGACTCTATTCTGTGAAGATTAATGCGGTTTAATTTGTTCACACATATATAACTTCAGGGTTTTTTCTATGGGGATTTAAGGGAAAACGCTCAATATCATATCACATGCAAGAAGCAGTGAATCATATAGAAAACCTAGAAAAGAAGATTGAAGGACTTGGTATCGAGAGAGATGAGCATAAGAACCTGTCCAATTTGAGAGTTGTTTATCCAAATCGCAAAAGCTTGAATAATTATGCACCAACTTGTGAACTAATGGTCCGCTCATTTTTTTGGTAACTCGAGATGTCTGAGCCAGCTTACGCAACCACGACTAATCCCCGGACCCACTAAACACCACACAAGCCCAATAGACAGGTAAGGCACCGCGGGGATGACAGACGTACACATAGAGGGTCGAACCGCGATGCTGAGGAAGGGAATAAGTTCCTGCCACGACCGCTAGGCCACGACCTCAAGTGCTGGTCCGCTCATGTTTGATTAGTGTTGAGGTTGTTATCAGTAATGGCCTCGAGGAACAATTTATTTTCCTGCTTTTAAGAATGATGTAAGTTCTACTTAAAGGACTAAATGTTATTAACTGTGTTTCGGCCAAAGTAAACCAAAGTGTGCTGCTAGTGAATGAAGTAATTAGCTATCTTAAGAAGAACAAGCTCCAAGGTTATTTATTTAAACTTGACTTTCACAAGGCCTTGGCTCAGTCTTATGGGAGTATATTGATGAAGTTATGCTTTGTATGGGCTTCAAAAAACAAATAGAGAGGGGGTTGGATTAGGCAGTGTATCTCCACAGCCAGAGTATCGGTTCTAGTAAATGGTTCTCCCACAACTGAGTTTCCAATGGAGAAAGGTTTGAGATAAGGTGATCCTTTATCTCCTTTTCTGTTCAACATTATAGTAGAGGGCCTTAGTAAGATGATTGGAAAGGGCTGGGATTTGGATTTAGTGGAAGGTATCCATCTAGGGTTTGATAATTTGAGAATCTACCATCTTTAATTTGTTGACGACACATTTATTTTAAGCTTTAAGAGTCTCTTTTCTATTTAGAATATTAAATGGAGGCTACAATACTTTGAATTGATTTCTTGGTTAAAAGTTAATTTTTCAAGTGCTCTATAACAGGGGTTGGTTTAGACAGTAGCACTATAGCGGACACAGATAAGGTTTTAAGATGCAGGGCGCGGGTTTCCCTCTTAAATATCTGGGACTGCTTATTGGAGCTTCCAGCTCTTGCACTTCGATATGGAACTCTGTAATTACAAAAATTAATTCGAGGTTAGCTTCTTGGAAAGGAAGGCATCTGTCATTAAGGGATAGAATTTGCCTTCTTAAGTCAGTATTGCACAACCTCCTAATCTATTACCCCTCCATCTTCCTCATGGTGGTTGCCGTTATTGAGAGAAAATTCAGATCCTTTTTGTGGTTGGGAGATGAGATAGGAAAGAAGATATGTTAAATGGGATGTTGTTTCTCTTCTGAAGACTCTAAGAGGGCTGGGTATTGGGTTTGTTCTAAATAAAAATAAGTCCCTCATTTTTAAATGGCTTTGGAGATTTGGTTCCTCTAATTCTGGTTTGTAGAAAGAGGTTGTCTGTAGTATCTATAAGGTTAAGGCCAATTTGAGCTTTCCTTTTGAGTTGTCGAAATGTACGGGTTTTATATGGAGTAGGATTGGCGATGTTTTTGCTAAGGATAATATATCGGAAGAGCTTATCAAGAATGAGTTATATAGTAGGATTAACGGTGTTTTTGCTAAGTGATTCTTGACAAGGTTTTTGAAGATAAGTTGATATAGAAATCTACCTGAAACAGGGCGTTCACTGTCAAATATCTGTCAGGGATTCTAGCATTAGTGTATCAACCGACCAACAACCTTTTCTTTTCATGACATATGGAAGGGCCTTGTTCCTCCAAAGGTGGTGGTTTTTTGCTGGTTGGCTTTGCTTGAAAAACAACACTAAAGGATCTTTAGCAAGAAAAGGAATTATTGACACAAGTGATGCCATTTACCGTATTTGTTCCATTTAAGTGGAACATTTTAAGCATCTCCTTCTACATTGCAGGAAGCACTGATGCTTTTGGAACAAGTTCATGTATTGGTGGGGCTTTTCCTGGTGCTGCTCTGTTAGGTTGGCTCGTGTATTTCAGGAATGGGAATTCATGGTACAAGGTGTTTTCCAAAGAAAAGTGCGGTTGATGCTCTTTTCCTCCATATCATGGACCCTATGGCTCACACGAAATGATGCAGTTTTCAACAACACGCAGCTGGCTGTGAGACTGTGTTCTTTCTAGTTCTGTCTAGATGCTTGTGACCTCTTCTCAATCAATTACCAGACTTACTTAAGTTACTAACAAGCTTTTCTTGAAATTCTTTTGGCTTTTTGCTTATATATATATATATATATATATATATATATATATATATATATATATAATTGTTGTTACCATTTGGTTGTTTGGTGCTTAAAAAAAATATAAAAAAGGCTATATAATATCTCAACTTCTCCATGGGATATTAAATACAGAATGCTGATGGGATGATAAAGCTTCATTACACCAATAGCTCCTAAAAGCAGTTTGAATAAAACAAAAGTAAAGAAACGAGCTCCTAAAAACAATACATGAACTTGCATATCTCCTAATTTGTGCTGAGTATACATTCATTATTGCTGTAAGATTAAGTTCCAAAGGTACCCAGTGGTGATTGAATGAGAAAGTGACCATTTTTTATTTATTAGAAATTAAAGGGTGTGGGAACTAATTCCTCAGTGCCATTGTCCGAGATTACAAACATCTAGACCTCGTCACTGTTTGAATAGAATAATAATAGCAGTGCATTTGAGAGGGGTGCAAAGATACTTAACAGCTAGGCTAATCTTGATCTTTATAGATAGCCTTGTCCAAAGCCATGGACCAGCCATAGAATATAATATTCAAACAAGTCCCAAGATCTCCATTTTGATGCAGTTGGTATAGTGAAAATGTATACCCAAATCTCACAAACCATGATTGTAGAAAAAGCAAATATATGTTTTTTTTTCATTTATCTAGTCATTATGATGTGTGCCATTAGGATCATTGTGATGTGTGCCATTAGGATCTTTATATGATCTTTCTTATAAGACAACATTCATGGAAAAAACTTAGAAAAATCATGGTAAACTAGCCCCAAAAAACACATACCCTAAAAAACACATACCATGATGTTTTCTATATATGAACTTGAAAAAAGAGAAAATAATTTTTTTGATACCATGTTAAAGAGTCATTTCAATCCAATAGTTTAAACTATTAGATGAGGCCTCAAGATATGATTTATATTATTCTTTAACACATTCCTTTAAGTAAAAACTATTTAGAATTAAAATTTATATAGGCTCATACTACCTTATAGTATTAATTAGAAGAGAGAATGAGGGTGATGAGATTTAAATTTGTAATCCTTTGGTTATTGAGACTCTAATATTATATTAAATAATCATTTCAATCTAATAACTTAAGCTATTAGGACCCTAATAAATTATTATTATTATTATTATTATTATTATTATTATTATTATTCTCTAACAAGTCATGAGGGTGAGCTTCTATAAAAGTCTTTGACTGGAATTTATCATATGTATGAGAAATAAAACATGATTGTTATTGAAGTATTTTGTTCTCCCTCGTAATCTTGAATCATTTATTTATGAAATCTTACTCCGCCTTTCTTGTAGCAAGCCCTTGCTCCATTTCCTACCAGGGACCAGCTTTCTCCTCTCTGTTTTCCGATTACTTCCAAGAGCGAGTCTGTTTTAACAATTAGTTGGTGTGGCTCGAGTTTCAATTTATCAAAATTTAGAAGTTTAAGATTATTTTTATTTAATTATAAACAATATTTTCATATCAGCTTGCACATTAACAGTCAAATTTTTAATAAATTCCATTCCATGCTCGCTCTAAAAAAATACTAACCATCATCTGTGGTCATAATGCTATATCCTTTGACATAGTATGAGAAATTTGGTTGACAAGGAACAAGTTGGTTTTCCAGGAAGAGTCTTCTAATTGGGAGGCATCGTTTGAGTTAGTTTTTCATTGTTTTGCTTTATGGTTGAATAAAATTACAGAAGTACTTTTCACTAAAAACTGCCTCATTTACATTCTAGATTAAGTATCATCATATATGATGTGTGTCGGCCATTAAAAATAGGAAAAAGAAAACATTGCTTCCATCTATTCTGAAACAAAAATCAAAGAAATTATAACAAAAGCTAAATAGTATTGGGAAATTACTGTAGATTAAGAGACATTTCACTGTGGATTATAATAGTAGTTTCATTTTTAATTTCTCATCTTTTCATGAGCGGATAAACGTTTCTTTTGCTTTCTTCCACAAGAATATCCAGGATTTTCCAATTTCCAAGTACAAGCAAATAAAGTTTTTAACCTCAGAAAAGATAAAAAAAAGAAGCTGTCTTTGGGGATATTTTGATATTTTTCCATGGGTATTTTGTGTAATTAAGAGGACCATGAGGGGCGTTTTAGTATTTTCACGTTGTATTTTTTTTATTTTTTTAATCAAAAAGTTGTTGAAGCATGTTCTACGCGCCTCAACGAGTGGGTGACGCCTGCGCCATTAAGGATGCGCGTGGGATGCTACCTGATGTCCACATCTGATCAGCTGTCGTGTCACTAGATGTGTAGCCGAGCCCTCTTCCACATTGAGCGGCGTGTGTATACATATCATGGTTAGATTGCCGCCAGTGATTGATTGTTGGCATTTTTTTCTTTCTTTTCTCTCTCTTGACAACTAAAATGCACAATTATTTTCTATTTGTTTGTTGTTTGCTTGGGTCTAACATGAGTTGCCAGACCTAGGCGCCTTAGATCTGGCAACCATAACCGTGTTTGATGGGTCATAAAAACAAAAGAGAGAAGATAGAATTTTTATTAAAGAAATAACAAATTCATAAACATAAAAAATGAACTATTTCAATAGAAAAATATGATTTGCATTTTTAAATTTAAAACGCTAGATTAAATTTTTGTGATGATTTGTTGTTTATAAGTAATTTCTGAACTCGGATTTCTGTTTAGGATTCTTTAAGGATAGTTTAATTTTTTTTTATAAAAAATATAAAAAAAATTAATTAGAATTTCTGTTTAGGATACTTCAAAGACAATTTAAATATTTTTTTATAAAAAATAAAAAATATTTTAAAAAAATTAATTAGAATTGTTGTTTA
>Ga0325404_1008529_pt1 | contig 10534 bp, 3 predicted proteins | sample PopdelMetagenome_18_FD_205664 | JGI IMG/M metagenome (GOLD analysis project Ga0325404, IMG submission 205664) | Populus deltoides microbial communities from Bellville, Georgia, United States - Xylem-Control-R1 | ecosystem: Host-associated > Plants > Phyllosphere > Stem > Wood/Secondary xylem...
GGGAGGGGCAAAAATGAAACTGGGAGTCCTCCTCCTCCTCCTCCTCCTCCTCCTCCTCCTCCTCCTCCTCCTCCTCCTCCTCCTCCTAGGCCACTTGTAGTTGCACATGGATGTTTTTGTTCATGTACGATTCCAAGTAAACTAATATACACCTCTCTCATCGTGGTCAGAGAATTCAGTAATAATATGACATAATGACTCATTATCACAGCAAAAATGGTAAATAAAAGGAAAAAAAAATTCGAGAAGATTGTAAGTTATTATCATTAATTTAATATGAGCTACAATGGTGGATCTCACAATCTCTTGTAGATTGTGCGTGTTTTCTTCTTAAGATTTTTCTTAATATTTAGCAATGCATTTAAAAAATTATACATGTTCTTTTTTCACTAAAACTAAATTTATCAACAAAAAATCAAAAAATGTTTTATATTCAAAATATACATTGATATTGTTAAATAATATTTATGTAGTCTTATTTATTAAGGGTAGAATAGTACTTTCAGTTTAACTTATACATGCTTTATTTGTATTTAGGTTAAGACTATGCATTCATAATAAACAGATTATTCAGAATTGTAACTTCCTTTCCGTATTTAATCTCAATTATTTTAACAGATATTATTCAATCATTTATATGTATTTAATAGCGTAGTATAAATGTTTACGTGAAGCATATATATTTTAGATTGAAAATGTATTTTCAAGTATTTTTTTCAATGGTTTTAACAAAATATAAATTATACATTTGAACTGTGTTTGAAAATGTTTTGCAAATTGTGTTTATATATATATATATAGTAAAACAATATATTTTCTTAATTGCCAAATAAGGTAGCATCTCTGAAGAGGCCAGTTACATCTATCATTGTGCAGTGACCCACCTCTCCCATCCTCACCAACAAGTGTCCCGTCACGCTGATCGCCACCTGATATGGAGGTGCCAACCTTACCTGACGAAGGACACTCAGTGGGGGCTCGATTACTACGACGGTAGGGCCACAAGGAGACGCAAGACTGACAAGCTAAAAGACTCCAAGAAACAGAGTTGTAAATGACGATTTGCTGTAGCATTTTGTAGATAACATATTTTGTTTGTTATCGTTTTTTTCCTTTCTTTTTATAAGCAGAAACAGCCACTCGTATACTTCAAGTATTGTAGATAATTTTGCTAAAAAATATATTAAAATAATATATATATTTTTTATTTTTTAAAATTAATTTTTAATATTAATACATTAAAATAATATAATAATTTAAAAATAAATAAATTTTAATAAACCTTCATTTAAGCTGTACTCTCAAACAAGGTGATATGTTAGATAAAATCATAGGTACATCTTTAGCTAATTTGATGTGATATGTAAGTTGAAAGACATGTAGGTCCAACTATCTACACAATGATAGAGAGTGAATGACTTCACTGCGAGCTCATAAATTATTATTCCACCCTTTACCAAGTGTTTTTTTTGTGTTTATTTGGTATTGTAATATATAATATTTTTTTAAAATATTTTTTGTTTAAATATATTTAAAATAATTTTTTTATTTTTAATATCAATATATTAAAATTATAAAAAAAATTAAAAATACATATAAATTTAATACTTTTTCATGATAAATGCACTTTCAAGACATATTCAAATACGGGTAGCAATGTAATACCAAATATGCTGTTCATTTCATGTATTTTCAAACTAATTTTTTCATTTTAATTTTTTTATGAATTAGGCAATTCATGAAAAACTTTTATTATAAATTAAATGTTCCAACTCGAGATATAAGAAATACTAATATTTATTGCATTAGGACTGAAAATGGTGGGATACCTATGGATATAAAATTAAAAAACCTCTACCTTATCTTTCCTCTTGGAGGATCCACATATTGCTGTAGGTCATGCGAGTCTTTTGCATAGCATCAAAAGTCACGAAACTCAAATGGGCTCCTAACATTCTGGGTTTTAATTATCTTGCAATAATTGTTTATACATTGTGCCATAAATATTTTAAGTGGGATAAATTTGAATTTAATTAGAAGCTTAAGTGACTCTTAATTTGGTATTATTATGCATTTAAAGTATCATGCTCCTCTCCAAAACGTCTATTATCTACTATATTCAAATAAAAAAAATAAAAAATAATTATCAAACATGAATTTTATACTCCTAACCTACAATTCCATGTCAATATCAAACAAGCCGAGAAGGAAGAATTGCACTTGGAGTCATTATCCCTCGCAAGAATGTCATCTACTTGCAGTACCCTTTCTTCCCTAGATGATAAGATTTTGTTGGTAACAACAAGAGTACATTATCAAAATTGAAACTTTGAGAAAACCCAAAAAAAGGAGGAGGAAAAAGAGTGAAAAAGTTGGCAATGATAATGACAATTAGCGGCGATGATCATTGCAAAAAAGGTAAAATTAAAACAGGCGAAGTCGTTTGTGCTCTTTTTAGCAATGCTATGGCCACACCTAGCTAGGCCACGTATCTCATTACAGTCCATTGCTTTTTTTGCATTTACGTGCGCCATGGTGAGGTTTGGTTGAGCTTCTCGACTTCCTTGGTAGTTTTTCATGGTGGCTTCTTTTGGTACTCAGCCCTGCTGATCATTCTACTATAACCATGGGTAATGCTTAACAATGGAGTCCCATAATGTTACAGTAATACATGTACATTATAGATACCAACTAAATTTTAGAATTAAAGATGATTTTAGATTGACCATAACTCTACAAGTTGTTAAATTTTCATAGTTTAAACTTGCTTTTTCATATTTTAAATCGTGGTAAATATTTTAATTTTGAAAAAAAAACCTTTTTATGAATACGCTTCTTCAAACTGTAATAATAAAAATTATTATAATCTTAGATATATAAATGTTGCTTTTTGGAGTGAGATATGTGTTGTTTTTTAATGTGTTTTATACTTTAAAATTTATAAAAATTATATTTTAATTTTTTTAAAATTTATTCTGACATTAATATATATATATATATATATATAAAAATTAAAAAAATATATTTGAAAATCACCGTAGAACCGCAACCCCAAAAATACCTATGAACAGAGGGTAAATTAAGTACAATTACAGTCCAAGTAAGCTTTCGAGTCCTTGACGAAGATCAAGACATAATTGTAAGCTTTCAAGTGTTAGCAAAAGCCTACACACATGCTGTCCCAATGTACCAATTACGGACAGAGTCAGTGATTCGCACACATTGGTTGTCGTAATCTGCATTCACCAAGCTGTCCTGTACAAAGTCTGTCACTGGGCAATATTTTGCAGCACAATATTCTATCGCCTTCCCATTTTTCTTCGAACTCTCGCGTACCTGCTAGGCTTGACCTGGTGGCGATCATGATTTGCTCCATGATGCGAGCCGCATAGGGGGTTCTGGGCTAGCTATAGCTAGTCTGGTGGCAACAAAAGCAAGGTCCATTCATGGCATATGAACATGCAAATAAATCAAACCTAAAACAATGATGCATGTGGTGATCTTTAGAGGCTGAACATTCAAGTGTTTTGGACTCTTCAGGCTCTCTTTCTAGGGCTATAGGGGGCGTGTGGTAGGCAAAAGAGAGAAAAGGACAGAGGGAAACTAAGTAGTTCGAGGCTACTATATTTCAACATAGTTGGTGGATTTGAAATCTTTTTGAAATTGCAAATCCTCCTTGGATTCTAGTAAAAGGGATACTCAGAGGCTAATAGTCGGCGAGCACCCAGCGAATTATATACAGGTAAGTACCAAAGAAATGTCAGAGCAATAGCAGTCGATGTACGTGCGTGGTCATCATATGCAGCTTCAAAATGTTAGGCCAATTATCAAGTTTGAATTGAGGTGGTGGTCCTTCCCTGCCATCATGCCTTGTAATTTGATATAAATCATTGAGGTGGTGGTCCTTCCCTACTATCATGCCTTATAATATGATATAAATCATATTATTTTCCATCTTCTATTATTATTAACTGAGTAGTTACGATATCATTGCTCTAATTTAATTAATAAAATCTCAAAATAATATGGGTTATGCAAATTTAAAGTTTAAATAATTTCTAGTAGGAAGGATATATTAGAATATGAAATAAATTATATATTGAGAAATTATCTATTATAAATTATATTTTAAATCTTTTTTAATAACTGATCAAGTGTTTAGATTACAATAATTTTTTAATATAATATTAGAGATTTATTAGTAAAGTGGTTAAGAATTCAGATTTTATCATTTTGTTATAATTAATAAAATCTCAAGATAGTGCAGGTTATACAAGTTTCAATCTTAAAAATAAATTTATTTGAAAAAATATATTAAATTATAATATAAATTATATATTGAGATATTATTTAATAATTTAAATTTTTAAATTAAAATAATTTTTTAATATATTAAGATAAACATATTTTCTCCCTTCAAAAATCCGATAGCAATAAGTTAAGATAGATCTTCTATTCTATTGTATACTTGATTTTTTTTTTAATTAAAATAAGTTTTAAAAAACAAAGTATATCTTTTTTTATAAATCATAAAATCATAAAATAAATTTGAAATTTCATATAATGCTAAAAAATTCCTCCGTGAATTATAGTATAAGAATCGACGCATTATATAAAAAAAATATTACAAATCTATAAAATTAAAAAAAAAAGTTAAAAAATCGTGTGGCAGAATGAGATACCTACCTCTATATATTCTAGTCAAATCAAATCAGATTTTATATATATTTTTAATTTGATTTCAATCAATTAGAATAAAAATTCGATTCGATCGATATCAAATAACACCAAACATCCGTACAATTGGATGGAATTGTCATCTTTACATCCAAAGTCATGCAAATATTCACTTACAAGCAAGCTTTCCCTATGGCCTTCACAATGCTATCGGGTTCAAAATTCGAAGTAGGTGAGAGTTAAAATTATTATAAATCTCGTTGACTTTTGTGAATAGTTTGTCATGATCTGACGAAGAGATAGCTTGGGTTCAGTATATTAAAAATTATCTAAAAATATATTTTATTATTAAAAAAAATCAAATTACTACGGAAATAACTATTAAGGATGGAAAAGCTAATATTTAAACACTAAATTAAAAAAAAATTCATTCTTTTGCTATTCACCAAAACATAGTTTCGTGATGGATTGTAACAATAAAATAATAGTTTTGTCATTATCAAAAAGAAATCTCAAGTATATTCGGTATTATAATATTTTTCTCATGATTTATTAATCATTATTATATTTATCATGGCTTACATAGTAAAGCAACTTATTTACTAAGCAAAAAAATAGTCACTTTGATATATCTAGATGCTTTTTTATCTTTTCACTTTTCTAAAGATAGTACCATAACTAAATTATACAAAAGAAATTAAGGTCGCGTACATGGGCATTTTAGTGTTTTTTTAATTATAATCAAGTTGAATTAAGAACAATTTAGTATTTTAATATATATTAATATTATTGAAGAAAAGAAATGGTTGCACACGTCAGCATGTAGGTAGCGTAAGCAACATTGTCCAACCTACAAACATCATCTTCCACGGTGGTATTTGGAGTGGTGCATCGAGATCTTCCATGAGGTAGAGCACATGTTGGCGGCAGATCAACAAACATTTTTCTTCCCTTATTTTCTCTCTCCTTGTCTCGGGTTTCGCACCAACCCTTTAAAAATTTAGAAGTGTCATATCAATTGTATTTGTGTCAATTTTTTATTATTACTATTTGTTTTGCTTTTAATGCCTTTTGTAGATGATTTTGTTTTTTTAATTTTATCCCTTAACATTTGATTTTATTTAATTTTTATATCCAATTTGGTCATCATTCCTTTTAATGCTATATTTTTATTATTTTCTTCATTTATTGTATTTTTAAATTTGTTCCCTCATTGTTTTATTTCATTTAGTTTATCTACTAGGTTTGTTCTTTATTCTTTTTATTGTAATTTGTTTTGTTTTTGTAATCCTTTTCTTGATTGATTTTTTTTTCTTTTCAATTTCATCCTTTGATACTTTGATGATTGAGAATTTTGATTCAAGCTTTTTTCGTGTTTGTCTTTTACAGGGTAATCTCGGTCTTATGACCTGAGTTATAGGTTTTGAAAATTAGTCCAATTTGACTTCGGTCTTTTTTAGGTCATTTTTAATTTATTTTTTTTAATTTCATCATTCAACATTAAATTATTAGCCTTGATCTTCGTAATTTTTTTATAGGGTTATTTTGGTCTCAGAACTCGGGTCACAGGTTGGTCGAGTTAACCTGGGATGACACAAATTTTATTTATATTTTTTAATTGTTTTTTTTCAATTTCTTTTTCCATATGTTAAATTGTTTAAGAGTTGACCTCCAGTGTTTTATTCAATTTTTTTGTACGAGGTTATCAATATATATAAAAGCATACTATTAAATTAAACAAGCTTACTGAACCAATTTAAATTAATGACCTGGGTCTTAAATTTTTATTTCTCCTTTAAAAATGTTATCATTGCTTGAGCATTTTTTTTTTGTGTTAGGAAAAAGTTGACCTCGCCCGCAGCATAACATGGGCCATAGTGTTAATATACACCTAGTACGTAGGTATATTAACATATAAATCATGTATGTATTACAATAGATCACTACAAATTTTATTTTAGTATTTTGATTGAAGCGCATGCTAATAATTTATAACCGATGATCCATTGGTTTGTAAAACCAGAGTTTTTGTGTATATTAGACTAGTGAACGATAATGTTTAGTTTACCATATATAACAAGGCATGCTAAATATAAGAAAGCTTTTAATGAAAGCCTATGCAAAAATATAATTAATGGCAAACATGTTTTCACTCACAAAAAATAAAGAATATTAGTATGCTTACTAAAAATATATTTGCAATTGATATAAAATCAAGAAACCTAGCATACATACTAATAATAAAATTAACCATGCTTAAATTAAAACAAGAAAAGTATTTACTTGTTGAAGTACTTTAAAATAATGAATATTTTATTATTGTTAAGGATGAATCATTTATCTTTATAATTTTATTGCTCCTCATTTGTACAACTAGGATGTTTACAATATACCTCCCAATGTTTAACCACTACTATCTTGGTTTAGATACACTTCTAAACAAGATCTTTGAATCAAAGATTATGTAGCTCAAATATCTCTCAACAAGATAAACCTGAATTCTAGATTTTGAAGGAAAATCAAAGCATAAAAATGAGAAGAGAAATGCTAAAAAAATGAGGTGAAGAAGAATATATAAAATTTAAAAAACTTAAGTTAGAAACTCTTCCCTCATCTTTTTATAGTGAATTATAATAAATCAAGAATTAATTCTTAATATCATCAACATTTAATTAATCACTAGAAATTAAGAATTAAATCTAAAAAAATCAAAAGTTTTTTTTAATAGGAAAACAAAAGTTCTTTAGAAATAATTTATCATTCGTTCATAATTTGTCTAATTAAAACAAATTTCCAAGGCAGCTGTCATGGCTTCTCGAAATTCAGTGAACAAACACAAGAAAAGCAGCAATGAAGAAATGCAGGCTGAATCACATAGGGATTCTTGCCATTGAGAGCCAACTTTTTTTTTGACATGCCAATTTGGTGCGACATGCTGGCATGCAAATGTTCTTGTAATGGGACTAATGCATTCTGAGCATAGCAAAAGTGATTATTCTATATGTCTAGAATGATTTAATGCAGACACTGTCATAAATCACAGTGGTTTAATCAGTAGACGAGACAGTGTCATGTCATGATATCTTAATATGCCATTCTTCAGACATGAGTATCAGGCACAGGATTTTCTTGCCTCATGCCTTCATTTTGTTCGGGAGCAGCTACTTAGCATACAGTGACAAGCAGGGCAACAAGATGCTTGTTTTCTGACAAATGGCAATAAAAGCAGGTGAGATCTACTATCCATCCAGTAGCCTCCTCACCTGTCCTGGTGTCTCCTGGCAAAACCAACGGGGGAATGGGCACATTTTGCAAGCTTTTGTAGGTTAAAACTAAGATCATATGTGCCAGTAGACAACCCTGGACAGTGGACACAGAAAAGCAAACTCATTTCTGGTAGCGATCTTGTTCTTGCATTCCAGAGAAAATAGTCTCATGTGTTCAAAGACTAGGAGCTGGTGACTTTGTTTAGGCAGTGATAAATTAAATTAAAACTAGCACAAGTTAAGCTGAGTTTTATTCATGAAAACCTGATAATTATTACATAAATTTCAGCCAAAATAATGTAATCAATTCCCTTTCCTATTACAATCAAACCATAATCTCAGTAGAAGCACACAAACTAAATAATTTTTTACATAAACTTGGTCTACTCTTTAAAAGATATTTTTAAAATAGTTTTTTTTTCTTTCTAAAACCCATCATATTTCTAAACAGTACTACTGATTTAATTACTGTTTTGAAATAAAAAAGATGGAAGATAATGGGATAAAGAGAACATCTCCTATTATAAAACTTTTTCAGAAATATATTTTTTTAAAAATTTTTAACCAAAAATATATATATTTTTATTTTATGTCTTAAAACACTATTCACGCAGCACTCGATTGAAATTGTTCTGGCACAACCGACGAGTCTTGATATATATATAAAAAAGCTTCCTGCAACTAACACATGCAAGGAGGTGAGATGCATAGCATGGGGGCACAACTTCCATGCGTGATTGAGATTGCAATCATTCACTTTATAATGAAATTAACAAAACCATGCATACTTTGAATGAGTGCTTCTGAAGAACAGAATACTAATTAATAAGATAAAGTTGTTCAGTAGGAATACAAAAGGAGCTGGGCGCATGAAAAAGAGGCCTAGTTTGTGATCAAAGGACTTCCTCATTTTTCCCAATTTGTGCATTGGAGGCCACGAATTCTTCATCTTCCCCTTTGACTACTAATCATTGGTGTGTTTTTTAATAATGAAAAGTGTGAAGTCTCTTTGATTGATCCAGCCATATACAGTAAAAGTTGTGGCGATCTCTATTATATTATATGGACATTTGGTAAAAGAGTTTTTCAAGGTAAGTTTTGATTTTGTTGTTTGATAGTGTTTTTGTAAAAAATTAATTTGTTTTTGATATTTTTAAATGCTGATATTAAAATATAAATTTAAAAAAATAAAAAATTATTTTAATGTATTTCTCAATAAGAAAACACTTTAAAAAACAACTATCTTGACTTTTAGTCATAATGGATTTTGTATTTAATATTTAATCTTCTCATTTTGGTCCATATATTATTATTATTATTATTATTATTATTAATCTTTAATGTTTAGGGCTCCATATGAGAAACACATGAGAATTAATTGTAGGAGATGCATAATAGTAGAGGATGTCAACTTTATGGTTAGAGGCTACTTTTTCTTTACACGAAAATGCCCAAAAAATGAAAAGGAAGAGAAATAAAGGAAAGTGGAAGAAAAAAGCTCAAAACATGACCTAATGAACAGATGAAATCCTTGGGTAGCTCCAAGTTGAACATGACTCGTGAGTCGTGACAAGGTTCTTTTTGTTGGCTTCAACGATGACAACTCAGCAATTATGACCTATGATCCCGGATTAAATAAATAACTCTATTATTATTATTATTAAAGTTAGTTTCGCCATTTGATACGGCAAACTCTCTATTCCTAACTTGATATAGATTAGGTTTCAATTTAAATGAGTGTTTGATATTGTAATTTATAATATCTTTTTAAAAATATTTTTTATTAAAAAATATATTAAAATAATATTTTTTTAAAATTTATTTTTATTTTTGATATTATTATATCAAGATGAATAAAAACACTAAAAATCATCAATTTAATTTTTTTAAGATAAATATATTTTAAAAAATAGAAGTATCATACCTTTTTAATGTTGACATGATTAAATTAAGATAATCTAAAGGATTAACTTGTAATATATTTAATAAGATCAAAACTGATTCAATTTCAATCAAATTATAACTACAAATTAAAAATAAGAATTAAATGATATCATTTTTTAAAAAATATATTTTAATTAACATGATATTTCTCAAATTGCTCTATTATTAATTCACTATCTCGATTTTTTTTAACTTTTAATATGATATTTTGTTAGGCATCCAAACAAAATTATTTTTTTTAATTTAACGTGGGTGTCTGGACCAGATTGCGCGCACCTCGACTAATCCCACGAGCTTTGAAGTTAACGATCATATAAGCCTCCAGCGGCCATCATATGAGTAAACACAGAGCTCGAACCTGAGACCACAGAGAAAGCAAACCTTTTAGTCCTAAATTTTTATCACTGGACTACCACCTAGATAATTATATATATATATATATATATATATATATATATATATATATATATATATAAAATTATTGTTCATGGATGGGTAACTTTGATATAAAGCAAGTGCATTTAAAACTATTTATTATATTCCGTAACTAATTAAAATAGTGTCCAGCATCATTTACAAGTTTAATCAGCGGAGAGCTAGTTCTCCCTCAGCCAGCTTTTGGCAGCTCGTATCATGTATCGAGGCCT
>Ga0325404_1008533_pt1 | contig 10533 bp, 4 predicted proteins | sample PopdelMetagenome_18_FD_205664 | JGI IMG/M metagenome (GOLD analysis project Ga0325404, IMG submission 205664) | Populus deltoides microbial communities from Bellville, Georgia, United States - Xylem-Control-R1 | ecosystem: Host-associated > Plants > Phyllosphere > Stem > Wood/Secondary xylem...
AATGGCAAGTATTAAAAAAATATGAGAATTATAATGACACTATTTATATATATCTTGAATAATTTGTGTATATTTATATACCCAAATAAACAAATACAATCGTAATATTATAATCTTATAGAGGCTATATTCAATTCTATATTTATTTGATAATATTCATACATTATATTACAACATATTCTAACAGCAAGAAAGACACAAGACGGCATTCAATTCCCTAGCACATCAGTGAACCCCCCATTTGTTAGTGACTTGTGCCACCGGCCCTAAAATGCTTTACCACCGGCGCAGCCGTTTTAGGCTTTCAGCAACTTTTGTCCACTTTAATTTGTTGAAAAGTAAAAATAATTTGCTATTTATAAAAAATAGAGGAATTGATCTATCAGAAAAATTAAAAGAATTGGTTGATAGGTTAAGTTGGTAGAATTAATTTACTATTTAGAATAGGTTTTTCTTTGATTAATTTAATTTCTTAATTGTCTGGGATTTTAGGTTTATAAATATACCTGTAATCAGAAGTATAAGGTATAAGTGTAATTGAGAGAAAATATGTATTAGAGAGAAAAACACTTGATGGAACATTTATTCCTCTCAAATATACCTGTTCTTTAGTTTTGCTTGTTGCATTGTTATCAATAAACTCCTACCACACTAATTTGTCTTCCAACAAGTTGTATCAGAGTTTTTTTTATTATTATTTGACATGACCAATATAAACTTCTCACTTCAATGTCCTCGTTTGACAAAGAACAATTATGAAATTAGGTGTTTTCATGTGAAAGCTTAACTAGATTCCCAAGATGTGTGAGAAACAGTTGGAAGAAAGACTTTAACGAACTTATAAAAGGAGTAACGTTGACTTCAACCCAAAGAGAGGCTGTGCAAAAGGCACAAATAAATTATTAACAAGCACTTATAACCATCCACCAATATCTGGATGATACTACTTTTGAGATAGTGGCTAACGTAGCAACCGCCAAACAAGCATGATAAATTTTGCAACAATCTAACTAATGAGTTGATAATGTCAGAAAAACACGTCTACAAAAGTTATGAGGTGGCTTCAAAAAGCTACTTTTGCTTGAATCATAGAGTATTTCAAACTACTTTGCTAAAGTATTGACCATATACAATCAAATGAAGAGATATGGAGAGAAGATGGAGGAAACATGTGTGGTAGAAAAGATTATATGCTTACTGCAAAAGAAATTCTTTATATGGCAGTTGCGATAGAAGAACCCTAAAATATGGACTTTTTTGACAATTCAAGGACTCGTGGGAAAACTACAAGCTCATTAAGAAAGAGTCAATGACATTCAAGAAGATATAGGTGCACAAACACTTTTTTTTTAAAAAAAAAACTATCCAAAAGAGAAGTAAGATGGTTTTGGATATACTCAAGGGGATAAAAGACATAAACAAGGCAGATGAAAAGATGGAATAGGCATATTTGGAAAAGGAAGCTGGGGCAGTCTCAACAAGTCAACTAGTCAACCAAATGAAGCAAACTGATCAACCAGTTCAACTGACAGTGGCAATCCGAGACCCAAGTTTAACAAAACAAAAGTTAAATGTTACAATTATGAAAAGATGAGTCATTATACCAGGGATTGCTAGAATCCAACCATAAAGGTTGAAGAGAATGCCAATTTTGTTATAAAAGAGGAGAAAGAAACCAACCTATTATTAGTTCATGATGAACAAATACAAGCCAAAGAAACACATGTTATATCTAGACAATGGTGCCAACAATCACATGTGTGGAGATAAGATAAGTTTATGGAGTTTGATGAATTAATTAAAGGTAATGTCACCTTCATGGATCATTCAAAGGTTTCCATTAAAGAGAAATGTACGATTCTCATTAGATTGAAAAATAGTAGTTATCAATTTATTGGTGATGTTTATTATATTTCAACTATAAAAAGAAATATATTCAGTCTGGGACAATGATTGGAGAAGGGTTATAAGATTAAGATGAAATATCATACTTTGATATTACTTGATACTCATGAATCTATGGTTGCAAAGGTAATCATGAAAAAGAATAAAAAGTTTTTGCTAAACATAGAGATGGATATGCCTAAATGCCTAAAGACATGTGTGAAAGATGAGACTTGGCTTTAACATATAAGACTTAGGCATGCAACCTTTGATAGCTTGGAGATGATGACACAAAAGAAGATGTTGAAGGGTCTACCATCCATTATACATCCAAATTACTTGTGTGAAGGATGTTTTGTAGGCAAACAATTCCGCAACAGCTTTCCAAAGGACTCTACATCTAGAGGAAGTCAACCTCTATAAGAGATACATGCAGGTATATATGGTCCTATTTAACCATGCTCATTTGGTAAAAAATTGTATTTTTTATTTTTTATTTTTTATTAAAGATTATAGTAAAAGAACATGAGTATACTTCTTAAAACAAAAGTATAATGTATTTAATTGTTTTAAGAAGTTAAATGCATTAGTTGAAAAAAAAAGTGTTTATTCTATAAAATCACTTAGAATAGATAAGGGGTGAATTTTGTTCTAATGAGTTTTGTAAAGATCATGGTATAAAAAGACTCATAACAATTCCTAGATCCCCGTAACAAAACGGCGTGGTGAAGAGAAAGAATAGAAGCATCCTTATGGAGAGAAGCATACTCAAAACCAAGAAGATGCTGATGGGGTTTTGGAATGAAGCTGTAGATTGTGATGTTATTATCAAATAGGTGTCCTGTGAGAGGCTTGAATGACATGACTCCATAAGAGGCATGAAATGGAAGAAAGTCAAATGCTACTCACTTTAAGGTGTTTGAAAGCATTGACTATATGCATATAGATGATCAAGTAATGACCAAGCTAGAAAACAAGAGGAAAAAACGATATTATGAGCTATGATAAAAAATCCAAAGGATATAAGTTTTACAACCTCAATGAAGGAAATATGGTGATTAGTAGAGATGTTGAATTTAATAAAGAAGGAGCATGAGATAGAATCCTTATGATGATGATGATGAGAAATATGACTTTCTTCTAGTTATTGATGAAGATTATGAGAGATATAAAGAGTATCAAAAACTTATTATACCTCCATAATTACCAATGAACTCAACTTCACTTTTATCTAATGATAGCTTAAGTAAAAGTAGCTTACCTAGTCCATTAAGAAAAATGAGAAGCCTTAATGACTTGTATGGGGTAAGTAATCCAATTGATGATGATCTAACACTATATTTTCATCTTACCACATGTGAACCTATAATGTTTTAAAAAGGCAATAAAGAAAGAAAAATGGAGAATTGATATGGATAAGGATATTGCATTAATTTAGAAGAATGACATATGAAAATTGGTTCCTAAACTGAAAGGAAAGAAGCCAATAGATGTCAAATGGATCTACAAAGAAAAAAAAAGGCTAAAAAAGAAGTGTATAAGGCGAGATTGGTAGCAAAAGGCTATATTCAAAAGCAAAGGATTGACTATAATGAAGTTTTTTCCCTAGTTGCTAGATTGAAGATCATTCGATTGATAATTGCCACAACTGCCCAACATAGATAAAAGATCTACCAAAGAGATGTCAAGTTAGCCTTTCTAAATGGCTTTCTTGAAGAGGATGTCTATATTAAGCAACTTATGGGTTATGAAGTGAAGGGACATAAAAACAAGGTATTAAAGTGCAACAAGGTCTTGTATGGATTGAAGCAAACCCCATGAGCTTAGTATAGTCGCATGAATAATTATTTCTTAAAGAATGAATTTGTAAAATGCCCCTATGAATATGCTATCTATGTAAAGATAAAGGGGAGTTGTGATACTCTTATTGTATGCTTTTATGTTGATGACTTGATCTTTACAGGCAATAACCTAAAGATGTTTGAAGACTTTAAGCAAGCAATGGTCAAGGAGTTTGAGATGACATATATTGGTCTTATGAGTTACTACTTAAGGATTGAGATCAAACAAGGAGAAGATGAAATCTTTGTAAATAAAAAGAAGTTTGTAAAAGAGATTCTCAAGAAGTTTAAGTTTGAGGATTATGCAAAAGCAAATACTCTAGTTGAGTGCAGAGTGAAGATGTTAAAAAATGATGAAATAGAGAAGATAAACTATGTAGCATTCAAACGCCTAGTTGAGAGTTTGAGATATTTGATATGTACTCGTTCAGATATTCTCTTTGGAGTAGGACTTGTAAGCAAGTTCATGAAGACACCAACTATGACACATCTCAAAGCTTTGAAGCGAAGATTTTGATATATCAAAAGTATCATAGATTTTGGCTTCTTTTATGGTTACTCTAACAACTTTGATCTTATGAGTTATAACGATAATGATTGGGCTAGAGACATGGATGATAAAAAGAGCATTACAAGTTTTGTCTTCCATATTGGATATATAACATTTATATGGAGTTTGAAGAAGCAATCTATACTCATATTATCTACAATCACTTGTGAAGTTGAATATGTAGCCACTACAAAATGTGTTTGCCATTCCATTGGCTAAGAAGATTATTGAAGGAGTTGCGAATGTCACAAAAAAAGCCTATAAAAATTTATATAGACAACTCATTACCTATTATCTTAGCAAAGAATCCTGTATTTTATGATAGAAGTAAGCACATTGACACAAGATTTCATTTCCTATGAGATTGCACTACAAACAAGAAAGTTAAAGTCAAGTATGTGAAGACCTAAGACCAAGTTGCAAACAATTTCTCTAAGCCACTCAAATATGATGTTTTTACCAAGATGAGGGATATGCTGGGAGTTATGAGAAATTAAGTTTAAAGAAGGATGTTGAAAAGTAAACATGATTTTCTAGTTTTTTCTAAAAAAACAGATGAATCAGTCTACTAGTTAGGAACTGATCAATCAGTTGAGTTAAATGAACTAGTTTATCGGTCGACGGGTTAAGTCAGAAAAATTACTTTTCCTGTTCAAAAAAGGCTTTCCTTTTATTAGTTTAATTCATTGATTGTCTAGAACTTTAGGCCTATAAATAAGTTTGTAATCAGAAGATAAAGCATAAGTGTAATAGAGAGAAAATGTGTATTGAAGAGAAAACACTTAATGAAACATTCATTCTTCTCAAATTTTCATCGTGTTCTTTAGTTTTGCATGTTGTATTGTTGTCCATAAACTCTTACCACACTAAATTTTTCTTCCAACAACATTGTCTCTTTCACTGCGGTGTGGAGCAAATAGGTTGAAAAACAAGATTACATATCCAATGTCCCTAGGTAATCAGGTCTCTCGCCAGAGATTGCTAATTGGCATCCAATGACATCTATACAAGTATTATAATATTTTGTGGGAAGTAGTTGCTACGTTGGCTTTATAGGGACCATAATTCATTTTGGTCCCTCAGTTTAGATATACCAACTATTTTGTCCTTCCACACACACACGCACGCATCAATTAAATTCTCAATATTTTTTCTTAATTCATTTGAGTATGTTCATCTAATCCTTATATATACACAAGATTAAGAACCTTATTAAAAACTAATTGATTATTACGCCTTTAGTAAATTAGTTGTAACTAGTTAGTTGTCTGTCTACTACTACGAGGAACTTTTTGACAATGTTATTAAACTCAACTGAGCCCAGCAGGTCAACATGGTGACCTATCGAGTCAGTCTTTGAGTAGGTCGAGTTTCAAAGCAAATCGAGTGAGAGTTGACTCAGTATGGGTCAACTCTTTGTCCGCGATTCAGTCGACCTAATTAAAATCTAGGTTGACCTTTTTTTTAAATAAAAATAAAAACAACATTGATCTTATGTTTTTTTATGAAAAAAAATTACTAAAAAAATAATGTTTTAGATTGACCCAGGTTATCTCGTCCAACCCGCGATCTAAGTCATGACTTTAGCCAAGTTTAATAACCTTGCTTCTTGGAATCCATTTTTTATTTAATTAAATGATTATAAAAATAAACATCTATGTAAAACCTCAGTTATTTTTCTTTTGAAATCTTAAATTGTAACTCGGGAATAGAATGAGTTACATTAAATTAAGGATTTAGAATTAAATAACAATTATGCAATTAAAAGAAATAAAAGAAAGTATGGCATTGTTGTTAGAAAAGAAGAAAAGATAGGGTCAAAATATAATAATTAAGCAAAATGGGGTCAAATTATAAATGTTAAAAGATTTGATTGGTTAAGGATAAAAAATCAAAAGAGAATAAGTGAAAAGAATTTTGGAATTTGAAGAGCGTTAGAATTGACTAAGAGGGGGGAAATAAGGAATGCCTAACATTTTTTACTAGTTAAAGATCAAAGTTCACTTTATCACCAAGCCAGTGGTTTTAAACTCAATTATGTAAGTTATATTGAATTTGATTAATAATTGATGTCTAAATTATAAATTCTAGGTTAGGGTTCATGAGAAAAATTAGAAAAAAATAAGAAATTTATCTTGTTTGATAAAATTAGAATAGTAAAGGATGAAAACAACTTAGAATAATAAGTAATTGAAGAAAAAATCACAATGTTGTGAAAAAATTGGTGTCGGCCATAAGGAGAGAAAATTGGAATTTGTTTTAAACCAATGAATGAACATTATTAGTTCATGATTATTGTAGCATGTGTTGAAATGCGAAGAATGAATTGAAAAGAAATAGAAATTTTATATTTAATTATAATGGAAAGGCTTGGTTAAGCTTGAATTATGAATATTTTAGTTAGGAGGAATTATAGAATTATACTTAATCTTGTAGTATTATTGATGAATGAATATTATGAAATATGTGGAGGAGAAATAATTGCTTTGAATGATGAAAAAATAAATGAAAATACTTTGTTATATGTTTAAAACAAAGATTAGAAAATTGAACAACACCATCACTCAAGGTTTAGGGCTTGAGAATGATGGAAACTAGAATAAATTTCTTCAAAAAAGTTCAATTTATAGATGTTAGCTATCCAATGAAATTGACTTCATTTAAATCGAAGTTCTAAAACTCCAGATACGAGTTAGAAATAGACGGAGGGTCGGATTAAATTTCTACTTGACAACTGTTAGATGTTGTATTAACGATTAATTTAGGAGGTGTACATGATAAAATTAAGTTTTCTTCCCTTCAATAAAATTGTAGCCATATATATAATCTTTTGAAAGAAATAACTGATGTACGAAATTGAATTTTATAACTTAGAATATGGTTAAAATATTAACCAGTATTTTAAGTGAGTAAGTTAGGTTAAGTCGGCTAGAAGTAGCTAACTTTAAAAAATTCATTTAGAATTGCTCTTAATATAAAATTTAAAATGATGGAAACTATAAGAATGAAATGGTTAATATGGGTTCAATAGCTAATGATGATTAACTTAAGTGATATGGACACGTAGTAAGTCATTTTAAGTCGAGCAAAATGACAATCTATATAGTCAAATTTTGAAATAAATCGAGGATTAAATGACATTATTCCTATTGGTACAAGAGAGGTCGTAGGACCTGCTCAGTAGCAGGGGGTCATTTCACGCGTCCAAACGTTAAGTAGGTGCTTGACATCTTAAAATTTAAGCATTATTTAATTGTGTTTGTAATTTTTCTTTAAATGTATAGCAATCTTATTTGATAAACGATAAATTGTTGAAAAAACTAGTTACCTTGGTAAATGAGACTAGTGTCCTAGTAAATGGACAGATGAAGATATTGATTCCCTAGTTAATGGGGTTAGTGTCCTTATAAATGGGAAGATGAATATATTGATTCACTAGTTAATGAGATTAGTGCCTTGGTTAATTGTTAGATGAAGATTTTGACTCCTTGGTAAATGAGATAATTCCGTGATTAATGGGAAATTGGAGAAACTAGTCCTTGGGATTACTGAAACTAATGCCTTGGTTAATGGAAAATTAGAGAAATTCATAAAAACAAGTACCGGTTTGGCAAGATAAGATGTTGTGTTATTAAATTATACAAATTGTATGAATTGAGAATAATTTCATATAAAAGTAATAATAGTAAATATTCTTTGTATATAAACTAATTATACTGAGTATTATATAAATTTCAGGTACTTCACAATGTCATGATGAGTAGTGAAAATCACATTTGTAATTTTGGTGAAATCAATGACGTTTTGTTATGTAATATAATTTTGTAATCAAGTAGTATATGAATCTAAATTAAATATGGATAATGTATCTTAATTAGTTCTTTTGAAGCTCTATGACTGTAATTCTGCATACCAAGTTTCAAGTTTAATTTGCTTTAATATGAATATGTGTTAGTTATATGTTGTAACTAAGTTAATCATCTCATGACATGAAATATTTTGGAATAATATAATAATTGATTTATTTGAGGAAATATGGAAGAAAAAGAAGAAGTTATTCTTGTGTTATGGTAATACATAAATATGGAAGTCCAGAGTGATGAAATTTTATTTGCAGGCTGTGAAAATTGATTGAGTTGATAATTTGTAACTTTGCTAAAATTTCAACTCAATCAATTTTCACAGCCTGCAAATAAAATTTCAACATGTTTTCAAGATATATATATATATATATATATATATATATATATATATATATATATATATATATATATATATATATCTTGTACTTTAAATGATAATACTATATGTTCCTATAAATATGATAAAAAAAAAAAATTGGAGTTATTACAATCTATATGAAAGACTACCAAAAAAAACTATGAAGAAGAAATTTATTTCTTCAATATAAAATCCATTTCTTTATTATTTTAACAAAAGCATTTTCTTTAACTATAAGCACTGTATTTAAATAAAAACCTATCATAATTTTAAAAGCAAGTTTAAAAAGAAAATATTAAAACAATTCCTCAATATTTTATGTGATTTAAGAAAAAAAATAACTATAATAAAATCATGTAAAAAATCCATTAAATAAATAAAGAAATGAAATTTATTTTTCATTGAATATTCATGATTAATTTTTTATTTTTGTATATTAGGTACATAATGATTGAAAAAAAATTGTTATCATTCCCATAAAATCTATAATATTATTTAAGAATCATAAAAAAAAATTAAATAGCATTTCAATCAAAATTCAAAAACATTATAAGAAATAGAAAGAGGTTAGATATTTGTGCCAAAAAGATGGGCCTTGCATGCCTAGCCAAACATAAAAAAGTGTGTGAGCTTAGAAGGTTAGGCCCGACCACTTGGCTCCCTTTTTTTTTTAATATTTTTTTTTCCCAGGAGTAGACTATAAAGCAAACAATATGTTGTTTGATTTCTTATATTTCAACCACTACAGAGGTGACTAGAAAATTAGGCTAGAGTTTTTTTTAATTTAAAAACCATTTTAAACATATTTTCAAATAAAATTTTTTAATAAACACCCTTAGAACCTTAATAAACTAATTTCTTAAATAAAAACAACCTAAATTAGTTAAAAAACACAAAAATCAATCAGATTTTTTTTTCAACCCAATCTACTTTTTCAGCAATGTGTAAGGTAAAAAAACACCTTAATAACATTCCTCTTATTAAAAAAAATCACTAAACAAGCATTTTTTTATCAGTGGAATCTAGCTAGCCAATTATTTTATCTATCCTCTCTCAAACTCAATTTGATCCTTGAATTTTTAATTTTTCACAATAAAATTGAATTTTTTTTTTTTTTTGCAAAATCAAGCATGAACCAATGTTGAGACTTCTTTTGACACCGTGATAATCTAATGAAAAACAAATTACCTAATGAAAAATAAATTGAAACAAATCATCAAAACTATTTATCAAGAAATACAATTTAAAATGATAAAATTAAAAAAGAAGTGAAATAGACAAGATAAAAAAAAGGCAAAACATTATTACAATACACAATAATTTTTCTATGTAGAAATACAGTGAAACCAAAAGATTTTTAGTGTTTTTTGTAATTGTAGTTATAATGGTAATTGTAACGTAATGTAATTGTAATTCTTATATAATCATTTTACTAACTCCTTACTTTCCTCAATTTTCAGCACATAAATTACTTTATTCCTAGAGAAGAGAAACCTATTCCAAATTTAAACACGGCCACTGTTACATTGAGAAGCTTACCAATCAAGAATCAACTATTTCCCTTAACAACAAAGCTAATTTTATTGTGATCACATTTAATTTTCTAAGATTGCCTATTGCTATTAGTTTGGGATTTCTTGCAAGCGATGTGCTTAAGGAACTTGTGTATTTGGTTGCGATTATTTTTTAAAGTATTTTTTATTTAAAAATATATCAAAATAATGTTTTTTTTATTTTTTTAAAATTATTTTTGACATCAGTATATTAAAATGATCTAAAAGTATCAAAAAAATATTAATTTAAAAAAATTAAATACTTTTAAAATATAAAAAGAAAAAATTCTAATCTGTGCTTGTTCTAGTATTGAATCGAGACAAAAAAGACGATTGTTCTAGTACTGAATCGAGACAAAAAAAGACGATGATTGTTAGGAAAGAAAGGATTTGTCTTCTGTCCTTCTGTTTTTCCTGTTTTAAAATGACAAAAATCCAATAAAAAATTACAAAATTATTTTTATATCCTTATTTTTTCAACCAA
>Ga0325404_1008534_pt1 | contig 10533 bp, 8 predicted proteins | sample PopdelMetagenome_18_FD_205664 | JGI IMG/M metagenome (GOLD analysis project Ga0325404, IMG submission 205664) | Populus deltoides microbial communities from Bellville, Georgia, United States - Xylem-Control-R1 | ecosystem: Host-associated > Plants > Phyllosphere > Stem > Wood/Secondary xylem...
CAGAAACCCTTTATCGCATCCTTCTATTTTAGTTTAGGACAGCTTGTAACAAGAGCAGATCGACCAACGGGTGGGATGCGTCCGCCTTGAATTTTTCTTATCTTGACAAAAAGTAGAGACGGATTCCTCATGTTAGTTCTATGTTCCCAGGTTGCTTGTGGGTTACTTGTGAGGAGCATATGAGCAAAAGAATCTCAGGATTTTAAAATGCCCGATAAAATTATCTTAAATAACTTTTTTTTAAGTTAATGATTTTGAGGTTTCCTGCTGCCTCTGCTACCATGTTAATGACAGAACTTTGTTATTATGCCTTACAGGAAGGAGATTTTCACCCCACTGTTTTTCTTTTTTGCTCGGAAGCCACATTCAGACAGCCAGTAATGGAGCGCAAGCTCTGCTGCTTCAGTTTTCAATCTTCCTGGGAATCGTGATGGTAGGGTGTTTCTTAGAATTAACCATGACAATGTTATGCCGCTGCTGTTCTGTGATTCTCTCAACTCTGTCCAGTTTTCTCCGAGTTGATTTGTGCTGTACCTCTTGATATTTGCTTGATAATTTATGTCAGCTTTCCGCTGCATTTCAATCTTTACCAATCCAACGGACAAGATTTTACCATAAAAATTACGGCATTTTTTTATATTTCTGTTACCGATCTTCTGATGGCATCATGTTGCAGGTCCCCCAGCCTTATGCTGCAAGATGTGAAAGCTGAAAGCAAGATTGAAGCGCCTATAAGCTGCATCTTCAATTTTGAATTGCTGGATTATGCTCCATCCACCACCACATATAATAGTTTTATCAAAAGAAATTTTTTTCGGTATTTACACTAACATTTCATGTGTGATTATTTTATCAACAGAAAACTTCCACAAAAAAATAGTTATCCATAAATTTTGGTCTTCCAATAAGTTTATTGTTAATAAATTTACCAATAGCTTTCCAGATAGACCATGTATGTAAAAAAAAAAATTATTCATTTCAATCTATTAATAATTCTCTCAGTACTAACAACAACAACAACAATAACAAGAAGTTTACAGTCAGTTGCCTTTGAGAAGGAAAATGGTACGCATGAGTAATTATTTTATAAATCAACTTTGAAGATACATAGATAAATGATGAAAGATAAAATTAAAAGTGATAAGAATATTTTTGTTTAGGCTGAACAATATTTTCTTTAGTTTCTTTTATTTTTATGTTTATATTTGTTAAAAATAAGTATTAAAAGACCATGATAGAAATGATGGTTGAGTCAACTTCTAGTTCTAGCAACATGCATGAAGTTGTAAATGACAATAGTAATACTTATAGGAATATGGTTATGGATGCGATGTGAATGAATCATGGTTATGCAAGTGAATGTCCAATTATAGATGAACCAAATGCAAACGGGGCTAGTTTTTTGATATTTTGAAAGACTCCGACTAACTTATGGTATGAGTGCACTAATCATAGCAAATTATCGAATATTGCACATGTGTTCACCATCAAGTAAGATTATGGGTTGAGTGAGATCGATTACGATAAAATTATTGAATGAACGAGAAGAATTTTACCTGAAGAGAATAATGCACTCATATAAGTTATGAGTGCACTAATCATAGTAAATTATCGGTCATTGCATATGTGTTCACCATCAAGTTAGATTATAGGTTGAGTGAGGTCGATTACGACAAAATTATTGAATAAGAGAGAAGAATTTTACCTGAAGGGAATAGACTGAAAGAGAACTTCTATGCTTCTAAATCCATGATGAAACCCTTCATAAAATTGACACATGTCCAAACTTCTGCATATTATAATACCTTGAAAATGTAGAGTTGATCGAGTGTAGAATATGTGGACATGCTCTTTATAAACCTAAAAATGGCAGGAGAATGACTCTTATTGCACATAAAAAAATTTAGATACTTCCAATCACTTCTAGACTGCAAAGGTTATTCATATCTCCAAAGACTGTTGAGCACATGACATGATATCATTCACATAATACAGTGGATGGAGTCTTGGTGCACCTATCTGATGAAGCCTGGAAATATTTTAATAGGGTGCATCCTTAATTTTCAATGGAATCAAGGAACGCATATCTTATGTTATGTATAAACAGATTCAATTCATTCGAGTGATTTATTGCTTCTTATTCTTGTTGGCTGGTGATACTCATAATTTACAACTTGCCACCGGAATATATATGAGGCCGGATTTCATGTTTTTATCTACGGGCATACCCGGTCCTAAAAGTTCGGGTTGAAATATAGATGTTTATCTTCGATCGTTGAACGATAAGTTGAAGTAATTGTGGTCATCTAGGACTTTGAATTTTAATGTCTCGAGGAAATTATAAATCTATATGAGATTACACTACCAAAGAAATGACCGACATAACATGAATCATCGAGGAAAGTTTTTTCGATGAACAATAGTTGTCTATAAGCGCGTTGGTAAAAATCATGCCGACTAAATTCTAACTACTGATGAAATATTCTGTAGGTAAAATGTAAAATTCTAGTTTTTTTGACCCCCTTATTCAAGCAAAATAACAAGATTTAGGAGGTGTAAATACTCTTAAACCACCAAGGGGTTCATAATTTTCTCCAATCTCAACATATGTGTAACACTATTTTCTCATACAAAGCATTTATTACATATCAAAACAAGAACAAACAATCTTAATGTTGGGATATAATGCTCTTAATGTTGGGATTTAATGCTCTTTTATATATTTATTGCATGTTCTCTAACTACTAAAAAAGAAGGTCATTAGCATCGGATGTTAGCAACAGAATAATTTAGATGTAAATTTAGCAACAGATTAGTAACATATTACATATATATTAATTTTTTAATATTAGCAACGGATTTAGCAACTCAAAATCGGCTACTAAAAAATAAATTAATATATTAAGAATCAACAACGGATTTTCCGTTGCTAATATGGTTGCACAAAATTTACAATGGAAAAGTCTATTGCTGATAAAAAGGAAAGATTAGATTTTGAATTTTATATAAAAAACAATAATGACGTGTTAATAATTAATTGGTACATGTATACCTTGCCAAAAAAAAAAAACCTCACACAGGTAAATACCAATCTCAAGAGAAAAACCTTTCATTCTCCAAAAGAACCTTAACCCATATGTCGCTTTTTATTCCTTCTCCATAAACCCCATCTCTGTCACTTTCTTAAATCCATGAATATGTTCTCCTAAGGCATCCTTTTTTAAAAACATCATCTATCACTTTCTTAACTTCTTCTCCAATGAATCTGTGCTCCCAAGGATTTCATCTTGCAAGGAACAAATATAGTGCATCGAAGATAGCATATACAATTAGAAGCTGACCCATATTTGAGAGATTGTGTTTGTAATTTAGAGAGAATATATATTATTTTATTAACTAATTTTATCGACAAGAAGAATAGTTTTTTTGATTTATTGCAAATTATGTGTTAAATATGGTTGTTGTCATATGCTAATGTTTCTAATTCTTAATGTAATGTTCTTTATCTTCGTGGTTCTGTGATGATTCCATTATTGCTTGGTTAGGTAGTGAGGCTTTTTCCAGGGTTTTGGTTTTTTCTATTTTGCTGGGTGTATGTGTGTTGTTTTTCAGAGGAGAAATATAGGTAGCTTGTGATAGACCCGTAAATAAAAGTTAGATCTTGGATTTTACTAGCGTATTGTGAAAGTTGTTTGGCTGGTTAACAATTTTTTACATACTACATCATTTTCACTCATCTTCTTTATCATCAACCTCTCTCAAGTGAATTTGTTCTTGTTTAGTAGTCTTAAACAGACTAGAGCAAAGAGAGTGAAAATGTTCATCATTAATTTTTTACCTTTCTCATCCTATTTTGACTAAAAAATTTACACTCTTGACTGTCCATTTTATTCATTGTAACGCAGATGCTAAGGGCCTAACCATCATAGTGCAATGATATTCCTTTCTTATTTGCATTTAGCTTCACTAAAAGAGGTTAAAATTTAGGATTTTACGTCTTTGCTTTTCATCTAGTTTTTTATTTGATTGGTTACTTCTTATTTGTAGTTCTTCTATATTGAGAACCAAGTAAGGAAACAACATAGCAATGATTTAATTCTTACTACATAATAATTATGTGCCTCTATATGATCATGGATATGTGTTGCCTTTGACTTCAGTAGATGGTCCAATTAATATAGAAAGGTAAATGATCTTGACTTGTGTACCTTTCTTAGATTTTATATTTTGAAAATGTTACTTTTTTGGTCTGTGTCCTACGTGCTTAAAATTGTAGCAAATATCGAAGTTGTTCAAAACTTGTTGATTGTTATGTATATTGAGCAAACTTGTGATATTAGCATTCGTGATGATTTTATGATTGTGGAAGTGGTATTGTATGTGATGCCTTGACAAATATAATGTGTTGGACAGTAACTAACCACAAGGGATATCCATGTGGATGTGTATTTATTTCCAAGAATCTCTTGTTTTTTATTTCCTTTGGCAACTTGCAATGCGAACCTCATTACAGGGTAATTTACTTTTTTAATTTCTTAACACTACTATTCTTGTTTATTTCTTCTTCTTCTAATTTCAGGTTGTTGAACCCATCACATCACATTACTTATTTGTATTTGGAATTGCCAAGTTTTTGGGTTGTGCATATTGGGTCCTCCAGGTTTGTCAATGTAGCTTAAAACTAACTTGGTTTATAGAAAAATTGCATGATCATTGAATCTTGGCATCTGTTTGCTAATAATGATGCAATTTGTTTCCAAATTGTTTTTTTTTTGTTTATACTACACTTCTTTGAAAGAGAAGTTGTTATTTTATATGTTATGTAGTTTAATGACCATTTATTAAATATGCATAATCTTATTTTAGTTTGTCAGTATTTCTTTGTTTAATGTAACGATCTTAAGTAATAAATTATTGATCAAATAAATATTTAATAGTTGGTTTAAAAAATAATTGTGGCATGTGTTTTTATGAAAATTTCATTTCTACAATATTACTTGACAATGCAAACAATTATATATTTTTGTTTCAATAGAAGAGTTTAGATTACCAAAGCTGAAGAAAAAGGATGATGGTGAGAAATAATAAACAGAGCAATTGCTTGGTGTATCCTAATTACTAGCTAACATATTATCTTTTTTCTTTTCACACAATCCCAACTATTTAATTATACTTCAATTTCATACAGTATTCTAATATTGTTGTCTTTTCATTTATTGCAAGTTTTCATATCTTTCCCTTTTATAACTTATGAGCTAGTTATTAATGAAGTTATTTTGATAATTTATTATATAAAGTTTTAAATATAGATTGAGAAATATATTACATAATATTCTAAAATTTTATTGGTTTTAGTTAGTTAATTAGATTAATATAGATGATCGATCATGGATGTATCATCGTCGTAGGGATGGTCATATTTGTCCAGAATTTATTGCGGGTGTACAAAGATTTATCAATTTTGCATTTTCAATTGATGAAAATGTATCTGGAGGTAAAATTAGATGTCCTTGTGTTAGGTGCAAAAATCAAAAGTTCTTAATGGAAGAAGATGTTTATAAACACCTGTTTTCAAGTGGAATTTTACTTGATTATGAAAATGAACTGTACATAAAGAGCCTTATATTTCATAACCAATAATTGTTGGACCTTCATCAATTAGGTGTATTATATTGTTGTGGATGATGTTTCTGAAGAAAATTCATATAGGAATATGATTCTGCATGCAATGAGGGTTGGTGATGCATACTCTAATTATATAGTTTCTAGTCCTATGGTATCAGAGGAACTTCTGAATCCAGAGACATAAATTTTATAAATTACCGAAAGCTGCAGGGGAGTCTTTATAGGATGGGTGCACCAAGCAATCCAAATTATCTGCTTATGTACAATTGCTTAATATAAAGTCAACTCTAAATTTGACTCAGATGACCTTCAATAAATTTACTGAATTTACAAAAAGTTGCATGCATGATAATGAAAATTTGGTTTCAAATTTCTATAATGCCAAGAAATTTATGCGCACACTTGGACTTAGTTATGATAAATATGTTGTGTGTCCTAATTATTATATGTTGTATTATGGGGTAGATGCTATGAAAACAAATTATAACTTTTATGGAAGTTTACGATACAAACCTAGAAATCCCACTAATAAAGGTTCTAATAAGTCAGAGAAACAACTTCGATACTTTCCCTTGACACCAAGTTCAGAGGCTATTAATGTCTCCACATCATGCCAAAGATATGACATGACATCATTTTCATAGGTCAGATGATGGATTTATGATGCATCCATCTGATGGGGAGACATGGAAGAAGTTTAATCAGGACCATCAAGACTTTGCATCCGATCCATGAAATATTCGGTTAGGATTATGCAATGATGGTTTTAGTCTATTTAACATGTCTTCAAATGTCTACTCTTGTTGGCCAGTAATTGTAACTGTTTATAATTAGCCTCCTTGAAAGTGTATGACCCAACCATTCATGTTTTTGTCAATGATTATTCTTGGGTCGAAGAATTTGAGGAAAAAGCTTGATGTTTTCCTACGACCGTTAATTGATGAGTTGAAAAAGTTTGTTTGACCATTTCATTGATTGAAAACATAAATTAATATATAATTGTGTTTGCTTCTCTAACGTTCTATTAGGTTAGAACATGCTATGTTGCTATGATATAAGACAAATTAAATTCCATTTTAGGAATTTATTAAGAAATGGTAAGGTATATACCAAAAAAATATTATAATAATAAGAATATAAGACAAATTAAATTTCATTTTATGATGCAGTTAAGAAGTTATTATTTTAACAATATTTTTTATTCATCTTTTTGGTTACTGACTGTCTATGCATTGTAATTAAATTCCACGATGAGTTATTATAACAACTATATTGAGATTTGTCTTTATTTCTTTGATAGAAAAAAAATATATTTTTTGAGGACGATGAACCAATTGTTCGTAAGATCGATTTGGAAAGATAAGATTAGAATTGCTTTGAACCAGTAGTTGACACGAGCTCCTAAGAGAGCCATGTCAGACAGAAATACCACAAATATTATGGATTGCATTAATAAAGGTCCAGTTTGGATAAATAATGACGATTGAAATCAAATGATTAAAGATATTTGATCCACCCCTGAATTTTAAAGGAGATCAAAATCTACAAAGAAGAATCAGTTAACCGAAACAAATGGTAATTAAGCACTCATTCTGGAGGTACGATGTCATATCGAGCTAGCATGGTAATGATTTTTTTTATTTGTTATAATAAACTTTAAATTTTTATATTTATATTTTCTAATATTGTTTTTGGTTGATAGCAAGAAAAAATAGGTGGAAAAGAACCTTTACGAGATGATGTGTTTTCGATGTTGTATCAGAGTGCTAAGCAGCCTAAAACCTTAATAGATAACAAGTCTAAAAAAGTTGTTGTAAGTATTTTTTTTTTATGTAATTTAATTATTATTTAAAATTAAAATGAATTTATTATTATATTTAATTTTGTTGTAGAAGAATTACAAAAAAGAGATGATTTCAAGATATGAAACTGATCGGGACAATCATTTTTCATTTGACGGAGCAGCTTGATGTGTGGCTATAGAAGGAGTTACAAAGGGTCGAATATATGGTGCACCTAGTATGCTGAAATCAATGGTTAGTATGAGTGCTTCATCACAATCCTATAGGATGGAGTCAACACCTCCTAACTCATCAATTCAAGTATTGAAAGAGCAAATAAAGAAAGAGATGGTCATATTTTATCACTACAATAGGAGATGACTTTTATAAAAAAATTTCTTAGTAACATGGGATACCAAGCTTGGGCATCAAATATGAACCAATGTATGTCGACACCTATGGCTTCATTTATGCCATCACATGCGGCTTTACAGATGATGACACATTTATATTCCATGTCTATTCTAGTATATCGACCTAGGCCTCGACCACCATATACTGATCCCATCTTATAATGGTCAGCATTGTTTTGGTTCGTTTCCACCACCACCCCAACCACCACCTCTATGATAAAACATATTTATTAAATTGTGACATATCTATATTGATGTAAGTTTAACAAGATTTTGATATAAGTTCAATAAGATTTTGAAATTTATTATGAAATTTATTTTTATTTGACTTATTATTGTTGATAAAATAATTTCTAGTATTAATTTATGTTCTTTATATGTTTTTCTACATTTTTTTGAAATATCCACAAGTAATTATAAGAAATTCAACAGATGGAAAAAAATAATTTAAAAAATTCATGTTTTAAAAAATAGTTATTGGGCAAATTAGTAACGGACCAGCAACAAATTTTCTATTGCTAATTAACAACGGATCAGTAACACAATAGTCATTGTTGATTAGCAATGTAATATCTGTTGCTGATCAGCAATGATGATTAGCAATGGAATATCCGTTGCTGATTTATATAATTAGAAATCAAATTTTAACAACGGATAGGTTGTTGTTAAAAAAATTAGCAATTGATAATCCATTACTAAAAAATTAGAATCTATTATTTACATTTGACATTATCTGTTACTAATTTTATTTTTGATTTTTATAACAACAAATTTTAATTTTATTTGCAACGAATTAGGTAGCTGCTAATTAACCTTCTTTTTTAGTAGTGTCTCTCTAAAGTTATTAGCTTAAATTTTTGAGTCTCAAAATCCAACATTTAATTAAACCTATTATCCAACCATCACTTTATTCCTAAACATATTTGACATCTTGAAATAGATAATGTTCTAACAGAATTTAGCCCCTCTTTGGATATAAATAGAAATAGAAAATTTATTTTCAAACATCATTTGACAACTTGAAAAAAGTATACGGGAATCTTGATAATTTATAACAATCCATTAACAACTTCCACCCACGACAATTTCCCACTTTTATACCCCCAGATAATGCTCCCAGGAGAACATGGGTGGCAAATTTTAGGGGTGAGTAAAAAATTAGAAAACTAAAAAAAATTATTTGAAAAATTTAAATTGGTAAAATAAATTGATTAAATCGGTTAAAATATTTTGAAAAATATCTAATTTAGTTCGGTTTCTAGTTTTGATGTACCTTAACCAACCAACTCGAATTAAACTGAACCGATTCAGTTTAGATAAAAATAAAAAACCAAGCAGTCCAAGCCGCGGGCCGGCTCCTCCCATTACTTTCCCTTTCAACAACCTTAACAGACCATTTATCTGCTTTCCCTTTCACATAGCCGCCCCCTCCCCTCCAACCCTTTCAATTTTCATTCAAACTTCACAATGACACAGCCACCCCCATCTCGAAAAGAATGGCAGACTTAAGAAAAACCCTAGAAGAAGGGGAGAGGATTGTGACTCCCAGCAGACGACCTGGCGGTAGCCTTAGAAAATCCATTTGGATTCGGGTTGGTTATACCCCCCAAGACGAAGTCGCCGTCTACCAATCCAAAGGGGCCCTGGTATGCTCTTCTTTGATCTGGAGAATCATGGGTTTGGTTCCATTCTCTTAAATTTTCTGCTATGTGTGTATGTGGATGAAAAAAGATCGATATGGGTTGGTTTCTTTTATTATAATGTGTGACGCAGTGGAGAAAGGAAATGCAGACTCAAGAAGTTCCTTCGGGTTATGATCCTGTTGTTCCTACAAAGCCAAAAACTAAGTTTGTTAAAAGGGGAATGAAAGAAAGAAGGAAAAGCGGCTTCGGAAAAATAACCATAGGTTTTTTCGGTTTTGGACCTTAAAAATCAGACCCAAACCGAATTGAAATTGGTCAGTTTAGACCGGTTTCAATTTAGTTTGGATCCTTTTTTTTCCTTTCGGTTTGGTTATTGTTTAAAGATAAATTAAAATTAAATCTAACCAAAAATGGTTACCCCTAGCAATTCTATTGGCCTTTCAATTTTGTTATTAACCCGTTTTTACTTGAAATCTTTTGCTATGCTATTACAGTAATACTCCAGGCCATGAAGCTTTTTAGGTTAAGTCGTCACGCCGATCATTTAAGCTTGCACAGGTTTTTGGGGCAGCGGGGTAGTCATAGATGGAATCAAAAGAACATCTCAAATCCACCAGAAAGGACCCAAAACATTTGTCATTTTGTTCATCCATTTGAGCTCCATGTTCAATGGTGTAAATTGAAGAGAATCACAGTGTTTCTGTACGTCCAACAAGTTGCTTGCTTACTCGTTCTCCCCTTAATCGCCAACCTTTTACATCCCTATCCATCAAATATATATATATAGAACTAACTAATAGCATCACCGCATAGATGAAAATTATAATTAATTGAGAATAAAGTACTAATGAGAAAGAATATTCATTAATAAAGGAACAAACACACTCGAGATTAGAGAAAAGGAAACACCTTCTGGGCTCGGTAGGATAAAAATATTCAACATGTTTTTTTTTTGCTGTGGAACATTAAATTTACATCTTTCCTTATCATTTTGTCGATGTCAAATAGAATTAAGAATGGACTCTTTGACGTCCGCCCTCGTAACTTCCTTCGGATTGCTGACACTGCTGG
>Ga0325404_1008535_pt1 | contig 10533 bp, 5 predicted proteins | sample PopdelMetagenome_18_FD_205664 | JGI IMG/M metagenome (GOLD analysis project Ga0325404, IMG submission 205664) | Populus deltoides microbial communities from Bellville, Georgia, United States - Xylem-Control-R1 | ecosystem: Host-associated > Plants > Phyllosphere > Stem > Wood/Secondary xylem...
AAAAAAAAAGTCTTCAAAATTCATTAAACATCCATGAAAAGACCTAAATTCATTTAAAGTTTTTCTTACTTTGTCAAGTAGTTATCTCCTTAATGGCAATTTTTAAATGCAAGTTAAAGAAGTAAAGCATTTTCCAATTAAACTAATAATGGGTAATATCTAAAGGATTCATTTATATGTGGCTTAAAGAAAATTATATATATTATAAAGTAATTACTTATTAAGTGGAGTGGGAGTAATAACTAGTACAAGAAAAACTAAAAAGTGTGGAGAAAAAATTGTGCACTCACACTCAAAACACTATGGCTTGCAATAATATTCTCTTTGTTTTTTATCCTTATGTATTTTTCTAGTCCTATCACCAAACTTTTTTTATATAATTATATCCTTCTATATTGTGTTGGTTGAAAATTAAGTTTCATAATATATTTTGATTTTTTTTGTTATGAGATTCTCACTACTTTAAAAAGACATCCTAACATTATGTTAAAGCTTGATATGGTAAAATAGAGTTTAATTTTATTGCTTATAAAAAATTGATACTTAGGGAACTACATTGACATTGAAGAAAAAATGAAGGCTATTTTTTTAATTTTTTGTCTCTTTAGTTTGAAACTTTTATATTTTGGTCCAAAAATTTATTTTGTTCACATTTCAATATCAAATTTAAGAGATTAGATAGAAAGTCACTAGCAAAAGAGGAATGAGAGGGAGAGTTGTTGGTAGTCTGTTTTTTGACAACCAACAAAACTAATCGTGGTGTTAATGAGTTTTATTTGACAAGAAGAATTCCATTAAGATGTTTTGACCTCTTAAATTGCCAGAAAAGATGAATCGGGACTCGGGAATGTTTTGTCTTTCAAGTTTATTTTTCACTTTTTGATCGATTAAAGATTGTTTCGATATTAGATATGAGTTTATTGAGGTTTATGAATTTTTTTTTAGTTTTCAAGTTTAAAATTAAAGAGGTTGAAAATGGTTTTTTGTATGGAAAGACATAGAGCCCAATGGATGAAGAAAAATCAGTGGATGCATGTCGTCTACCTATTTGAGAATCAGAAAGAGCTTCTGAGCTGTGGCATCCACCTAGATGCCAAAGCAGTTGCAGTATTCTCGTCATCCTTGCTTTGCACTAGTCAGTAACATTAATCTTGAAACGAGTACCAGGCCCCATTGCCTTCATTAACTTGCGAAGGAATTGCATGGCGTTCTGTACATAGTCAATGTATACGTTCTGCTAACATTCAGGGATCTTGTGATACACTTGCATTAAATTTGTACAATCAAGCTTGGACAAGAGTATATATTTCAGCTATGAGGTCAAGATCTTAGTACAATATTTTAACATAAAAAGGAAACAAACAATTAATTGGAGAAAAGATGGAGCTGAAAGCTACAAACCTGTTCTCCAACAACTAGAGTTCGAAAATTGAGGTCCTGAAAATTGCAGTCATGTGAGAGAACATCCTCCAATAATTGTACTTCGCTTCTGGGATTGAAGGCAAGGAATAATTAGCTTTCGGATAAGGATGCCAATATCATTAGCAGCGAAATCCGATGATAAACCAGGAGCATTATAACTGCACCACACTAATTTCCTTTGGTCCTTTTGCACTTTGCTGCAACGTTTAGTTGCCTTTGTGTTGCTAATGATAGTTGAGGAAAGGTGGACTTGGGGATAGGAGAATGGACATTACTGTTGACTACTGGGTTGTTCAAATACCTTCGCATTAACATTATTTGGTTGGACTAATGGCAATTTGTGATTGGGGTTTTTTCTCAAACTCATGCAGGCAGGCTCCTAGACAATAATGACTCATTGATGCCATGGCTCAGTGTAAGAGTGGAAATATCATTTTAACTTAATCGTTTAATGGAGGGTCTAGGCATCCAGCATGCAGAATTTCAAGACTTTTAGTGAGGCAAAGGAGCCGATATTCCTTTGTTTTTGACATGAGAAAATAGGTGTGAAAGCTAATGCAAATGGAGAGAGTCAAGACTAGCATGTATGATCATGTGTACTTCTAGGGCTCGTTTGGTCATGAGCATGCGTGATGGGGCAAGTCTGACTGGCCCAATGACGGAGGTGGAGCTTAAATTTAGACATGAGACGAAATTAAAATTGCTTTTTATCATCTTCCACATGCACTTCAAACATTATAAGTATAGTTACTCTGCCTTGTTCTATATACCAAAAGCAATTACTCAACTTCTTGCATGTGTATTGGGGGACTAGATGTTGGTCAGAATCTCTTATTACAACTTGTGAAACCACATATGAAAAAAAAAAAAAACACCATCCATCTTTCAGTGAAACACTACTGAGGCCTGAACATCTGATACTAGGAAAAAAAGCTGGCAGCCATTTGATTTAAACTAGGTCCAGGAGTTGTCAAGCCCATAGGGATTTAATTGCTGGGCTTAGTTTCACTTTGACTTGGCCTATGTTGCATCAATTAGGCGATTTTACCTTTGACAAATAACAAATATGCTTACGCAAAGCTTCCGGCTACAAGGAACGACTACAATTTCAACCAAACTTTGCATTCGATTTCGAATAGGTGATTTTTTTAGATGATTCTCTGTTGATAGATCAATAGATAGAGTATAAATATTGGTAAATTTAACTAAATTTAACTATATATATATATATAGTAATCTAATTTTGACTTTTAAAAAAAATATTTTTCCAAAAAATTCTAAAACATGTGAAAAACATCAAAAATTCCAAAAAAAAATAGTATTTTCAGACATTCACACACAATTTTGCAATTTTAAATTTATTTTCTTTTGTTAATGTCTTTTAAAAAAATCAAAATTCAAATTAATATGTTTTCAATGCATTCGCATCCATTTCTTCGTGAATTCTTTTCTTATCAAATTAATATTAATGTTGTTTTTTAAAAATATCGAAATACAAAAAAAAAGGTGAAAAAAGTCTTATGCCATAAATAGAGGAGAAGAAAAAAGAGAAATGAGGGCTGAAAATTTGGAGAGAGAAAAAGCCTTCCCACCACACTTCATGTCTCCAACTAAAAAACCCTAACTTCATATTTCCTACCAAAAACCCTAGCCACCATAAGATTTTGGGAGAAAGTGAGCTCAAATTTAAAAAAGAAACCACACAAAAAAACCTTAGCATCTTCTCTTCCACCAATAACCCAAAACCAAACCAAGAAACCTAACCACCCCTCCACCTCCTTCACTGAATTCCGATCACCTACACCACCATTCCAACCACCAAAATCTTCCCCACAACATCCATGGCAATATAGAAACTCGTGGTAGCCATAAATCCAAGAGAAAACACCTAAAAAAAGAAGAAAAATAAAGCTGCCAGTAGAAAAGATAACAAGCCAACTGAAAACTTTCCAGCCATGAATCTCTCTCACTGGAGGGAGATGAACAACACCTCCACTACTAGGAGAACTATAAGGAAGTGGTGCGGCGTGCAGATATACCACTCTCCCCTCTAGTAAGCTCAACAATGCCTTGCAAGGTAGGCTGTCAAGAAAAAAAAAACAACATCGATGACAAAAAAAAGATGAACTTTGAACGACTGGATATCTCTCAATGGATGGAGGTGATGTACACCTCCACACCACCATTGGAAAAAAAAAAATACTAAGTGGTTCTTCTTATGGACTAGGCCATTCTCTTCCATTACCTACAGTTTAGCCAAATTAAGCGACGTAATCTAAGCCGCCACAACCAAATTTTCTAGCACTATTTTATAACTTTCACCTACTATTTCAGCCTCTTCTGATCCATCTTGTCCACTCTAAAAGGTTAATTTTAAACCCTAAATATATTATGAATGATTATTGTGGTTTGTGATTGATTTGGATGAATATTGTAATAAAAGTTTTGTGTTTGAACAATGTTGAGATTGATTGCGTATGTTTGTAGACATTTGAATTTTTGCATGTTCAATTTCTCAACATGATGTGTTTTGTGATGATATTTTGGGATTAATTCATGTATATGAAATTAATTTTGTGTTGGAATAATCTTAGGTTTGTGATTTTATTTTAGGGATAAAATTTTAGAAGTAACATATATTTTCAAACTCCTGAGTTTTGGTCGTGATTTTATTATTCGTGGGTTAACATAGGATAGATAACCCTTTAATAGTATTTATCCTTAGAATTTGACCCAAAAATGATAATGAAATTATATAAAATATATATTTTCTATTCTAAATTTTGGTTGTAGTTTTATTGTTCATGAATTGTCATAGGATAAATAAACCTTTAATGGGATTTATCCTAAGAAGTTGACCCGAAAGTGATACTACATGACACACTAAATTTTAATTATGGTTTTATTATTCATGGATCAACATAGGATAAATAACCCCTTAATGTCTTAGAAGTTGACTTAAAAGCGATAATAAAATCATTTTGGAAAATATATTTTCTATATATAAATTTTTATCATAATTTTATTATCCATGGACTATCATATGATAAATAACCCCTTAATGAGATTTATCATTAAAAGTTTACCTAAAAGCGATAATAAAATCATTTCAAAAAATATATTTTCAATACATAAATTTTGATTGTAATTTTATTATCCATTGACCAACATAGGATAGATAACCCTTTAATTGGATTAATCCTTAGAAATGACCTAAAAGTGATAATAAAATTATTTGTTAAAAAATATTTTTCAAGGCATATTAGACACTTCTTTTCATTAAAAACAAACAACAATGCAGCTTATATTAGATAGGATGTATAAGGTAATGTTTATTTTTTCTATTACATAATTAGCTCCTTATCCAAAACCTCTAAAAGATCACTCAAGGTTCTTAATTACCATAAAATTAGTTGGAAACTTCTTTTCCATTTTTACCCCTTCTCATACCAATAACTTGTCTCGGTGTTAGGTGACGATAATATAAATACACATAGAACATTTATATTTCTTTTAAAATTCAATATAATATATGCATATCTTATTATTCACACACACACACACACCCCTTAAATATTTATATTACTACTTCATTTTATGTTAAATAATAAATAATACTCAAATAAATACAAACGTTTAGATAATGTATAAATATCTAAGTTTTGTACCTGTTGGATAATAAATAAGGTATGGATACAATAAAACCCAATATGTGGATATACATTGTTATCCTCGTATACAAAGGGCTCTTGTTTCTGTAAATGTTGAAAATAATAGATTTGTTTTTTCTAATAGATTCACTTGGGCTTTTATTATACTATTGTTGGAAAAAATGTATAAGGTGGCCTATATTATATTAAATTTTGTTGATTGGAAGGAAAATATTCATTTTGCATTGGGGTGTGTGGATTTGAATTTGGCCTTACATGTGGATGAATCACTCATAGGAAATGTTTAGGAAAAGACTAATTATGAGTGGGGGGGTGATCTAATCGCTTAACTTTAATTATCATAAAATCTTGCATAAGTAAGAGTATTAGGGGTTTCATCTCTCAATGTTCCAAGACAAAAGATTTCCTGAAAGTCATAAAGGAACAATTTGATTATTGTTAGAAGACATTAAAAACTTAATAAAGAGGCTTTCAGAGATGTTATTTGACTATAATACGAGTGTTCACGAACACATTATGAAAACTAGGGACATTATTGCTCAATTGAAGTTCTTAGAGCTTGAGATTTCTATGTCATTTTTTATTCATTTCATCTTGAACTCTCCCACTACGGAATAAGGTTCATTTAAGATTTCTTATAACATACATAAGAAAAAAATGGTCAATTAATGAATTATTTACCATATGTGTTCAATAAGAAAAGAGATTGAAACATGAAAAACTTAAAAATGCTCATTTGGTTTCCTAAGAAAATGCTAAAAATGGTAAAATGACCTTTAAAGTGAATAAGCATAAAAATATGCTAATAAAGCAACATGGTAAAAATAACTAACATTTCTTCTACAAGAAATATGGACATGTTTAGAAAGATTGCTTTAAGTATTAGAAACGGCTCATAAAGAAAAGTAAATTCATCTCTTTAGTATGGACTGATTCTAGTTCTATAATTTATATTGTTAATACCATATAGAGTTTTCTATGTCTAATAAAGCTGAAGGGAAATGAAGGAGGCATCTATTCAAGAAACCGAATAAGCTACAAAGTTAAAGTTGTGAGGACTTTTAGATTAGTTTTAAAATTTAGACTTGCTTTGAATTTGAAAATTTTCTTTTATGTTCCATCATTTTCTAAAAATTTTATTTTATTTTCTAAACTCTATAATGTTGGATATAGATTTTTCTATAATGGAAACATTTTTAGCATTTTAAAAAATAAATTTTCTATTAGTGGTAGAGCATTAATTGATGGTTTATGTAAAATTGATCTAGGCCCTTCTTTTGAGCTCAACTATTTATCAATGCATGTTTATTATGGTATTAAAAAAAGCAAGATTGATGAGAATTTGTTTATATTACAGCAAAAGAGATTAGGTTGCATCTCCATTGAAAGAATTAAAAGAATAGAAATGATAAAGTTTTAAACGCTCTTGATTTTACTAATTTTTGTACTTATATAGATTGCCTAAAGGCAAAGCAAACTAACAAGACCACTAAAAAGGCCTCGAAGAGCTTAGAAATTTTAGAAATCATACATGTTAACATATGTGGACCATTAACACTCCATGCTTAAATGGTCAGAGATATTTTATCTCATTTATTGATGACTATTCTAGATTAATATGTCTTTATATTTTATTTGATAAGGCTGAAGCATTATGCTTTTAAGACTTATAAGGCTGAGGTAGAGAAACAAAAGGAAAAGACCATAAAAATTGTAAAGTCAGATAGAAGTGAAGAGTATTATGATGCGTACACAGAAAAATGATAAATGATAGGTCTATATGCAAAGTTTGTTTTTTTTAAAAATGTTATTATTGCATAATACACAATGTTTGGCACACCATAACAAAATGATATGGCCAAAAGAAAGAACCGTACACTTATAGACATGGTACGGAGTATGATTAGTAATTTTAATGTACCATTATCATTATGGTGTAAAGCATTAAAGACTGTTATGCATATTTTAAATAGGGTTTCATAAAAAGCTACGTATAAAAAACCTTTTGAGTTATAGAATGGATGAAAGTCTAGTTTAAATCATATATATCTATGAGGTTGCCTTGTTGAGGTAAAGATTTATAATTCTCAACTAAAGAAATTCAATCCAACAAAAACCAATGGATAATTCATTGGTTATGCAATGAACTCTAAAGGATATAAGTTTTATTTTCTTTCTTATAGTATAAGAATAATAGAGGCAATAAATGTTAAATTCCCTGAGGATCTCATTTTTAGTGGGAGTGATTTTCCTAGAAATATATAATTTGAGGAAACACAAGATTCAACTGAGTTACATAAATATAAAAGACAACTAGTTATTTTTCAAGAAAATCATTTAGATGATTTTGAACAACAACCAATTTAAGGGCAATCAGTTCAGGAGAAACTAGCTCTTGATGAAGTAAGCCCATATAAGAAAATTAAATTAAAGATATCTTCAAGAACAAGGAGACCAACAATTTCTAATGACTATATTGTGTACCTTCAAGAGTTTGACTTTGATGTTGAACCTAAAGATGATCTAAATTTGTTTCACAAGCCATGAATAGAGAAAATTCTTTTTTTTTAGTATAATATCATGAAAAAAAATGGAGTCTACGTCTAAAAATAAAGTTTGGGACATCATCAAATTACCAAAAGGATCTAAAGTCATTGGTTATAAATAGGTTTATAAAACCAAAAGAGATGCTCTTGGTAATATCGAATAATATAAAGCTAGACTTGTAACTAAGGATTATACTAAAAAGAGAGGGATATATTACCATGAAACCTTCTCTCCAGTTCTTAAGAAGGATTTATTTAGAATAATAATGGCATTAGTAGCTCATTTTGATTTTGAGCTATATCATATGAATGTGAAAACAACATTTTTAAATAAAAATTTGGATGAAAAGGTATATATGAATCAACTCGAAGGTTTTTAAGATGATACAAATAGTCATTTGTTATATATATATATGAACTGAAACATACCTCTTGACAGTGGTATATTAAATTTCATAATGTTATAGTCTTATACAATTTTATTAAGAACATTGTTGATTAATGTATATACCTTAAGGTTAAGGGGAGCGAATATATCTTTCTTGTCCTATATGTAGATGATATTTTACTTACAAATAATGACTTGGGTTTGCTACATGAGACAAACAATTTCTTTCTCAAAACTTTGATATGAAGGATTTGGGTGAAGCCTTTTATGTCATTGGTATAAAGATTTTAAAAAAACAGGTCTCAAAGGATATTAGAATTGTCTTAAAAAGCCTATATTGAAAGATTCAAAATGTCAAATCGTGCACCTTCAGTAGCACTTATTGTCAAAGGGGACAAATTCAATTAGAATCATTGCCTACAAAATGCATTGGAAAATGAGCAAATGAGAAACATTTTGTATACATATGCAGTTGGCAGTTTGATGTATGTACAAGTTCGTATAAAACCTGACTTGGCATTTGTTGTAAGAATGATGTGAAGGTTCCAAAGCAATCTTAAAATTGACTATTGAAAAGTTTTTAAGAAAGTCATTAGGGACCTTCAAGAAACCAATAATTACAAGTTAACTTACAAGCATGCTGATCACCTTGAAGTGATTGGTTATTCAGACTTAGATTTTGTTAGTTACATAGACATAAGAAAATCTACTTTAGGATATATTTTTGTTATTGTTAGAGGAGTTGTATATTGTAGAAGTACTAAGAAAACTATGTTGTTTCATCTATTATGGAAGAAAAATTCATTGCATGCTATGAAGCAATAACACAAGCGACCTGGTTAAGCAATTTTATTTCTGGTTTTAATGTTTCTAATTCCATATCAAAACTAGTAAAAATATATTGTTATAATGCAGTTGCAGTTTTTTTCTTTAAGAATAATAAAAGTGGAAGCCGAAACAAGCATATTGTCATAAAGTATCTCATTGTGAGAGAGGAAGTAAAGGAAAATAAAGTGTTTAATGAGCATATGAGCATTGAGCTAATGATTGTGGATCCTATGACTAAAGCATTGTGGGCAAAACAGTATAGAGATCATGTGGATCGTATGTGTCTAGCTATTTCATTTGATGTATGATTTAACTTTTTTTTAGTTAATTATCTAAACATTTTTTTATGTTATCCTTTGAGATTAAAGAGATGTTTTATGCATATAAAGTATTATTTTCTATATTTTTGGGATATATAAAGTTAGATTCGAATGATTTATTGGAAGTTCATTCAAAAAGTTTTTTTTTGCTTATTAAATGCTTATTTTGAGGATATATATAAATTGTAATACATGAAAGGAAGTACTTGATTATAAAATGTGACCACTATGATTCATATATTGTATTTTTTATTTATTTAAGAGTTAATGTTTCCATTTACTAGATTTTTTGAACTCTATAAATATATTGTCACTTTTTAGGTGGTGTTAGGTGAAAGAATGATGGAAAATATTTTTAAGGTGGCCCATATGTCATGTATATTTTTTAAATTAAGTGTCAATATGGCTTAGAGCCCATTGGACTTTAGTATTGTGATTCCAGCATTTTACCAAGAGAAAGATTATTTCCTCATTCTAAACAAAACAATTCTATAAAAAAAGTATAAATGTTTTAAAATAAGATCTGAAATAATTAATATATTATATATACAATGAGATTTCTTGAATATATATTATTGTTGATATTTCTACTTTTCCTTTCTTTAAATACTGCTGATATATATACAAGGCTAACATTTCTGTTACATGCCCTGATAATTATGGATTGAGGGAGGATAGAGATTTTAGTTTCTAGATGAATTCTGAATTGATTTGGGGTTTGATATTAGTCTAAAATTATAGAAGGATAAGGATTTTAGTTTTTGGGTTTTCATGGTTGTACTTGACGGTGTCAAGGGTTATGGTTTGGTTAAGATTGTGTTTATGGATGAATTGTTGTAGAGGGAATTCATAAGGAGTGTGACTTAGATTGGATTTTTTATGATTTCCATGGTGGAGAAAACTGTGATTATTAGTTGTGTGTTGTTAAAGGTTTTTTTATACTAAAAGAAAGATGGTTTATGTGTTTATTAGGTAGTCATGAGGTTTATAGATTCTTAATTGGTTGACAAGTAGATTTTTCTAGTCTTATATGACTAGTTTTCTAGGCACATTTTAGATGATGCTTTACTTGCTTAATGTTTGATAACTTTGGATTAGATTTTGATGTGAGTTTAGAAAAATTGGTAATGGTGATTGAAAGCTAGTTTAGCTTACAAAGGTTATTGCCTAATCTTTGATATCACTAGTGTAAGTGATATTGCAGTATAGTTTTGTGATTGTTGGCTATAGCTTTTATGATCTCTTTTAGGTTTAATCACGTGATTCATTAATAAACAAAAAGCTAGAAAAAAATATACATTAAATCATAAAGATTTAGCTATTTTATGCCTAAATAAATTGAATTAAACCATTACTAA
>Ga0325404_1008536_pt1 | contig 10532 bp, 4 predicted proteins | sample PopdelMetagenome_18_FD_205664 | JGI IMG/M metagenome (GOLD analysis project Ga0325404, IMG submission 205664) | Populus deltoides microbial communities from Bellville, Georgia, United States - Xylem-Control-R1 | ecosystem: Host-associated > Plants > Phyllosphere > Stem > Wood/Secondary xylem...
TAAATCACAAATTCATTCTAAAAATACATATATATATATATATATATATATATATATATTTTTTTTTTTTTTAAATATCGTTTCACCATATAATACTGTCAAAGCACCTTGCCCTTCGATTCTGAAACCACACTTCCACTTGGCAAGGACGAAGATTCAACTGCTTTGCTAAAGCTAGCATTTGCTTCTGCATGATTATAAGAAAGAGAAACTTCATTCAGTGCTAAACTCTAATTAAACAAGTTCCACAAGATTAGTAAACCCATGAGATTTTTAGGATTTAGTTAGAAATAAAATCAAGAAATCATTTGATATCCTTCAAGATATGATGACTTACAGGATTGAGGGACTGGAGCTCTTCGAAGCTCGCTTCAAGAAAAGCTGATTGTGTTTTAGAGAGCCTTAGTTTCTTCCTTGTCAAACCGTTCTCGTCATCATCACTTGCTCTTGAACTTGCTCTCGCAGCATCAATAGCTTCTGTCTGCTTCAATTTTGTCCTGTATATCATTCAAAACAAAACCTAAATCACAAATTCATTCTAAAAATAATTTGATCTCTGGGATTCTAAGGATCTCTTGCTATGCCTGCCCTTATTTTTCAAGTAAGCAAAGAAACTCTAGAATGCATGATAATCAGTGGTCATCTCCAACTAGCACAGTTCAATCTATTGGTTTTCCTGTTAGAAATAGATTGCAATGTTCTCCTTTACGTTAAATTGCTGTTAAACAGGCTAATATGTTTTGCATCTGCTATAATTGGGGTCTGATTTAATTCAAAACTGTTTAGAATCTAGTGTAAGCTATGTACCAAGGACTAGATCCTATTGTTCTCTGTCCTCTTGTAAATGAAATCAATTCATTTAGTTTTTCATATTTTGGAATAGAAGCTGCCTTTTATTTATTTATTTATTTACTCCTATTTATTTTGGGTTTGATATCAGGACACAAAATAAAAACGATGAAACTACCTTTCTCTTTTCATCCGAAACCAATCATCCACTGTGACAGGATCAAGTTTCAACTGTCCAGCTAAAGCCAAACGCAGCTGCACAAGTTAAATGCACTTAATTAGAAAGAAATTGAAAAGAAAAATAAACATGTATGTTAGCAACAAGTAGTTATGAACATAACCATAAAGATCCATCTGTTTCTTAAAGGTTTTGAGATTTTCTTGATTGGATGTTTTATTTTCTGAACCTCTTTGGGACTCTGTTAGCTTTTTTCTTACCGTGCTGGGGGTGAAGGGATTGTGTATTTTGAAGATCTCTTGAAGTGTATGAGATTGCTTCTTAGAAAGCCCGAGTTTCCTCCTGATCAACTGGTTCTCTTCGTAATCACTTGTTTTTGCAGTGTCGACTTCCGAGTCTCTAATGCCCCTATCGCCATCATCTTTAGTAGTAATCCCAGAATCCACTTGAAGTGACGGTGAGAACAAACTAATCTCAGGCTGTTTTCCCAATCCATTGCTCGAACCTGTTTCGGAAAAGGACATTTAGTGTAAGGAAACACTATCGAGTCAGAAAAAAGTGATAATGAATTGAACATAAACTAAGTCATACCCCTGCTCATGTCTATCATTTCAAGACGATCTGCCTTCTTTGCTCTTAGAACATCTTCTATCTGTTCTAATGTCTTTCCCAGATAGTCCCCAGCTATCTTCTTGCTATCCTCAATTGCCACACTTTTAGTAAAGACATTCAAAGTTTTGTGCATAAGCAAATTCACTGTATGCTGCTTCGTCTCGTCAGCCATCTCCTGTTCATATTCATATGGCACACCACATTTTGCAGATTTTGTCCACCTCTTTAATACGTATTTCTGTGGTATATGAAAGATATTTCTTGCATTCAGTACCTTCAAGGCGTGGACACATAAAATGCCAAAAGATTCAAACTTCTTGCAACTGCAAGCAACTCTAGAGTCTAAGCAATTGAATTCCACAACGCTCTCCTTGTGGCCTTCCTCTGTCAGCTTGTATGTAGTAATTGTCTCATTACTGGCGATTTCTTGTATTGTCACTGATAAACATTTCAGAAACTCTTCCTGAAATGTTTTGAACAATGTGCGCGTGTATATGTCGGCTGCTTGTCTCTCAATTGCACTACTAGTTAAAATTGTCACCTGGGCAGTTCCATTGCAATGAAAATCTTCGTCTAGCTCTTCCAAGCGTCTTCTCTTCACCACTTCCAGATATTGTTGGGCGAACTGTAATAGACCCGTGTTCTCATTCTTAGGAATTTGGAAAACACTTTTGATGTTCTCACCATGTTGTAGACCTGCCCAGAAGGTTTTCTTGATAAGCACACAAGCCCATCTTTCTCTTGACTTGTACAGACTACTAAGCCATGGGTTTTCAGAAAGATCAAATCGCTCCAGTAACGACTCCCACCTCGACTCAAATTCCTCCTCTGTTTGGCAATCAGAGATGCATTTGTTGAAGAGAATCTCAAAACCAGGTTGCATATACAATGCTGAAAGCTGCTTTAATGCATTTTGGCGGATATACCAGATACCAATTCGATGTTCTGCATCAGGCAACACCGCCTTTACTGCATCAACCATCAGCTCATTCTCGTCGGTAAAAATTGTTTTCGGTTGATGCCTGTCCATAGCTTCCATAAAAGTCTCTAACAGCCAAACAAATGAGTCAGTGCTTTCATTCAGCAACAAAGCACATCCAAAGAGGACTTGCTGCCGATGATGATTCAGTCCCCAAAGAGGAGCACAGATGATGTTATGTTCCTCAGCCCTAAATGTTTTGTCCAGAATAAGAACATCACCAAAGTAGTCATAGTCTACCTTAGACCTGCCATCCCTCCAGAAGAAATTTGTTGCATACCCATTAGAGTCAAGTTGAACTGCATAGAAGAAGGATAGATCCTCCACTTGCAAACGCCTGAAATAATTTAATAAGCATTGAGCAGCTTCAGGTTGCAAACTATTTATTCTTTTATCTGGAACACAAACAGTGCAGCCCACATTGGACGCCTGTACGCCCTTGTTCCCTACATCTGTGGCCATCTCAGCTTCCTTATCTGTGCAAATCATTAAAGGAGCCTCAGAGTTGGTTTTGGTGTGTGATCCTCTCACACGCCTTCGATCTTCCAGGGGATGATTGTGCTCAAGAGAAACTTGGGAGATCACCCATTTCCCATTTTCCACCGTGCAATGGATCTTGGCATTGCAACCTGTTCGTGTCTCTTTCCTCTTATACTTGGCCATTTTTGAGAGTTTCTTCTTTAGTCGAAACCCTTCTCTTGAACAGAAAAAGTACCGTTTTCTAATAGCTTTGTTTGTCAACCGTTGCACCTTCCCTTTTCTTACGTTGAAACCAATTTCATCGGCATAGCTTTTGTAAAATTCATAAGCCTCCTCCTCAGAAGAGAAGACCATCCCAAGTTCTGGCACTTGAGAATTACTTTTCCATGTTTCTCCATTCGTTTCAGAAGCCCACGTAGACCGTATCTCACTGTTATTTTCATTGCTATCTGATAGCGGCACATCATCCTCACTGCTCTCTGACGGCAATGATTGAATGTCAAAACTGACTGGGTTTTCGTTTGAATTATCCACCATCTGATTACACAAATAAATTAAATAAAACAAAACCTCGATCATATGTTGGCAAACAACCTGTGTAAATCTCAAACCACTAATGTCTCAATTGGCACACATGAAGGAAAAAAAGAAAGAAAGAAAGAAAGAATAAATGGCCTATATTTGCACTGCTCGGATCAAAATTCCTTCAGTTGGAGTTAACATAAGTCAAATCAAATTTTTTCTACTATGAGAAAAGAGGATACTTTTATATGATAAATTTAGTACTCAGATGTGAGGTCAGGTAGGATTTGTATCTAGAATTTACAATCTAGACGTAATTAACAACATCGATGTCATGTCAGGGAGAGATGCTTGTTACCTCATCTTGAAGTTCTTCAACGCCTTTCCTAATGAATTCAGCCCCCTCTTTCTCCCATTGATCTTTTACTCCAGAAGAAGCAGACGAGGATAAACTCAGAGCTGCAGAAACAGCAGACAGAGCCTCTGATAGATCACTAGCACTATTTACTCCACTGCCAGCACCGCTGTTTGTGTCCATCCTCTGTCTCTTCTTCTTAGAGGACTTATCAAAAACATGTCCCCATTCACTATCCAGCCTCGAAGTTGAAGGCGGCAAAGGATGCTGCAGGCCCTCTTGATTGCCTGTGAGTATTTGGTACCAGAAGTTATCTTCTAAAGGTTGAGAGGGATTGGTAGGGCTGGTTGAAAGGTCAGGTCCAGAATTAAGATCAAGTGTTTTAGCCATCGATGAAAAGGCGTTGCAAAGCTCTCTAAAATTGGGTTCTATCTAAACCCTGCAGAAATTAGCTATGTTTTTATAGCAGAAATAATATCAGAGCAGAAGCTACGCAAAAGATAACACCAAAGAAAAGGGAGGTGAGACCAATTTGGTGGTCTTTTTTTTTTTAAAAAAAAAATTAACATTCAGTGGTCTCGAGGGGACCTGATTTTAAAAGATGGTGGTCTTGTAAGTGTCGTGCAAGGAAATACATTTTATAACTTGAAATATTTGGACCAGTTGTCGGATCAGGAAAGAAAAATTGGGGGAAGCCAATTCGATGTTAACGTTGACTTGTAAAAGTTGAATTAACACTTTTAACACTTTCATGACGGTATTATTTGGAATTATGTTCCAAACAGTACTTTATAAAAAATTATTTCTTTTATATTTTAAATTATTTTGATATATATTTGTATTAAAAATAATTTTAAAAATATTATTTTAAAAATTTTCCAAATAAAAATAATTTAAAAAATAATTGTACCCCACAAATATAAATATAAAGAAAAGTGGAATTCTGATGCGGAGTTGATAAAGGCTAGCGTCTCTAGACTGTTTAAATTGTGAAAACTCTTGATTCAGTGGCCCATGTGAGGAGGTACACTACAGGGTACTCGAAGCTTTACAATTTATGGTAAGTTTTTGCAAACTACTAATAAAAAATTTGTTTTGATCCAAAAAAATAAATTAATAAAAAATTGGGACATTTACCTCTAGAAATAATTTTTTTTTCACTTCTTAATTTAAATTATTGATATTATTTTAAATATTCAATTTAATTATCTTGTAATTTTATTAAAAAAACAACATTGTTAATAAAAAGATATTTTCTGTCAAGAAAATAAAAATATATAAATAAGTGATGGAAAATTCAACTTAAAAATATATTTTCTCTTTAAAAATTTAAATATTTCAAATTCTTATAAATATTTATTTTAATCAATATATAATTAAATAAAAATTATTTTTGAAAATTACCCCATTGTCATGCCCCGGGTACATGAATATACTGTTTTACAACCACTAAATTCTAACGGCAAGGGCAGCTCTAATTTGTTGCCTTGTAATTTTTGGTCCTCCATTAATGTACCGAACACCAACCAATCAGCGGAAGCAACTGCCTGTCACCTCAGATTAGGGGTGTGTTTGGAAGGTAATGCAAACCATATTTTTAAAAATTTTGAATTTTATTTTATTTAAAATAATTTTTTTATATTTTTAGATTATTTTGATGAGTTAATGTCAAAATTAAATTTTAAAAAACAAAAAATATATCATTTTAATATATTTTTAAATAAAAAATACTTTAAACTAACTATCTATCACAATTTCAAATAAATTTTAAGCCGATATCCCTTGTGAGTATATAAAGAAGTGTTTGTTTTGCACTAATTATGCACATTTCCGATTGCTTATTAACCCTTTCAATTCCAATTATCACTTGTTAAGGCAATTTTTTTACTTATTCAAAAAGAAAAACTAAAATTAAAAGGTGGTGTTCAACAGTGTAAAACACAATACATATATTCACAATGCATTGTACACTGGAGAAGAGCTTTTTCTTTATTTTTTTATCTTGATCCCCAAACTTTTTTTTCATCGATTCAGTCCTTCAATTGCAAAATTGATAACCAGTTGCTTTTTATTTGTTGATCAGTGGTAAAATTGAAAGAAAAAAAGGACCAAGATGGAAAATGCGCTGAAAATAGGTGTTAAGTTTGAATTTGGCATGAAAATTTCAATTTGATCCTCCATTTTCCAAAATTATAACTTTCATTCCCTTAATTTTTTTATCAAAATAAATTTTGATATAAAACCTCATTTTTATTAATTTTTAATCCATAGTTTGTGAAAGGAGAGAGAGAAAGAGCATCACTAGATTTCAATGTAGAGAGAGCCATTGTTTTTATAAATTTTAACCACCAATATGGTTAATCTTGGTGTCCACGGGTTCCATTTGATTAAAGAAGTTTGATGGTGAATGTTTAAAACCTTAATATTGCCAAAAAAAATAGATTCAAGTAGAGGAAGAAAAATCTAACCCGACTTCATTTTATGTTTTTGGACTTTTTTTTTTTGTTTTTCTGGTTGATAAACTAGTTTCTATATGTTATAAGGGTGTTTATTTTTAAAAAAATAATAATAATAAGGTTCGAAAATGGATTTTTAGGGCAAAAAATTATCTGCCTTGATTTTTCAGGCGTCACATTTGTGATCAAAATCTAAACAAACAAATGAAACTTTGCTTGTTTTAGCAAATGATGTGTCGTCTAAATTTTTTTTTCAAGAAAATTGTGGGAGGATGACAAGCCCTCCACTCTTTAAAAAAGATTTTTAAAAATTATGTTGGACCTAGGCACGTGAGGGTTTTTTTATTAGAAGTTTAAAGGTGTTGGGCCACCAGGCCAACGCACCTTGGATATTTTTTAAGTTTTTTTTTGAAAAAAAAAATTTTTTAATCAATATCTAGGTACAAAATAAATTTAGAAAAAACTAATTATTAGACTTGAATCAATATATGACCTCGATCGCAAGTTTGATAAGTTTAGCCACAATTTCAAAGATATAAACCCGGTAATGAATCGCGTAAAATCCCAACCAAAAAACAATAAATTAAAAGAAAAATTTTTGTGAATTGTGGTGGAAGTTCCTAGAATATTAGTGTAAAATTTTGGATGAAATACAATATATATATATATATATATTGATCATCAGAGATTTAACTGGAATAGCCTATGAGATATTAAATAAGTGGTATTATTGTAAACAAAAGTAGAAGTTTTCTTCCCCTTTTATAGCTAAGGCCAACAAGTTAGGAGAGAAGATGAGGCTTGAAAATTTCTTCAATTATTCTCCTTTCTTTATCTCTTCATAAAAATCAATTTCCATAGAGGTTAATTAGTGAGGTTGTCATTAAAATCAAATCCTAATTAGTTAGTTTAGTGAGAGATTGGAAGTAAAGAAGCTAGAAGAAAATTATTAATTAAAGAGGGAGAAGAAATTCTTGGGATTAATTGTAATGCAGTAAATTAGGTCAATTGATTATGGTAAGACATTTTTTTTCAATTGAATTTATATTTTTACATGTTTTTATGACGGAATTGAGAAATTCTCAATTCTAATAATTTTAGATTTTTTGCTATATTTATGAGAAGTTTTGTTTAAGATAATTTCTGATTGTATGAGTATAAAAAATAATATGTTAGCATCAAATTAAAGAAAAATTGAAACAAATTGTTGATATTGAAACTTGATTAGTGGCAGACCATATATAGGAATTTGAGGGGTTTGGGGAACTTGATTTACTTGTGTGAGTTGTTATAATTGGTTTGAGAAGTTTACTTGAATGTTTTTTGAAGAAAATTGAAAACCGATGATGGTAATGATAATGCTAAAGTGGCCGACCATGATGAGAATTTGAGGAGGATTAGGAATTTGATCAAAATGTGTAGATTTTGATGTTTTAAATATTTTTGTGGACACTTGAGTTAGTTTTTTTTTTTTAATATGTGATATGATCTCTAGAGGTGGATTAATTGTTATTAAAATTCAGAATGATAAAAGTATGGAATATTGATGGAATTGTGTTGATTTTGGTATTTAATGATGCTTTGAGTGTGGTAAACATGTTGCAAATATGATAATTCGGTATTGTTATGAGTTGATTATTATTGTTATGTTTTATAGAAGTGAAGGTGTGGAAAAACGAGTTGTTATGATAGTTTGAATTTGAGGAAATTAAAGGTGTTATAATACCCTAAGAGATGAAAATTTAGGTTTGTTACGACAACCCTAACATGGAGAAAATGAGGGCTATTGGGTCTTAAGTTTGCTCTCTAGAGGTCATCAATTCGAGTTTCACAAATCTCAAGGTCACTAGAGACTTACATGGTCATTAACTTTAAGGCTCATGAGATGAATCACAAGCTAGCCTCAATAACAATGTTAATTAAAAAAAAATAAAGGCTATTACATCACTATGAAAGTACCTGAAAATTGGTTGCTAAGACAACCACACATGCAAATAATTATGGATTGATTTTGTGTATAACTGAAATGTTTGAAATGGATTAAATTTGTACAATTGTATATGTGTATGAAAGCATTTTGGGTTAAATTAATTCTACATGAATGTGTATGTGTGTTTAGCAAAACAAAAATATTGATTTGTTTTTATTAGAATTGTAAAAGGAAAATCTAATGCGGGACCTGGCTTATCAAAAACACATATAACAGGAGTTCTAGGTAAAGATCACCCATTGCCTCTTTGATTATTTAAAATGTTCTTGTAATATTTGATTACAAATAAATTTATACATTTTATGTACAATTGAATTCATTGAAGTTATGCCTTTGGAAGGGGAAATTAAATTCATTTAAGTTATATATTCCACGTAGAAATAATGTCAGAGCAGAAGCTACGCAAAAGATAACACCATAGAAAAGGGAGGTGTACCAATATGAGACCAATTTGGTGGTCTTTTTCTTTTTTTAAAAAAAAAAAAATTAACATTCATTGGTCTCGAGTGGACCTGATTTTAGAAGATGGTGGTCTTGTAAGTGTGTCCGTGCAAGGAGATACATTTTATAACTTATAAAAAACAGTGTTAATAAAGGCTCAGCCACTAAACTGTTTAAATTGTGAAAGCTCTTGATTCAATGGCCCATGTGAGGAGGTACAGGGTACTGTCGAAGCTTTACTCCAACATAAGCAAGATGGAGTTTGGTAATCCTGTGCTTTCGGCACTAAAAGCCCGTAACCCTCACCCGCATCCTTCCTCCTACTACTCCAACATATTATCCAGCTCCTAGGATGCTTGAAACCACTCCCTTTTCACGCATTTTAGCAAGCATTTCGAGTGCAAAAGCTTTAATTGACGTTCCCTTTTATTGTTCACTCTTAAATTTGAAATAAAATCCAACATGGGCTTGGCATGGTTCCTTCTATAAAGGATTTTCGCCACAAATGTAGCCAAGTAGGCCTGGTTTGGAGAATTGGAGTTAGCCTGATTCATGCTGCGAGCCCAGGAAGCCGATAACATTCCCAGTGCACAAGCACGAGCGAGCGGCTGTGTGATAAATATGTTGTTGACATTTAAAGCGAGATGGACTAGGCTTATACCTTTACTGATGTTTTGTATGCTGCAATGTTGGGTTGGTCTGAGCAGCAGCTCATATTATGTGGACTTCAATACAGTGTTCTTAACAACAGTTTGCTTTTTGAGGCTTGTTGTCGGAGACACAGATAAACATCAATTAACTATATACTTAGCGTTTTAATTAAGACTAGATTTTTGGTTAATTAGCATCCTTCTTCCCATTAATTTCTACGAGTTACCAAATACCAAACATTTTTCTTCTACTCCATAAGGTTGTCTTTCTTCTTCAGATTATATGGGCTTGATCGATGAGGGAGGGACCAGGTAATATTATGTATAAAATATATGATTGGCAATTGAGACATATAATTATAATTATAAAGTATATAGTTGACCAGGTAATATTTTTTTTGTTTTGTTTTGTTATAATCGGTTGTTGCATTTTGATGATTTTCCATTTCATTCTTTAAATTGTAAATTCATCACTTTTCGATCCGAGCTGATGATACACTATCCGTTTAATGTAAAAATAATAATAATAATAATAATTAGGCACGCCGGCTTCACCTTTCCTTTTTTGAAGCCAGGTTAGGACCATGAAATAAATTCTTTTTTGAATTAATAATTACAATATTAATTAAAAATAATCTAATTATTCCATATTTTTGAATGAGATTAGACTTGCAATAATTGTTTTTTGAAAATTATATATGAATCTAATATGTAATAAATTATACAAATAAAATTGCACATGAATATTTAAAGAGAATTAAATAGTTTTTTTTGTTGTTTTTTTATATGATTTTCATGAATGAGTTAGTTGATTTTATTTCATACAGCCAAATAAAACTTAAGATGACATTATTTTTTATTTTCATTTGAAACTTGGTTTTTACAATTACGATAAGTTTTTGCATAAAAAAATGCTGCTAATAAAAAATTTGTTTTGATCCAAAAAAATATATTAACAAAAAAAATGGGACTTTTACCTCTTGAAATAATCTTTTCACTTCTTAATTTAAATTATTGATATTATTTTAAATATTCAATTTAATTATCTTATAATTTTATTAAAAAAACAAAATTGTTCAT
>Ga0325404_1008537_pt1 | contig 10532 bp, 7 predicted proteins | sample PopdelMetagenome_18_FD_205664 | JGI IMG/M metagenome (GOLD analysis project Ga0325404, IMG submission 205664) | Populus deltoides microbial communities from Bellville, Georgia, United States - Xylem-Control-R1 | ecosystem: Host-associated > Plants > Phyllosphere > Stem > Wood/Secondary xylem...
CCCCCTTTTCTCTTCCAAAGTTGATAGAGATGGATGAGACCGTTCTATGTATAATTTTCATGTATATATATTATTTACTATTATACTTTTAAAAAAAATTAAGTCATTGATTTTTGTTTTTTTTTTTTACTAAAATAAAGTTGTTTTGATTTAAAAAAAGTTAACCCGAGCCTTGAACCGAGCCGGGTTTAAAAACTATGTACAGGGTAGGGTGTGCTTTGTTGTGTAAAGTTATGTAATTTTATTTGTTAGAGAACATTAATTTGACTTTTATCAACTCCACAACCTACAACCCTAATCTATTCTAATGTATTGAGAACTCCTAATTATAAATAGGATTGAACCTTCTAGTTCATAACATAGACTTTTATTATTGTGATAAATCATTTTTTTAGTTGATTATGACTCTTAGATGACTGGTCGATCATCTCATCTAGTCATTTGAATTTTCTTAAACGTGGTTGATTTCACTCTTTACAATCCATTTCAACCTTTCCTCTTCTAACAATCATTATTCTTGTCAAACTAAAATGTGAATATTTATTATTGGTATAAAAAAATTCTCTTATATTTCTTTAATTCTAGGATAAAAATAGAAGTATTACCTTCTGACACGATCAAAAGATTGATGTCTTATCCCAAGTGTAGGAGTGTCGAAGTAATAAATAATCCGACAAGACCGGGATCGAACCACATGGAGGTGAACTATATAAAATTATAAACAATAAATGAAAAGGAGTTGAAGAGAACTTTTGAGATGTTATATTGATGTAAGGATTAAACAAGGATAAAACAATTGTCAATGTTAGAGGATCCACTAATGGTATTTCAAATAAGTATAGTATAAACGTTTTTTATTACTCAACTGGAAACCACACACAAAGGAGGTTCTAATCGGATTATAAATTATTAACATGATTTATTAATTATCTTATTTTATAATGCCAATACTTGTAAATGTGGTCAGGTATTCACGGTGATAACTTATATTAACAACAAATCAAGTTCCTTTCATAACATGAGTGTCGGTTATACCATACAGTAGGCTATGAAAGTGCCAAGTATTTGTTGTACCAAGAGTTGTACAACACAAATCTAGACTAACCATTTAACAAGCAAGGTATTAAAAGTGAGTAAGATAACAAATACAAAATATGTTAGTATCAAACATTAAAATTCATGTTAAGTTTATATTATAATTACTCTTACACCATTAGTGTACCCTTTTCACCTTGACAAAACTAACTTAGCTAAACATCATTAAGAAGAAAAACATAAATAAACAATATAATACATAAACATGATATAAGTTAACTAAGTGTAGTAAAGGAAATGAAAAGCATAAATAAGAGATTAATATAACATAAAATAAAGCTTGAACATTACAAAAAACAAAGAGAGAAAGTAAGAAAATGATCTTGATCTGAAAATCAAGATGTCTAAATGTATGGAAAATGCCTCCTTTTATAGGCTAAAACTCAGAACAATTGATTTGATGACTAATTATTGAGTGGGTGGCCACCTCTTGACTTGGTGACAAACATTATTTTCTTGTCTGAACAAAACATCATTGCTAACGTTAGAATTTGAACATATAGTCTTCACGAAAGTTTTGGGCATTTGTCTCAGCTTTCCAACAAAACAAGAATGAGCTCATTTGGACTTCTAGAACTCGAGATATGGGCTGAATACTGAACAGTTTCTAGGCTGCAGGACAGATTCCGACTTCTCTTTTGTTGCTATAATTTGAACTTGAAAACGACCGTTTTGAATCTTGGACTCTTATGAAAGTTTTAGGCTTATGTCTTAGCTTTCCATCCATATGAACTAGACTTAAATCCATGTTCTACAGCTCTAGTTATGATCCAATAACCGAATGATGTTCCAGTTTGAATTGAAGCAGCATATCTTCTTTAAGCTTAGCCCTCTCTTTGTCTTCGTAATTTCAATAATTAAACACTTCAATCAATTCTTTAAATTGTGAGATGTGTCTGCATTAAAGATGAATATTTACGATAAATTAAAGATATCTTATGTTATCAGACTTGTTATTATAAAACATGCTCAAGTTAGTGAATTTAATGATATTTTAAGTGCAATATGATGATATAAACCTTAATGAAAATGCACTTTTGAATATTAATCATCTTCTTATATTATTACTAAAATAAATCAAAGGAAACAACTATTAATGATGTGCCTAAATGAGTATAATTTTACCAAAATGTCTATCATACTTTAAATTTCTAAGAAGTCATCTAATCAATTTATTTTAAATGAGGGTGTTTTGGCTTTTAGGCACGATATTTTGATTCTATTTACTATAATGCTTGCTAGGTTGTAGTTCTTTAATTAATATATAACTCTCCATCTTCTTCATAAATCTCCAATTCTTCGAGAACAATTCCTTGAGAAGGATAAAATTTATTTGTTTTACGCATTATAAAAACATTATCCTTCAAGAAGATTATATGAAGATCAATATATGTAGTAAATCTATCCCAACTTGGCCCAGCATTGCTATACAAACTATACTAGCTAGTTGTATAAGATGCAACAATACTTTTGCGAAGAATAGAAATGTTATGAGATGTTTTAAAATAGAGTTTGTACTATTTCACTCATAACTACACCCTTGCTTTATATTAGCAATAATTGACCGATTAATAATCCTCATAAGGATGATATTAAGGTAATAAAATAAAATATTATATCTTGATCCAAATTGAATTAAGTCATTGGCTTCTATGTTGTTTCCTCTCACTAAAAAAATTATACTAGGAAACATTTCTATAAGGTTTTTGGCCACTACATGTCATGGTGCTAGGATCTCATTTTATTCATCCTTGTCTGTATGTTCAATCGATTTCCATGAATCATGCCACTTAGAGTATTTTTCCCATTGATTTTATCTGTAGCAAGGATTGTATGGTTGCCAATGATCTTGCCTCCCTACATATTAGTTTGTTGAAGATTCCTTTATCTCTTTTGACATAAAAAGATATTTTAGGTATTTTAACACAACAATTTCGATTGGTCACCTTTCTTTAAGCTTTGTGACCAATATGAGTTACTGCTAGATTTTCAATAATTCTTAAGATGTCATTTAGAGAGCTAATCGGGTAAGTTCTTCTAAATGGCTTATTTTCTACTCATTTTGCTAAGACTTTATAATAAGCAATGTCATTTGTAAGAGTGTAGATTTCTTAGTGTTTAGTTTTTATAAATCTCTTCTTAATTTTCCATTGCATCCCTTTTAGAATGAGTTTAATGCACTTTTGCTTTGTTATATCTATAATGCACTTGGTTCTTAGAGTCTTGAAACGGAGAGCATAACTCTCTATACACATTTTTAGATCCTAGACTATTCTGGTTAACTCATCCAATGTAACTACTGGTTTTGTTTTATAGAAATGCTCGTGAAAATGAGTCTCTATATTTTCCTAACTATTAATAGAGTTGGGTGATAACGTAAAGTACCAATGACATGATATTTTTGTTATTGATGAAACAAATAATCTTAACTTTATAAAAGGATTTGTTACATCATGGACACCTTGGTCAATGAATATAGCAATGTGCTTCATTATAGATTAATTATCTTTCCTATAAAACAATTTTAAATTAGCAATTTTTATATCTTTGGAAATTGGATGCAACTTATCAACCTACTCTGGATATGGATGATTATATGGAGACCTAGTTGTTTGTTTAATTTCTAGCTCTATTTTCCTCAAATGTTGGCTACTTTAACTATGTCTATCCTTTCCCTAGCTTATGATTATAGTAAAGGCTTGTTACTCAAGAGGATTAGTGTTTTCCTATTACAAAATAACTCATATAATATTAAATGACCTTATATTAGGTTGTTGTGGTTGGTAGTAAGGTTGTTAGGCCATGTGATTGGCTTGCGATTGTTTATATACTTGTGGACAAACTAGTGTATCAAAGGCAACTATGACCAGGCTTGGATGTGGTTATTATAACTCTTGATACATTATAATACCCTATATAAAGTATCATGGATCTAAACACCCATACTAGAGTACTTGTGACTATAAAACTTACTAGGACTTGACCCCAAGTTCAATATGTTCTCTATCCTTGTCTAGTTGACCCTCATATTAATGTTAAAGAGAATAAACTATTGATAAAAAGGTGCCACTTTAATATTAGCCATGGTTAGTTGGTTGATATTCATTATAGCTAGTTGTGACCACCTAATAATGCCTTCAAGCTCATAAAAAGGTTACATATAAGGTTGTGTTTGAGGCACATATACATCTATATACCTTTCTATGATTAGTGTGATGTCGTCATTGGGAATGGTGAGAATGTGAGAGACTAAATTAAGACATTAATATATTGTCCATAAGTGGTTTTATATTGTAGACTCAAGTTAGATGAAAAAAAATCATCTCGTGGCACATTTAACACTAGTTGCCCCGTATGGATCTGTGATGATGAAGGAATATCATATTCTTCTCAACCATGAAACTGATCCCTATATGTTACATATATCGATTGTTTAGAAGGTGTTGCAATGATAAGCTTACCTATATTTTTTTATGGAATAACTATTGATTAATTGAACAAGTATTTGATCCTATCTCATTAGATGTACCAATATATTAATTAATTAGATATTTATAGATCAATTAAACTACTTGTTATACCTTCTAATAAGGAGAATCTTTAATATGAAACTAAATCCTAATAAGAGATAGGTAGTAGCCATGCAAAGTCGAACGAAATGTGGGCGTTCCAAGATTTCAGAACTTAGAAAAAGGTATATCTATCTTAAGTAGCACCACGCCATAAGAAGAAGCATATATAAAAAAGAAGGGAATTGAAAACGAGATGCTAAAGAAATAAAGTAACTAAATGAAAGTTGTAAGTACTGAGAGAAAGGTAACTTGAATAAATTAAAGATATATAATTGCATATATATGTCTGACCACCTCTTCCAGTAATTGAATGACATATTTATAATGATATAGTGTTAGAGCTTTGCATAAGCATTTAATTCTAATACTATATAGATTATTTCTACTAGATAGAACGAACAGAGATAGAATCAGACCGATTCCCTAAATGCTTTTCTGGTTATTCCTAAATGTCCTGGCTATTCATGGAGGGTGCGAAGGAAATGAATAATCATCTACTTCCGGAAGAAATTGAAGAATTTATTAGGAATCCTACAAGATCCATTCGTTTTTTTTCCTCTGATAGATAGTCAGAACTAATACAATCTAAACTACCATATATCCTTTTAGTGATAACTATGTGAATCCTAACTGATCTTTAACATTAATTAGTTCTAATTTGTTAACCACTCCTGATTTTTAATAAGAATGAATCTACCGATTGACTACATGGACTCTTATATATAATCAATTATTTTCTTTCGATTGATCATGACTCCTAGCAGACTAGGTGATCATCACCTGGATTTCCTGAAGCCTAAACAATTTTATTGTTAATGATTGATTTTAGTCAACCTTCTCCTTGTTGGTGTGAGCAATCATTGTTTCTATAAACTGATATATGGATGCATATTTAATACAAAAATACTCACATTGAGGATTTATTAAATCAAACACCTATTAGGCTAATAATTAATGTTTTATCATACAACGGTGTTTTTAGAGAATGTCAGCAAATCTTGACTCTTCTTGAAATCATGCCATGGATAACTAGCCAAAATAAAAAAAAAAAGTACTGAGAAATTTGGTAATTTCTTGGCCTCTCTAGTGTTAGTTTAAGCCATGCCTTTGAATTTTGAACGTTAAGCTTTGTCATCCACTTGCACAATACCCTCGAGGAAAGTTTTAGAACGTTCCTTTGACACCAATCCTCCACTTGTTTGATAAATGGCAAAATTATGGTTTTGATCCACAATTAAAGTACATAAAATATTGCACACATTTAGTGAAGTTCAAATAATTGTTATTTCACTTTTTTATATATACACTATTTAGTTATAAAACCAGATGATTGTCATGCACTACATGCTCATATCAAAATTTTCTTAAACTTTAAATTAAAAAAAATATAGAAGTGTTGTTAATATGTTATTTAGCTAAAAAAAAATATAAATTTTGAATTCAAACTTCCTTGTATAAAATCAATAAAATAAATTAAAAATTATATGAACCAATTAATGTTAAAAAAGTTATTAACACAAACTAAAAACTAGGTTGTGAAGTTATAAATATATATTGAATAAGATATTCAGTCTTATGCTATGGCGGATTCTTCAATTTTTTTTATTTAATCATACAAAAGTATTTTTTTTATAAAAAAGTAATAATTAAAATCTCATTGAAACAAACTAATTTGCTATCAGAGTTCTTCCATTCCTTGATAGTATTTTAAATTTCTACAAAAGAACATAACGTTTTTGTTATATATCATTCATCTAAAAAAAATAAAAACAATCAGAACACATACCAAAAAAATCTAAATGATTTAAAATAAGGATGAAAAAAAACTTTTCTAGTTAAAACTCCATCTTATTAACGAGCTAACTGTTATTTTAATTTTTTTTTTACCATAATTGTTTTTATAGATAATATCTTAGCCTAATCCAAAAACCAAGGTTTAATTGAAAAAATAACATTATAATAATTTTATCTCTAGTGTATTAAAAACATAAGAATAACACAACTTTTAAGTATTATCATGGACAACTTTTTGGTAATATCATTAAATCATATTGTTTTTATTTTTTCAAATTTAGCCCTTTTTTTTAATTTTTATTTATTTTATTTGAGATAATTTTTTAAATTAGATTTGTTTTTATAATTTCATCCCCCTTGTTGTTTTTTCATATTAAATTCAATCCTTCTTCTTTTGATTGCTATTTTTTTACTCTGAAAATTTTTTTAGATTGATTTTTTTCTCGATTTAATACTTCAACATTATGTTGGCTGGAAATTGAGTTTCTTGATTGAGCTCGAGTTTAGAATTTAATGAATTGCGAGTTTTATACGTTAACTGAGATTTAGAAGGTTTGCCCACATTTGTTTTTTTTTCTTTTTTAAACTTATTTTTTTCAGTTTTGTCCTTCAATATTTATTCAATTGCAGATTGAGCTTTATTATTTTTATTTTTATTTTTTTTCTTTTTATAGAATTTTTCACTATGTTTGAAAATGATCTGGATTATCTTGGTTCTTCTTATTTGTCATTTTTTGTTGAATTTACTTTGGTGAATTTTTTAAACTGATATTTGTTTTTCCAACTTCATCCTTCAACATTAGATTGATTGAGAATTATATTTTCAATTTCATCCTTTAAGGTTGAAGTTTTTTGATATTGGACTTCATGAATTTCTTCAATTTGCTTTTTATTTGTTACGTTTCATCCTTCAACATTAAGTTTTTCTTTTTTCAATTTCATCCATCTAAATTTGATTCGTTTAGAATTGGACTTTGAATTTTTTTTTTTCTTTTTCATTGGCTTAACTTGGCTTGCATATTTGACATGCTTATTTAAGTTGGGTCTGGTCATTTTTTTTCCTTTTTCTTTTTTTCTACATTTGATTGGCTGGAATTTTATCTTCATTATCCTTTTGTTTCGATGATTGTTCTTTTTTGCAACTTCCCATGATTCTTTTAGTTTAAATTAGTTCATTAAACATTGTTGTCTGTTCTTTTATTATCTGATTAGACTATATCTATTATTTTTACTTAGTCAGATTTATGTCTCGAGTTATGTATTGTTTTACTTCTTTAAAACATGTCTGTGTTGCTTGAACATATTTTTTAACCTATACAAAAAAAAATGTTACAGCCCGCAACATAGTGCAGGACACAAATCTAGTTATAAACTAAAATAGAGGGAAACAATTCATAAAAAGAATGAAAGTAAAAGGACACGTGGTTATTTTCTCTTAAAATTATTATGATGTTAAATCTAGTTCATAAAAAAAAAGTGAATTATTAAATCATGTATATAAGGAAGGTTAAGTCTGAAGAAAAATGTGTTTCAGATGAGAGTTTTAGAACGTAAAAACATCAATAATATTGAAACAAATGAGTCAACTAGCCAAAGAGTTTACACAGAGTAACGCAACACATACTCTTGACACACGAGGAGTATGTAAGAAATTCTTGAGGCGAATTGGTCCCTAAAGAGTTGGAGAGCCTTCAAACTCCTAGGGATAGTTAATGTGTGAACTATTAGCAACTAGATGTTCCAGTTAGGATGATAATAGTTTGAATATCAACAGGTGTAGTGGCAAGCTACTATAGTAGAAGATATAATATGGTCCTCTATCTCAAGTAAGGTAGTATAGACACAAATGGTTTGTGGTCAAAGATTCTAATTAGTACTTAAAAGTGCATTTTTATCAAGGTTTTATATCATCATTTTGCACTTGAAGTATCAATAACTCCTTTACTAAAAGTTCAAATAAAACCATTCTTTTTGGGTTAGAAAGCTTAAACAAATATCTACAATTTTCATAAAGACTATTTGTTTAGATTCTGATGTTATCAATAACATCTGTCAAGCCACCAAATCAATAGTTAGCCACAATATTAATAGTTTTATATTTTAACCTATAAAAGGAGGCATTTGTCATATATTTAGACGTCTTGATTTTCAAATCAAGATCCATGATTTTGCTTTCTTTATTTGTATTTTTATAATACTCAAGCTTTATTTCATGTTTTATTATGCTTATCATTTTCTTTACTATACTTAGTTAATTTATATTATAATTATGTTTTTATCTTGTTTATTTATGTTTTTGTTCTTAATAATGTTTAGTTAAGTTTATTTTTGTTAAAGTAAAAAAATTACACTAATAGTGTAAGAATAAGTATAGTACAAACATTACAGGGACTTTAATATTTAAATTCAAGAAAGTTTATTATTAACATGTGTTACAATTGTTATCTTAATCAATCTTAATATTCTCATTGTTAAATTATGAGTCTTGATTCATGGTGTACAATTGTTAGCACCACAAATACTTGATTCTTTCGTAACCTACTGCAGGGAGAATCGATGTGTTTATTTATAAAAAGATCTTAATTTGTTGTTGATATAAATTAGCACCATGAATACTTGAAAAACATTTGCTAGTGTACTAGACATTACTCAAATAAAGTAATTAGACATAATTAATATGATCATATTAATAACTTAAATGAGTCATTAATGATAAATTATCCGATTAGGACCTTCTTTGTATGTGGTTTCCAGTTCAGTAATAGATAGAGTTTGGAATATATTTATTTGAAATATCATTAGGATCCTCTAACCATGAAAATTATTTTATCTTTGTTAAATATGTACATTAATATCACATCTTTTAGATCTTTTTAACTCTATTTTTTTTATTATATAAATCAACTCTGATCTTGTCGATTTATTTATTATTTTGAAATTTTTATACTAGAAAACAAAATACCAATTATTTGATAGTATCATCAACCTTGATAAGAAAGAGCCCTGGTCAGTGCTTTGGACACAATGTTGAACAACATAGGCAAGAGTCTGAAAAATAGTAAAGATGATGTTAGACTGAAAGGTGCAAAAGCAATTGAAATTTGGCATCATTAAAAGGGATAAAGTGACAAAAAAATATAAAGAATATTGAAGACAAACAAAGAAGAAGGGGTGAAACACTATAACAAGGATATGTTTGAGAGGAGTAATAGGTAATAATTAGGAAAAGGCAAGAAAAGATAGGCAAGCTGCAACAATAAAAATAAACATAGTTTTTAAACCCGGCTCGGTCCAAGGCCCGGGTTCAGAGTTTTGAACGGGTAACCGGATTTTGACCGGGTCACCGGGTCACCGGGTCACCCGGTCACCCGGGTCAATTTAAAAAAATTCAAAACGGCGTCATTTTAGTAAAAAAAAAGTCAACGGGTTGCAACCAGGTTTTTGACCGGGTTTTGCCGGGTCAACCGGGTCGCCAGGTCGGCCGAGCCATGACTTTTTCTATTTTTTCTTCAACTCGGGTCAGCCGGGTCCCGGGTCGACCCGCCAGGCCGAGTCAGGTTTCAAAACTATGAAAATAAAAACAGAAAATAAGTAGAAACGATGGAGGATAATCAAGATGCACAACAAAATAAAAATAAATTAAATAGAAAAAAGCTAAAAGCATACTATAATAAGAGGAATCGTGTAGGAAAGGTTGAACAAAAATTAAGGCAGAAGGAAATTAGAAAGAGACATTCCTAATTAAAAAGAAAAAAGAAACATGTAATGAAAAAAAGCAAAGGTGAGAATTAATGGTAAAAAGCGTGAAAAATAGATTAAAAAGTCATGTAATAAGCTCACAATTATATCCAAAGCGGTTGAGCAATTAAAGATTGATGGGCTTGCAAAACAATCGGTGGGGAGGGAGAACAAAATACCTTTCGAAGACTAATCAAAAAGCACCGTACAACCTCAGCTCTCTCTCTCTCTCTCTCTCTCTCTCTCTCTCTCTCTCTCTCTCTCTCTCTATATATATATATATATATATATATATATATATATATATATATAAAAAAAAAAATAGAGAATATA
>Ga0325404_1008539_pt1 | contig 10530 bp, 12 predicted proteins | sample PopdelMetagenome_18_FD_205664 | JGI IMG/M metagenome (GOLD analysis project Ga0325404, IMG submission 205664) | Populus deltoides microbial communities from Bellville, Georgia, United States - Xylem-Control-R1 | ecosystem: Host-associated > Plants > Phyllosphere > Stem > Wood/Secondary xylem...
TCCAAATACATAACAAAGATAATACAAACTCAAGCAAGACATAATAAAAACAAACACATATAATTAACACTCAATTACTAGTTTCTTTGAGTGTTATAATCATTCCACATGGTTGATGCAATCATTTTTTTTGTTATCCACTCTCTATTCTCTTCCCTCTCTTCCCGTTGACTTAAGTTGATTGTTTGTCTAATTGGTTCACTTTCCGAACCTATTTCTTCCATAAGAAAGACATTTGGATCAACTTCCATAATGTGATTATGAATAATATAACATGCAAGCTCAACATCTACTTGTGTTTCATAAGGCCAAAAAGATTTCCATCAATTGATCTAAAACGACTCTTCAAAATACCAAATCCTCGCTCAATAGCAGTTCTCAAAGAAGAGTGTCAAAGATTAAATAGCTCTTTTTCATTTTATAGTGAATGTTATGTAAACTCGTTCAAGTGATATCGAACTCCATGAAAAGAAGAAATGATTCCTTTTCGAATACCGTAACCAGCATCACCAAGATAATATTTCCCTACAAATTAGAAAAAAAAAACCTATAACTATCTTTAGCTAATTAAACATTTTATATGTTTATTGCATATAATAAATACTTTATTATATACCTTTTGGAATTTTTAGACCACTAGGTCTTAATAATGCATCACCTAAAACCCGTGAATCATGTGCACTTCCTTCCAAGCCAGCTAAAACATATATGAACTTCAAATCAAAAGTTATAGCTGCTAAAACATTTTGTGTTGTTCCTACTTTTTGACCTCGAAACTTTTCTTGAATCTCAACAAGAACATTTGCTGGAACATAGATACCATCAATTGCTCCCACACAATCCTATATAAATATGAAAAAATAATTTATAACCTTTTCTTCTAGATGTAATTAATTAATGTATAAAAATATTGGTATTGTTCTCATACCTTAAAATAAGGATAGAATCTTCGATTATTCAATATCTCTGCGGGAACTGTATCATCTAGGTCTTTTATTAGGTGTTTGTGTAACTTAAGAACTGCTTTTAAAACAATTCTAAAGTAACGATGGATAGTTTCAACAGACCTATAGTATATACCACTAATAAAATGAAATCTTTGATTTTGGCCTACAATTTGTAAGAACACAATTACTTGCTCCCTAATAGACATATTTTGAGTTGATCGTAATAGGTCATGACTTGTGAGAACATCACACAATTTATATAAGACAACTGGTTTCATACGAATTTGTTCAACGCAATGTCTATCACCTCGATTCAAAATGTTATCCATATAGAATTCTTGTTGAGCAATTATATTTATACGTGTTTCTCTTGGTATATAATTTCTATTTCTTTCTTGTTTAATAATAGTTACCCCTGTAGCTATCACAGTTACAGCTGCTCCCATACATGCTGCATGAATAATCTTACTATCGATAACAAAAAAGTGAAGTTTTTTGCTAACAAAACCTAAAAATTTAGGGAAATAAACATTAAAAAAGCATAAAAATACTTACATAATCAATATAATAAATTATGCTTAAAGAAGATGATTCCCAACACAAACAATACCTTAAAAGGAAATAATTATATAATGAATTCTGTATCCCAAAACAACCAATACAATAATTTATTAATGAATTATGTATATAAATATTTAACGGACTTAAGTTTTCTACCCAAATCATTTCAGTTTTTTATAACTGTGTAATATTTCTACCCAACATCAATGCACATAATATTTCACTGTCTAATATTTCTACCCAAACCAATTCCCCTTTCACTACTGTGCAACATCATCAACCGTTGATTACTGTCCTAACCATATACTCTTCACTTATCAAGCTTGGAACCCACATCTTCACCTGGCTTAACCGCTGTCTAATATTTCTACCTAACATGAACGGGTATAATATTTCACAGTCAAGATTTACCCAAACCAATTCCCCTTTCATCATCAGCATCATCAACGCACACATCACTGTGTATCATCATCATCATCAATGCACACACATCACGCCTAGAAAGCACAGGAAACGCATATCATCAACTCATCAACAGAGAAGGAAAATCACATCGGGTGGTTCGGGTTCTACTAGAAGAGAAGCAATTGAAGAAAAGGAGATGAAGATGAAGAGATGGAGGGGAATTGAAAGCATATGTTTTCGATTAAACAAAAGGAGAAACAGAGCATGGGTTTGCTGTGTTTTGTTCACAGAAACCAAACAAAATGTTTTGTTTGGTTTATGTGAAAAAAACACAGCAAACCTGATTTCTGTGAAAAAAGCATAGCATGGGAAAAATAGGTTTGGGTTTGCTAGGTATGAGTTGCTGGGTATGGGTTGCTGTGTATGGGTTTGCTGTGTTTGGTTTCTATGAAAAATGCAGGGGTTTTGGTTTTTTGTGTATGGGTTGCCTGACGAAGAGGTGGATCGGCAAGGAAGGAAACGAGGCCGAAGGGCGCCTTCGGTTTAATGAAAAAATGGGTTTCTTTGAGTTTGTTGTGATAGCAACAATGGTGAAACAAAGGAATGGTTTGGTTTTCTGTGTATGGGTCTATGTTTGGTTTCTGGGAAAAAAATTGGGTTTGTTGTGGTTGATTTTTCCCAGGGGTTTGGGTTTGTTGTGGTTGAATGGGTTGCCTTCCCAGGGGTTTGGGTTTACACAGAGCATGGGAGCATGAGTTGCAGTAAAAGTAACAAGATAAACAAGGAACAAGAACGTAGCAAATATATCACAAGATTTGTGCCATTAATATAACAAAAAAAATGAAAAAGATGAAAACAAAAATAGACATTTGAGAAAAAAAAATTACCTAGAAGAAAGCTGAGAGATGCTTCCAATTGATCTGCGTAAATTATTTGGGAGAGAAAGAGAGTTTAGGGATTTTACAGTGCATGTTTTGTTAATAAAGAAAAGAAAAGTGTTTTCCTTAGAATAAGGAAAGGAAAACACTTTCCTATCATAAAGCCTCTTGTTTTCCTTTGACCAGAATTGAGTTTCCTTTGACCAGTTTTCTTTATGTTCACCAAACATGGGAAAATGGTTTCCAGGAATTCATTTTCCTGGAAATAAACAAGGCATTAATGAAGTTGTTTTAGCGAACTAGAAAGATTGATTTTGTAGTGGAATGTAAAGTTGCCATTTTAAGGAGATAGTGTTTAGTATTCTTGATTGAAACTTTTTAGAAAAATCTCTTTTTTTATATAAAAGATTAAAAATTAGGTACAATTTAAGAAACCTAAACAATACGTCTGAAAACTAAAGAATAAGTAGTTTTTAAATTAAATTGATTGGCTCAAAACATTTGAAATTTTAGATATATTTTAAAACAAGATCAAATGATTTTAGAAAAATAATGTTATTTTTCATCTCATACTTAGTTAATATGAACAATCGATTTTAATGCAAATATGAAGAGGTTAACATTTCTTTGTTTAAGAAATTCAACAATACAAAGGGTATTTTTTACAAATAAAATAAACATACACCTGTGAAGTATAGAGAACAATAATTCTTCACCATAAAACATGGAAAATGAATTTAAATAAATTGTGAATTTGAAGAATCGAACAGCATCCAATTTCGTGGCTCTTACACTCTTTATTTATTTATTTTATTAATGTGGGTGTCCAAGCCAGCTTGTGCACACCTCGACTAACCCACGAGCCCTAAAGTTAACGACTATGTAAGCCTTCAGTGGCCTTGAAGTTTGTGGGACTCGAATTGATGACTTCTAGGAAGCAACTTAGAGTCTAATCAGTTGAGCTACACCCCTCGAGGTTACATTTATTCATAAGCCTGGTGGTGATGTTTTTTATATTGCCGTGTACGTGGATGATATAGTTGTGACAGAAACCAATCCTAGTGCTGTTGATCATCTTATAACATAACTTTCCAAGGAGTTCGAACTTGTTGACTTACAGGATCTTCACTATTTTCTTGGACTTGAAGTCAAGAGAACAGTTAATTCAATTATTCTTTCATAATAGGAGTATCTTTTTGAGTTGCTGCACAAGATTATGATAGACAAGGCCAAACCAGCAGGCACTCCAATGGCTTCCAACACCATCCTTAATCTCCCTGATGGTGAACCGATGGCTGATACTACATTATATAGAATGACTGTTGGATCTCTTCAATATGCCCCCTAACAAGTCTTGATTTATCCTTTTGTGTTAATAAGCTTCGCCAATTTATTATATTGTCTAGATTATCAAACTATCTAGTTCTTAAGATTGTCATTGAATTAAATTTCTAGTGCAGACACTATAGTTGTTTAATGGTTAGGTTTAGTTATACTGTAAATTAGTTAACTGACTAATATTAAGAAAAGATAAATATTACGAATATAAAATGACGTATTGTTTTAATTATTAGTTTTGAATTTTAAAGGTGGATGTTTATTTGATATCAAAACATTTCTCTTAATAAGTTATGGTTTATTTAATTTAGTTTGATTACTTTATTTCTTTTATCCTTATTATAGAATGTACCTATATAGGAAATATTGTATATAGAAAATATTGTAGTCATACTCTTGTGTGGTAATCTTCACCATTACTATTGTATATTTCCCTACATATACTCCCCACCTGCAGCCGACCTTCTATCTCCCTCTCCCAAATGGAATCTGTAGTTGTCGCCGCCTTCTTCCCCCACCAAACCGGCGATACAGCTCAACCGACCAGCCACTCAGAAGCTACTGCCGCTGGTTCTTTCTCCAAATAGTTGAAGCCCCAACCTGGAGCGCAGACCCCCGGTTCCTGCTCCCATGCTTTTGCCGTCCCTCTCCATATTATGGGGACAACACTTTTTTCTAACATTGTGTTGTCCAACACTCATCAAGTGGTCTCATTAAAGCTTAAAACCACCAACTATCTCTATTGGCGAATGTAGATGAAGCCATATCAGTGTTTTCCACTTTATCGATGGCTCAGTGCCGTGTCCTCCCTCTCAGGTTTCTGACAGTTCTGATGGTTCTTATTTGGCAATCAACCCCACTTTTCTTCGTTAGAAGCAATAGGATCAGCTTATTTTAAGCGCACTATTCTCCTCTCTCTCCATGGACGTTCTGCATCTTGTGGTAAATTGTCAAACTTCTTCTTGTGTTTGGCGCACTCTTGAGAAATCGTTTGCTTCTCTATCGAATTCCCGCATTATGCAACTCTATAGATCCTTTCAAGATCTTCGGCAATGAGATGCTTCAGTTACTATATACATGCAACATGCCAAGTCATTATTTGATGAATTGGCTGCTGCTATCCGACCTCTTTCTCTTGAAGACTTCAACCTCTATATATTTCATGGTCTTCGCGGTGATTTTAAAGACTTGGTCACTAGTCTCGTAACCAAGGCAGAACCGTTGTCATACGCTGATCTTCACAGCCATCTCCTTATTGCGATGTCGCGGTCGCACAAATTAATTACCCTAGCTTTAAACACAACACACAAGATAGTATAGAGCAAGCAAGGGGTCGATCCCACGAGGAAGATTCAAGTCAGATTTTTATGCTAGATGATATGCAATTTTGGGGGGGGGGTTGGACATTATCTAGACTAAAGCAAAAGAAAACAGAAAACTATCAAACAAAATTTAATAAAATTAGAAAATTATCAAGAGAACAAACCTTGGTTGCAAGCACATATCCACCTATAGAAATCAGAACTGATCATAGAAACGAAACATCAATTTATATTCTGAATATTTATCTTTAACCCTAACCATCAAACATTGGTTAGTTAACGGATCCGCCGTATAACTAACCCTAACCATCAAAACAACCACAGTGTCTGCACTAGTAATTTAATTCAATGGCAGCCCTAAGAACTAGATAAGTTGATTCATCAAGAAAACATAACTGTTCGCAGTCTATGTTTGATTTGATTGAATGTTCTCCCTAAGATTAATAACGTAGATTCACCACAATTATTAAACTTGGTTGCTTCACAAGTTCATATACCACAACTCCGGTTTTGATATCAAACTTAGCAATAGATTGTCTATAATAATAACTTAGAGTCCACTCTAGCAATTAAAATAAATAATCATAGAAAAAATAAGCATAGAAGAACAAACATATTCATCATATAAACTAAAAAGAAAAGGTAAAATAAATCTCACAGTTCTTGAAATTCGAAGGTTTCCGTGTCCTTACAACCAAGAAAAAGTGTTTAGCCTTGCATGTTTGTTGAAAAACTAATCAAAAGGAAGGAAGAATGCATGATTTAGGGTTTCTTAGAGAAAGGGGGCGTTTTTCTCTTCTTGGCTGGCTCCCCCCTTCTCTTCTCTCATTCTTTTTACATCCCAGGAAACCCTAGTCTTTATTTTACAAAATAGTCCTCTCTTAAGTAGACTGTTTACATTTAAGTACTTCAATAACTATTTTTCTAAAAAAGAAGAAATAGCCTTGCATGAAATCTTCAAGCTTTGACTTAGAGGAGCTAAATTGCTGAAACAAAAAATTGGATATTGGTTTAGATGTTTTGGAACGTAATTTGGACTCGTTTCTTCACGAAACCTGTTTGCTGGCAGAATTCAGTTGTCATCTTTAAAAAATCATATCTCCCTCACTAAAATTTAGAGTGTTTATAGGTCTTTGATTTAGGAATCCAAAACAATTGAGTTTGAATCAATTGGACTTCTATAGCTCCGGATATTCAAGTCGGAATGGCTGAAGGTCAACACTGGCAGATTGCGAGATTTGACTTTGAAGGCTGCGATTTCCATGCTCTTCCTTATTTTATTTTCTTGACTTAGATGTCCAGAAAGGTATGGATGTTAGCTTTTTAATACCACTGGAATCACTTCATTTTAACCTCTAGAGCTCACGCTCTGCACAAAACATCGACTAAAGGTCAAATCTGCCAATTATCTCCAATTTACTCCTATTTACGTCTTTCATCCAAAAGTGCCTTCAAAACATAAAACAAAGAATATCAAGACATTTTATATATAAAACATAGGCAAAACACTAGTTAAATGTGGGTGAAACTATCGAATAATATGGTTGCATCACTCCTACTCATGAGTTTCTACACAAGTCTTCTCTTCTAGCCATGATTGCAAATCCGCTTCTGCTACCCACACCTTCTATGCTGCCCTCTGCTCACCTTATCCAGCATCAACACCAGTCTGATTTTAACCATAACAGACGCCGGTCACGCGGCTCCTGACGCCCCAACAACAGTCGGTATAGTAGCCAGCACAGGTCTGATTTTCGTGGTGTTCATTCTCCTACCCCTGCAGACTGGAAGCAGAGCAACTAGCAGCTGACCAGACGGTCTGCTAGTTCTGGGCAATGGCCTTCTCACTAACATTTTGAGCAGACTGTCAAGTGTTAGCTTTGTTTCTCCTTCAGCCACACCTCCCCCTCAATGTGCTTAGTTTCACAGCAGCATCCACCAACCCTCTGCTCATCTTACTGTTGGTTCTGTTTCTACAGGAAATTGGTTCCCGGATACTAGTGTGAACCAGCATGTTACTCCTGATCTTGCAGCTCTGACCGATTCTGATCCTTCTCTTGGTAATGATCACTTGCATGTTGGTGACGGTAAGGATCTTCCCATATACCATATTGAGCATGTCACATTACATTCCCCTAAACACACTTTTACTTTATCTAACGTTCTTCATGTTTGTCATATTACCAAACCATTGCTATCTGTTCAAAAATTTTATTGTGATAATAATGTTTATTTTGAATTTCATGCCTCTGTGTTTTATGCAAAGGATCTCACCACCAAAGCGATACTCCTTCTTGGTCAGAGCAATGAAGGTCTCTACATTCTTTCTGAGTCTTCTGCCACCGCCATTCCTAAAGCATATTGGTCTCCTTACGTCTCTGCGACTACTGATATATGGCGCCGTCGATTAGGTCACCCTACTTCCTGTATTTTTAATTTGTTAGTTTCCAAAAATAAAATAAAGTGTACTTCTAGGCGCTCTCTTGTTCAATGTCAAGCTTGTCCACTTGGCAAGTGTTCGCGTTTGTCTTTACGACCTACGGGTCATAAAACTTCTGCTCCACTTGATTTAATATTTAGTGATGTTTGGGGCCTTCTCCTATGTTTTCATCTGATGGTTTTCATTACTTTGTTATCTTTATCGATGTGCATACAAAATATGTCTGATATTATCCTTTTGTTGCCAAATCAGATGTGTTTTCTATATTTCAACATTTCTAATTGCTTGTTGAGCCTCAGTTTTCCCGTAAAATTAAATTTGTTCAAACTGATTGGGGTGGTGAATATCGCAAGTTAAACAGTTTCTTTCAAACTATTGGTATTCATCACCGGTTAATTTGTCCTCATACACATGACCAAAATGGCAGTGTAGAGCGTTGCCATCGTCATATTGTTGAAATAGGTTTTACCCTTCTAGGACAATCTAGTGGCCCGTTTTGATTTTGGAATTATGCATTTGAATCATCAGTATATCTCATCAATCGCATACCTACTATTGTCCTTCAAAATCAGTCTCTTTATGAATGTTTGTTTAATCGTACTCCTGATTATGATTTTCTACGTACTTTTAGGTGTTTCTGTTTTTCTTTTTTATGTCCATACCATGCTCATAAGCTGGATTTCCGTTCCTCTCCATATGTATTCTTAGGATATAATTCCTCTCATTTTAGTTATCGTTGTCTTGATTTAGCGTCTCAACGTATATATATCTCTCGTCATATTCGTTTTCATGAAAATATATTTCCACTTGCAAAATCTAAACAAATAGCTTAGCCTACATCCACCACTACCCAGCCTACAAACCTGCTCACCTTGATTACCTCCTCTATTTTCCACCCAGTAGCCTCGCCACTCAACCACCCCAGCGGCTCTGCCGCCTCTTCTGCCCTACAGAAATAACCACCCAATTCCCCACCCTCAACTGCCATCATACCACCGTCACACAACCCTGCCTTTATGTCACAATCTGTATATTTTTATGATGATCATTATGCAGGCATAGGTTCTCCTCCTTTAGAGTTGCATCTTTCCAAGTCTGCTACTATCGCCAGTTAGATTCTGCAGCAGGCTCTTCTTCATTTGCTGCTGCAAACACAGGTTCTTTGACAGATCCCTCTATGTGTCTGCAACTCTTTGTTGATCTCTCCTCCTATCCGCTTCAGCAACTTCCCCAATCATAGTCCTCTCCCTCTCGATCTGCAGCCCATCAGCATCTAATGGTTCTTCGCCTACGGCTGCCAAAACCTGCACTTCTCACAGCGTATGCAGCCTCCTCTGCTGCCCCTATCTCTCGGGTAACGTCCTCTCCTACCTTTGAGCCCATTGCCTTCTCTGATGCTGATAGGTATTAGGCGTGGTATGGTGCTATGCGCGATGAAATTCAGGCCCTACGCTCCAATAACACATGGTCCTTAGTTCCCTTTCATCCTTCGATGAATATTGTTGGTATTCGGTGGGTGTACAGGATAAAGCACCATGTGGATGGCAGTATTGAGCGATATAAGACACGTTTGGTTGTTAGAGGCTTTACTCAGCAAGAAGGCATTGACTACTCTGAAACTTTCAGTCCAGTTGTTAAGCAACAAACTGTCAGATTATTCTTCTCCATTACGGTCTTGCGTAATTGGAAGATCCATCAACTTAATATTCATAATGCATTCCTCAATAGTGTTCTAGCCGAAGAGATCTACATGAAACAACCTTTAGGTTTTGTTGATTCTACTCTTTCTTCTCATGTGCGCTGGTTGCATAAATCTTTATATGGTTTAAAACAGGCTCCACGTGTATGGTACACTCGTCTGAGTGACTTTCTGGTTTCTGTTGGGTTTCATGCTTCCAAGGTTGACATATCCTTATTTATCTTATTTGTTGGTGCCGATATCTTCTATCTTCTGGTTTATGTTGATGACATTTTGCTTACGAGTAGCAACTCTACTATACTTCACCGCCTCATACAGTTACTCAGCTCAGAGTTCAAGCTTCATGACTTAAGTGGTGTTCACTATTTTTTGGGCATTGAGGTTCACTCCATTGCTATGGGTCTGATGTTACGATAGCATAAGTATATCCTTGACATCCTCACTCGGGCTGGTATGACTTCCTGCAAACTGGTTGATACGCCTATCTCTACTTCCAAAGTCACCATAATGCCGGATCCTTTGTTTCCTAATCCTACATAGTTTTGTCAGATTGTGGGTGCTCTTCAATATCTCACCTTACCAGACCGAATATCTACTTTATGGTTAACAGAGTTCGTCAGTTTATGCATGCTCCTACAACCTCTTATTGGGGTGTCGTTAAAAGCATTCTGTGTTATCTAAGGGGTACGACTACCAATGACTTACATATCACTCGCAGTTCCTCATTTGATCTATATGGCTTTACAGATGCCGATTGGGCAGGTAGTACTGATGATCGAAAATCCACAGGTGGTTATCTTGTTTTTTTTTGTCAGTGATTAGTACTTAAAAGTGCATTTTTATCAAGGTTTTATATCATCATTTTGCACTTGAAGTATCAATAACTCCTTAACTAAAGCATGTTTTATAATAACGTATCTAATATATTAAGATACCTTTA